>ENA-OQDA01000878-OQDA01000878.1-human-gut-metagenome-genome-assembly--contig:-NODE-878-length-11485-cov-3.020162_pt1 | contig 11485 bp, 14 predicted proteins | sample MGYA00242771_ERZ504603 | MGnify/ENA primary metagenome ERZ504603 (study PRJEB26092, sample SAMD00036328) | human gut metagenome | host: Homo sapiens | study: EMG produced TPA metagenomics assembly of...
GGAGGTTTTTCTCTCCTGGTTTACCTGATCCAGAATCTGGATGTAGATACTCATAAACTGTTTCCGGGTTCCGCCAAGTCCGTCAAATGCGCCCGCCTTGATAAAATTCTCTATACTGCGCTTGTTGACATCCTTTCCGGACATTCGCTCAATAAAATCCTTCAGGCTCTTAAATTCTCCGCCGATTTCCCTCTCCTTAATGATCTCCTGGATCACCGGACGTCCGATGCTCTTGATCGCCGCCAGTCCATACCGGATGTTTCCTTCATCCACAGAGAAATTGCCTTCTCCTCTGTTGATATCCGGCGGAAGGATTTCAATTCCCATCTGCCGGCAGCTGTAAATATATTCTGCCACTTTCGGCGGATTTTCAATCACGGATGTCATAAGAGCCGCCATAAATTCTACCGGATAATAATATTTCAGATAGGCAGTCTGATAGGAAACAACAGCATATGCCGCCGCATGAGACTTATTGAAGGCATATTTTGCAAAATCAATCATTTCATCATAAATTTTGTTGGCCGTCTTTTCGTCGATTCCGTTGTTGACACATCCGGGCACTCCTTCATCGGGATTTCCATACACAAAGTTCTGACGCTCTTTCTGCATCACATCGCCCTTTTTCTTGGACATGGCTCGTCTCAAAAGGTCGCTTCTTCCGAGGGTGTAACCTGCCAGGTCACGCACGATCTGCATAACCTGTTCCTGATAGACAATACATCCGTAAGTCGGCGCCAGGATCGGTTCAAGCTGCGGGCAGTCATACGTGATCTCCCCTGTGTTGTTTTTCCCTTGATGTTACGTGGGGAATACAAATCCATCGGGCCCGGCCGGTACAGGGAAATTCCCGCGATGATATCTTCCAGGCTTTTCGGCTTCAGCTCCTTCATGAAGCTTTTCATCCCCGCGCTCTCAAGCTGGAATACTCCGTCTGTCCGTCCGCTTCCGATAGACTCCAGCACTTCCTGGTCATTAAAATCGATCGCATTGATATCGATCTTGGTTCCGGTACTTTTCTCCGCCAGATCCACTGCATTCTGGATCACTGTCAGCGTCCGAGGCCAAGGAAATCCATCTTAAGAAGTCCCAGCTCCTCCAAAGTCGTCATGGTAAACTGTGTGGTTACCGAGCCGTCTGATCCAAGGGAAAGGGGCACATACTCATCCACTTCTTTCTGGCTGATCACTACGCCTGCAGCATGCATGGATGTATGTCTCGGAAGACCTTCCAGCCTTTTTTGACATATCAATCAGCTCCCGGACCTGGCTGTCCTCCTCATATAGTTTTTTCAATTCCGGATTCATGGACAGAGATTTATCCAGGGTAATATTCAGTTCTTTCGGAATCATCTTTGCGATACTGTCCACAAAAGCATAAGGAAGATCCATCACACGTCCCACATCCCGAATAACTCCTCTTGCAGCCATGGTACCAAAGGTGACGATCTGCACTACCCGGTCAGAACCGTATTTTCTGACTACATAGTCAATAACTTCCTGGCGCCGTTCAAAACAGAAATCCACGTCAATATCAGGCATGGACACACGCTCCGGATTCAGGAAACGCTCAAACAGAAGCTGATACTTAATAGGGTCAATGCTGGTAATTCCAAGGCAATAGGAAACGATACTTCCCGCTGCCGATCCACGCCCCGGTCCCACCATGATCTTGTGATCTCTTGCATACTTGATAAAATCCCAGACGATCAGGAAATAATCCACATAGCCCATGTCGTGGATCACTGACAGCTCATAGGTTAAGCGGTCTTTCAGCTCCTTTTCTACCTCTCCTTTGTGCTCTCCCTCTTTCAAACCATATCTTTCTTCCAGCCCTTCAAAACAGAGCTTGTTCAGATATTCCCAGGAAGTATAGCCGTCCGGAACGTCGTATTTCGGAAGCTTTGTCACTCCAAACTCAATTTCCACGTTGCATCTGTCGGCAATTTTCTGTGTATTTTCCAGGGCTTCCAGCGCATAGGGAAACAGCTCCTTCATCTCTTCTTCGGATTTGATGTAGTACTGTCCGCCCTCATACCGCATCCGGTCCTCATCCGCCAGCTTCTTGCCGGTCTGAAGGCACAGAAGGATATCATGAGGCTTTACGTCATCCGCATAAGTATAGTGGATATCATTCGTCGCCACGAGACCAATCCCTGTCTCCTGGCTCATCCGAAGCAGCGCCTGATTCACCATCGTCTGCTGAGCGATCCCATGATCCTGAAGTTCCAGGAAAAAGTTGCCTTTGCCGAAAATCTTCTCATAGCGAAGAGCAGCTTCTTTCCCCTCCTCGTACATACCCCGGAGAACATTTCTTGAAACTTCTCCTGCCAGGCAGGCGCTCAAAGCGATGAGTCCTTCATGATAGCGCTCCAAAAGCTCCATATCCACACGGGGTTTATAATAATATCCTTCCGTAAATCCCCTGGACACCAGCTTCATCAGATTATGATAGCCCTGATCATTCTCTGCCAAAAGCACAAGATGATAATATCTGCTCTCGTCGCTTCCTCTGGCTTCCTTGTCAAATCTGGACCCCGGCGCCACATAGACTTCACAGCCGATAATAAGCTTGATCCCTTCCGCCTTTGCCGCGCGGTAAAAGTCAATGACGCCGTACATCACGCCGTGGTCGGTGATAGCAACGCTGTTCATTCCCAGTTCTTTTACCCTTGACACACACTCTTTTATTTTGTTTGAACCGTCCAAAAGGCTGTATTCCGTATGGACATGCAGATGTGCAAAACTCATATTTTCACCGTATATCCTTTCCATTCACCCCACCCGGTGGGTGGTGAACCTGGAAACATTGTACTACGAAAGAAAGGGAGGCGCAAGAATCACCTCCCTTTCTTTTACCGCTCTTTTTATCTGTCCTGCTTTCCTGCGATCCAGTAAAAACCATGCCCCGGTATCACTATATTTTCCACGGAAATCTCCCTGTCTGTGAGAAGATCCCGAAAACATCCTTCCTCCTTCATCCACGCCGTCTCCTCTCTGCTACTGAAGTTGAAAAGGCCGAAAAACGTCTCTCCGGCATCTCTTCTCATCACGCAGACCACAGAGTCATTGTGGACATCGTAGGTGTATACCTCCGCTGAAAGCCCCAGCGCCTTCTGCTCTCTCCGGATTTTTTCCAGCTTTCCAAGGCCGTTGAAGATCCGGCCCTGCATACTGCTTTCATCCTGCCTTTTTTCCGCCAGCTCCCAGGGAAATCTGCCCCTGTGTATATAGCGGGAGTCCGCCGCTTTCCCGGGATTATTCCGGTAACTGTAGTCATTCACCTGCCCGATCTCATCCCCGCTGTACAGCATGGGAATGCCGGGCTGGCAGAGAATAAATGCGTGGAGCATAAGATCCAGGCGGATGGCAGCATCCAGCTTCCCGGCATCTCCCTCGAACTCTGCGCTCTCAATACCGCACATGGACGCTGTAGTGCCGCAGAACCTGGCGTCACATGTCACCGGGTCATCATTGTAAAGTTCCCCTCTGCTGACGCTTCCCGGAATCTTTCCGGTAAAGTAGTCGTTCAGGAACTTCTTGTGAGGGATCTCCTCCATCCCCCAGCTCTTCAGCGTCCCATAGTCCAGCCCCCAGCCGATATCGTCATGGCATCTCAGGTAATTGAGAAAGGTATACTCCTGCGGCAGTGCATATACTGTATCCATCTGCTTTCGCAGCAGCCGGGCGTCCCCTGTAGCTACCGTATTCCAGATAGTGGCCATGGTAGTCACATTATACAGCATATGGCTCTCCGGTTTCTCCACTGTTCCGAAATAAGGCGCCACCTTCTCCGGCTCCATCACCACTTCCCCGAGAAGCAGCACACCGGGACACACGATCTGTCCTATAATACGCATCATCCGCACAATAGTGTGCACCTGGGGAAGGTTCCGGCAGGAAGTCCCCAGCTCTTTCCAGATATAGGGAACCGCGTCGATCCGTATCACATCCATCCCCTGGTTGGCCAGAAACAGGAAATTGTACATCATCTCGTTGAAGACCCGCGGATTTCTGTAATTCAGATCCCACTGGTACGGATAGAACGTGGTCATTACATAGTGACCGGCATCCGGAAGCCATGTGAAATTGCCCGGCGCTGTGGTGGGGAACACCTGGGGCACCGTCGCCTCGTATCTTTTCGGGATCTCATCGCTGTTGTAGAAGAAATATCGGCTCATATACTCGCCCTCGCCCCTGCGCGCTCTCTTTGCCCACACGTGGTCTTCGGATGTGTGGTTCATAACAAAGTCCATGCACACATTCATGCCCTTTTCATGGCAGGCGTCAGCAAGGGCAGCCAGCTCCTTCATGGTTCCCAGCTCCGGCTTTACTTTCCGGAAATCTGCCACCGCATACCCGCCGTCCGAACGGCCCCTTCGAGGGGGAATCAAGAAAAAGGCATCAGATGGATGCAGTTCACCCCGCAGTCTTCCAGGTAAGGAAGTTTTTCCTGCACACCCTTTAAGTTCCCGGCAAACTGATCGATATACAGCATCATACCAAGCATGTCGCCTACCCCCGGAACCAGTCCGGATCATTTTTCTCTGCTTTCGTCTCTCTTCCGCAGCCGGGCCTTGCGGCTGCTGTAAAAACCGTGAAGTCTTTCGCACAATTCCGCGAACATATCTCCGTTCTGATACAGTTCCATGTAAAGCCATCTCAGCTCATCATGGTACCTTTCCAGACGCCGCTGAAATATCTCATCTTTTTTCATATTCTCCTCCAGAGCTTTTGTCAGCCGCATACAGCAGGATTTCTCCCACCCCCGCCGCTTTCTATCTCCGTGCCCAGGCCGTACACCACGTTGCTGAGCACATATTCTCCGTTATTGACATAGATCTCGATCAGGTTCTGATCCACATAGATGTCCAGATGGTCTCCCTCCCGAATCTCGGGTGTCTCACACTCCATGCGCCAGTCACTGTGGCCTTTCAGCACTGCGGACCGGTCTGTCCGGATCCTGTTTCCCTCTCTTTTGATCCTGTAACCTCCGATGCAGATTTCTCCTCCTTCTGCAAGCTCAAGGCTCAGCTTGTAGCCCGCCTCGTCCGCCTCCTCTGGAGACTGGATCTTCCGGTTAAAGGCCTTCTCTACATTTGGATGCACACGGAAATAGATGTGGCTGCCTTTTCTTTCCACCACCCGCGGCAGACAGAACATGCCCCGCCACTTTCCATCCACTGCCTCCGGCATGCGCATCCAGCCAGCCATCACACGGCGGCCTTCTTCATCCACCGTGGTCTGTGGGGCGTACAGGTCCAGCCCGTAGTCCACAAACTGAAATCCCTCGGGAAATTTCATTGAACAGTCGTTTTCGTCAAATTCCACCGGCAGGCAGACCGTGTGATTCGCCTCCCGCTTTCCGTCTTTAAGCATGCCCATAGGAGAGACGATCAGCACGTCTCCCCCTTCTGTTCTGAAAAGATCCGGGCACTCCCACATCCAGCCCAGGGTCAGTTCCCTTGTGACCCGACTGACCGGATGCCACTCTGTCAGGTCCATGCTCCTGAAAAAAAGGAGCTGCCCCCTGTCATCCTTTGTCCGGCTTCCCAGCACCATATACCAGGCATCCTTTCCCCGCCACACCTTCGGGTCCCTTGTGTGAGTCCTGTCCGCTGTCTCCCGGTCAGCAAACGGGGGGATGATGACTCTCTTGCCACTGAAATTGTCAAAAGTAAATCCGTCCTCCGAACAGATCATCATCTGTGCGGACTCATACCTGTCGTTAGGGTTCTTGTGGATATCCTCCGGATTTACCACATCATAATGCACGCCCGTGTAGAAGATGTAAAGTTTTCCTTCATGCTCCACCGCGCTGCCGGAGAAGCACCCGTTCTGGTCCTCGTATCTGCTGGGATAAAGGGCCACACCGCAGTGCTCCCAGTTCACCAGATCGCGGCTCACCGCATGTCCCCAGTGCATGGTTCCCCACCTGGGAGCATACGGAAAGTACTGGTAAAACAGATGATAAAGTCCTTTGTAGTATATAAAGCCATTGGGATCATTGATCCAGTTTCCCGGCGCTTTCAGATGTATTCTGTCTTTCTTCATAGTCTGTTCTCCATTACAATATAAGTTATATTTATTTCACTGCACCTGCCACAACACCGCCGATGATCTGTTTCTGAAGAACTATATACAGGATCATGATGGGGATAACGCACAGCAGCAGGCCTGCCATGATGGTACCGTAATCCGCCGAGTAGGTGCCGTAAAAGCTGTATGTAGAAAGCGGCAGTGTCAGCAGTTTCTTGTCCGTCAGTACCAGGGACGGAAGCAGATAATCGTTCCAGAATGCCAGCGCGTTCAGAATCACCATGGTGGAAATGATGGGCTTCAGCAGCGGCAGCACGATCTTGAAGAATGTCTGGGAATGCGTACAGCCGTCAATGCAGGCCGCCTCCTCCAGCGCAATTGGCACATTTCCTTTGATAAAGCCGTGGAACATGAACACCGACATGGCCATGGCAAAACCTGTGTGCATAAAGATCAGTGTCAGCCTGTGATTGAGGATGTTCAGTGTACCTCCGTAGATGCTGACCAACGGGATCATGATGGCCTGGAAGGGGATGATCATGGACGCTACCATCAGCGCAAATGTAATTTTGGAAATAATATTGTTGTTCCGCACGATATAGTACGCCAGCATGGCTGCAAACAGTGTGACCAGCACCGTAGCGGAAACCGTCACAATGAGAGAGTTCTTGAACGCATTCAGGAAATCCATCTGGGTAAAAGCGCTGACAAAGTTGTCAAAGGACAAACCCTTGATGGTAAACAGCCAGGAGAAAGGGCTCTTGATAATGTCTCTTTTCTCCTTCAGCGAATTGATCACGACCATGATGAACGGAAACATATAGGCAATGAATATGATGAGCATTCCGGCCATGGCCAGTCCGTTTGCGACTTTTCTCTTTGTTCCTCCGATTGACGTCTGTTTCATTATGCTTCCACCTCCTGCTTCTTGGTCAGGTAAACCTGGATACCACTGATACATGCGACTACGATAAACAGGATCAGGGCCTCTGCCTGTCCTACACCAAACTGTCTGGATGTAAATGCTTTTTCGTACACGTGCATGGCTGCCATCTGGGTTGTTCCGTAAGGACCTCCTGCGGTCAAGGACAGGTTGACATCGTAAACCATGAATGCTTTCGACAGCGTAAGGAAAAGGCAGATTGTAATGGACGACATCATCAGCGGCAGCACGATCTTTCTCATCTTTACCCAGCCGGAAGCGCCGTCAATGCTGGCCGCCTCCATGACATCCTCGCTGAGTCCCATAAATCCCGCCACATAGATGAGGATCATATATCCGGAAAGCTGCCACACAGTCACAAGTACAAGGGCGGCAAAGGCAAGATCCGGATCAGACAGCCAGGAAGCCTCGAACAGCTCCCAGCCCGTGCTCTCGCCGATATTTACAAACACTCTCGAAAAAACAAACTGCCAGATATATCCAAGGACGATACCGCCGATCAGGTTCGGTGTAAAAAATCCTGCCCGGAAGAAATTCTGTCCCTTGATCCCTCTTGTCAGCAGATAGGCGATAGCAAATGCGATCACATTGACAAGGATCACTACCAGGATCACGTATTTGAAAGTCAGAAGCAGGGAAGTCCAGAATTCCCCATCCCTGGCAACACCCTTAAAGTTCTCAAACCAGATAAAGTTCTTCTCGGCCGAGACTCCGTCCCAGTCCGTAAACGTCAGATATACACCGTAAATGAACGGTATGATGACCACCGCTGCGAAACAGAATATTCCCGGCAGTCCGAACATACAGAAGTCTTTTACTTTATGCTTTGATTTCATATTTTCACCCCTTCTTTCCTATTCCTGTTCTGCCCAGTAGTCCTCCATGGACTCGATCAGTTCCTCTCTGTCGCTTCGGTCCGCCAGGTATTTCTGCATGGCTGCACCCAGAATAGACCAGTGGTCATTGGGGACGATGGCCGACGCGTTAAATGTCCCTCCGCTCTGTACTTTCTCATAGATATTGCAGCTCAGCGGATCTGTAGGCTCATAGGGATTATTCTGGAAAGGCGGGATCAGATTACATGTATACACAAGCATCTGCTGTCCGATCTCGCTGTATACGATCCAGTTCAGAAATTCCTTTGCGGCTGCCTGTTCCTTCTCCGTAGCCACCTGGCCGTCCAGCATGACCTGTTTAGAGGGGGACGCCTGGATCTGCTGGTTCGCAAAATCATTCTCATCGTTGCTCATGAAAAATGGAAGGAATCCATACTCATCGTCTGTCTCTGCTCCGGCTTCCTCAAGGTTGGGCCATGCCCAGTTTCCGTTCAGCCAGAATGCCGTCTTTCCATCTGCCAGATCAATGGCCATTTCGTCGTAGTCGGCTCCCAGAGGATCTTTCTGCGCTACATTGTATTTCTTAAGGATATCGAACATATTCAGGAAATCACTCATCCTGTCATAGTCCTCCAGGTCCAGTTCCCCCGTCTTTGATCTGTTCGATGGCTTCCTGCGCACCCTCTGATGTACCGTCATATGTCTCATACACATACTGGAGCTGATGTGCCCCCAGTGACCAGTCTTCCTTGGCCAGAGATACCGGCCTTTCCATACCTGCATCCACCAGGCGGTCCAGAAGTTCCACAAAATCATCCTGGGTCTTTATTGCTGCAGGATCGAACTCCTCTCCCAGCGTGTCTTCAATGGCTGCCTTATTGTAGATAAGTCCCCGGCCTTCAATACAGAGCGGGAAGCTGTACACAACTCCGTTTACCTTTGTCAGGTAATTCTCCGCCTCTGCCGTCCAGGCTTCCGCTGACAGATCTGCTGCCTTTTCCTCCGCCAGGGCGATCACGTCCGTGGTGTCAAGGATGGATAAAGTGGGCGGTGTTCCCGAGTTGTACAGGCTGACCACCTTCGTGTAAGGCGAATCACCATCCGACACAGGCATAACTTCCACATGCACACCTGACTTTTCCTCAAAAACTTCTGACATTTCCTCCAGGGCTGTCTGTATCTCCGCTTTGGAATTCAGAAGCGTGATACTCGTGCCATCCAGGCTTGTGTCATACTCGAACGTATCGATAGAGGTGTCTATCGGCACTTCCTCCTCCACCTCGTTCGGATCATCCGGGTCGCTGGCAAATCCAAACCTGCAACCGGTCAGCGATGTCACTGTCAGCGCCGCCACAAGCATGGATGCCAGGACCCTGGCCACAATGTTTCTCTTCATTGACTTTCCCTCCGTTTTCCTGTTTATATCCTACCGTTTCTGTAACCGGTAAAGTAACCGGTTATTTTATGTGTTTATCATAGCACTGGAAATCCTCTCGGTCAAGGAAAACAGGGAACTTTGTAAAACTTCCACAATTTCTCACACCCTGCATTATACAGTTTATACATAACCGGTTACTTTACCGATTACTTCTTGTTCTCTCCTCATATTTCTGTTATACTTGACAGTAAGATTCATGCATATATCTGTACCGACGGAAAGGAGCAGACTATGAGCCGGAAAAAGAATATAACCTTTGACGATATAGCAAAATACACCAACTTTTCCAAGACGACCATCTCCCGGTATTTCAACAACCCGGATTCTCTCACTTTGAAAAACCAGGAGATCATCGCCCAGGCCCTCATCGACCTGGACTATAAAGAGAACAAAGTGGCCCGCATACTGGCCAGCGGAAAAACAGAGTTTATCGGCATCGTGATCCCTTTTCTGCACAACCACTACCATCTGGAGATGCTGACCCAGATCCTGCTGACCTACGAACAGTTCGGCTATAAATTTCTTGTATTTATCGGAAACGGAGACCCGGCCACAGAGAGACAGTACATAGAAGAACTCCTGGCCTACAAGATCGAAGGACTGATCATCTTAAGCTTCACGCTCCCCTCCAGGGAGCTGGCCGACCTTCAGATCCCCATTGTCACTATCGAGCGGGAGGACAAATATGTCTCCAGTGTCAACACGGACAACTATATGGGCGGCATGCAGGCCACCAGCCTGCTGGCCAGACACGGCTGTGATATCCTGATCCATCTGAACACCCGCACCTCCACGGACATCCCGTCCCACGGACGTATCAGCGGGTTTCTGGATCTGTGTGAGGAAAAGCATCTGAATCACCGGGTCATTTACCGGGATATCGGAACTGAATACGAAGTGATGAAGAAAAATTATGGGAGAGATACTGGATGAGATTGAAGCTGAATATGCCGGCATGAAAAAATGGAATTTTTGTATCCAACGACACAAACGCAAACGTGCTCCTCAATCTCCTTATAAGAAAGTACGGGCGGCTGCCGGATGACTACTGCATTGTCGGCTTCGACGATTCTCCCATCTCCCGGGGAGGCGTTCCTCCCATCAGCACGTAGGACAGCAGATCGATAAGATCGCCTTCGAGGCAGTCAGTCTTCTGGTGGAGGAGATAAATGAGCGCAAAAAAAGACGGCCCTCTCCTCCGAGAGAGCCGGTCCACAAAGTCGTCACTCCTGTGCTGCTGCGCCGCGAGACGACAGAGCACTAAAAGGCATCCGATGCAGGCTGGTCTAGCCGTTGATCATGAAGCTGACCAGTCTGTCAATATCTTCTTTCTCATATGCAATGATCTCCAGCTCCGGGATCTCACCGTTGGAGAAGATGTTAGCCATGGACACATACTGGGACAGCTTGGATTTCAGGTTCAGTCTGTCTCCTTCTCCTGTCACCAGTTCCACTCTTCCTTTACATTCGTCTACTACTTTAAAAAACCTGTCAATGTCTGTTATATTCTGTACTTTCATTGTCCTGTCATTCCTCACTTTCCATACTTATTTCACTACACACCCTCATTATAACCAATTTTCACCGGATTGCAATGCTTTTTTCCCGTATTTCTATTTTCCCTTCTTTTAAGAGTCTGCCCACTGCCCGCTTAAAAGCATTTTTACTGAATCCGAACTCTTCCCGGATCCGGTCCGGATCGGCTTTATCGGTAAACGGAAGCTCTCCTCCATGTTCCTTGAGACGCTCCAGAATGATCAGCGCATCTGCATCCATCTGGATAAATGCCTTCTCCCGCACACTAAGATCCAGCTTTCCGTCAGGCTTCACTTCTGCGACGCGGGCTGTTACCACATCACCCACTTTATATCCTCCGGGCGCTTCCCTTTTGGGGATCAGCGCGCAGTAGCAGTTGTCAACCGCTACGAAAAGTCCGAAATTGGTGCTCTTTTCATAAATGATTCCTTTAACCTTATCATCTTTCTTGTAAGGGGAATCCGTTCTGAGCTTTTCATAAATTTTCATAGTGGCACACAGTCTGCCGCTCTTATCCACATACAGACTTACCAGACAGGAATCTCCTTTTTTCCATCTTTGCGGTTCTGCTCCTTAAAGGAAGCAGAAGATCCTTTTCCATGCCCCCAATCCAAGAAACAGACTCCTATTTTTCCCCTGTATCTGCCACTGTCAGAACCCTGAAGTTCACCAAGCTGTATTTTTGGGTTCATGC
>ENA-OQDA01000879-OQDA01000879.1-human-gut-metagenome-genome-assembly--contig:-NODE-879-length-11473-cov-3.456989_pt1 | contig 11473 bp, 12 predicted proteins | sample MGYA00242771_ERZ504603 | MGnify/ENA primary metagenome ERZ504603 (study PRJEB26092, sample SAMD00036328) | human gut metagenome | host: Homo sapiens | study: EMG produced TPA metagenomics assembly of...
AGTGCTGTGTATCATAGCTTTCTTTTGTATTATTAATCGTTCAAATCTAAATATTTATTTGCATGGATAGTGTAGGACGATGGATGTCTGATGTCAATATAATCCGTGAAATAAATTATAAGTATTATTTCTATAAAAGATATATTATATTAGTAAAACTAATAAGAATAATTACAATATATAATTGGAAAATTTAGCACTATGAAGGTATACTATAGGTATTGAACGAATTGCAGATTATTAGGAGGAACAATAATGGATTACAAGAATTCAGGTGTTGATATCGAGGCAGGTTACAAGTCAGTAGAGCTTATGAAAAAGCATGTAAAGGAGACTATGAGACCGGAGGTGTTAGGTGGTCTCGGAGGCTTCTCAGGAGCGTTCTCACTTTGCTTCCATCAAGGATATGGAGGATCCGGTGCTTTTATCGGGAACAGATGGCTGCGGAACTAAGGTAAAGCTTGCTTTCATCATGGACAAGCATGATACGATCGGAATCGATGCAGTTGCCATGTGTGTAAATGATGTGGCATGTGCAGGCGGTGAGCCATTATTTTTCCTTGATTATATAGCATGTGGAAAGAACTATCCGGAGAAGATTGCTACAATCGTAAGCGGTGTGGCAGAGGGCTGTAAGCAGTCAGGCTGTGCACTCGTTGGTGGTGAGACAGCAGAGCATCCGGGTCTTATGCCTGAGGACGAGTATGACCTTGCAGGCTTTGCAGTTGGTGTGGTTGACAGAAAGGACATCATCACAGGCGAGGGATTAAAGGATGGTGATGTACTTATCGGAATGGCATCAACAGGCGTACACTCAAATGGATTTTCACTTGTCAGAAAGATTTTCAAGATGGACAAGGAGACATTAAATACATATCATGAGGAGCTTGGCACTACACTTGGAGAGGCACTTCTTGCCCCTACAAGAATCTATGTAAAGGCTCTTAAGGCTGTAAAGGACGCAGGAGTCACAGTAAAGGCCTGCAGCCATATCACAGGTGGCGGCTTCTATGAGAATATCCCACGTATGCTCATAGATGGCAAACGTGCCGTAGTTGAGAAAAACAGCTACCCTGTTCCACCAATCTTTAAAATGATGGCTAGAGAGGGAGATGTCGAGGAGCAGATGATGTACAATACCTACAACATGGGACTTGGAATGATTGTCGCAGTTGACCCTGCAGACGTTGACAAGACTATGGAGGCTATGAAGTCTGCCGGAGATACACCATACGTAGTCGGAAAGATTATTGACGGCGAGAAGGGTGTAGATCTCGTATAATAACATTCAATATATTGTTAATAATTGTATACATCGTTGCGAGGAAAAAGAATGAAAATTGCAGTATGTGTATCGGGTGGCGGCACCAATCTTCAGGCCATCATAGATGCAATAGATAACGGAACAATTACAAACACACAGATAGAGGTTGTTATCAGCAACAACGCAGATGCATATGCACTTGAGAGAGCTAAAAAGGCTGGAATAAAGGCAGTATGCATCTCGCCAAAGAATTATGAAAGCAGAGCTGCCTTCAATGAAGATTTCTTAAAGCAGCTTAATTCATATCATGTGGATTTAGTCGTACTGGCAGGCTTTCTGGTAGTGATTCCACCTGAGATGATAAAGCAGTACAGAAACAGAATCATAAATATCCATCCATCTCTCATACCATCTTTCTGCGGCACAGGCTACTATGGTCTTAAGGTGCATGAGGGAGTGCTTGCACGCGGTGTGAAGGTGACAGGTGCCACATGCCACTTTGTGGATGAAGGCACAGACACAGGCCCTATTATTTTACAGAAGGCAGTCGAGGTAAAGCAGGGCGACACACCTGAGGTGCTTCAGCGCAGGGTTATGGAGCAGGCTGAGTGGAAAATCATGCCACACGCTATCGACCTGATAGCAAATGGCAGGGTGTCAGTAGAAGACGGACATGTTATTATAGATGAGAAGTAATGACAGTGCTGTAAGTAATTAGTATGTAAACACAGATAGATTATGATTACCGGACAATGAAAAGCTTATATATAGCTTAGGTATAGGAGGCAAAAATGAAGGTATTAGTAGTAGGAAGCGGCGGAAGAGAACATGCAATATGCAGGGCTGTTGCAAAGAGCTCACGCGTTGACAAGATATACTGTGCACCGGGCAATGCAGGTATCGCTGCACTTGCAGAGTGTGTGCCAATCGGTGCGATGGAATTTACCATGTAGTAACCCATGTTCTTCCACACGCTGAACAGGATGACCGTGAGCATAGCGGTGTCCTTACCGGCAGCCCAGCGGGGCAGGTTTTCCACCGCCACGCCAAAGAACTGGTTCAGGATCATGTTGATGGGGCCCATGGAGGGGTTGAAGATCATGTTCCACACCGCTGCCACCGCCACCAGCGAAGCAACGTAAGGGAAGAACGCCACGGTGCGGAAGAAGTTGCGCAGCTTCACGTTCTGGTTCAGCAGCACAGCCATGGCCAGCGAGCAGGCCAGCGTCAGCGGCACCGTGCCAATGACGTAGACGATGGTATTTTTCAGCGCTGCCTGAAAAATTTTATCGGTGGTAAAGAGTTTTACAAAGTTCTTCAGACCGATAAACTCGATGGCGTGGCGGCCGTCCCATGCGCAGAAAGCCAGCGCAATGGCAAACACCATGGGCACCAGCGTAAACACGCAGAAGCCAATGAAGTTTGGCGCAATGAAGGAATACGCGATCAGGGAATCGCGGGTCGATTTTTTAGCACTTTACGGGGAGTTTTATTCTGGACAGCAGCACTCGCCATAAAAGAGCCTCCTTTCCCGGAAGTATAACAGTTTTTCCAAAAAATGAGCGGGGCGGGCGCTGTGCATACCCGCCCCGCTCGGACAGGGCTTTTTTCCGATGCTCGTCATCGGAAAATGAATGGGGATTGAAAACAATGAAGAAGGAGAACCGCAAACCATTGCGGAAAACGCTTTATCAGCCGAGAACTGCGGGAACCTGATCGTTCATGTTCTGGATGCCCTCGTCCACGGTCTCGCTCATGGTCATAATGGCATCGTGCTCGGCGTTCAGAATGGTCTCGATATCAGATGCGTACTGGGTGTAGGGCATCTCCAGATAAACGTTGCTGGTGGTCAGTGCATCCACAGAGTTGCTGTCCTCGGGGAAGCCTTCGGTGGACTTGATGATCTCGGCGGTAGCAGCGGAGCCGCAGGCCGGGAAGGTGCCGGTCTTGGCAATGGCCTGTGCGCCCTCTTCAGAGACACACCAGTTGATGAAGTCGGCAGCGGCCTCTGCCTTGGGAGAATCGGCGTTGATGGCCAGGCTGGTCACAGTGCCCAGCGTAGAACCAGCCTCTGCACCAGCGGGGTGCGGATACTTGACGATGCCCCAGTTGAACTTGGTCTCAGCATCCTTCATGTAAGCTTCCAGCGTGGAAATGAACCAGCTGCCCATGTTGACCATTGCGCACTGCTGGTTCTCAAAGGCTGCGGAGTAGTGCAGAGAAGAGGTCTTGAGGTAGCCGTAGTCCATGCAGATGCCGTCCTTCTGCTGGGCAATGACCATATCGTAGGTGGGCTTCATGAAGTCGTATTTGCCGTCGATGATGGTGTTCTTGCCGTCCAGAATGGAGAACAGAGAAGCGGCGGAGCGCCAGGTGTGGTAGTGGCAGCCATAGACCTTGGTGTCGCCGGAGCCGCTGGTCATCTTGCGTGCCAGAGCATCGTAATCTTCCATCGTCAGGTCATTGGAGGGATACTCCACACCGGCCTTATCGAACAGATCCTTGTTGTAGTACAGCACCCAGAAGTCGCTGCGGAAGGGCACGGCGTAGAAGTTGCCGTCGTCGGTGGTCAGCTGCTCGATGGTGCCGTTGAAATCGCCAGTGTCGCGGGTCAGTACCTCGTTCAGGGGCTTGAGGTAGTCCAAATTGATCAGGTTTGCGTAGCCGGGGATATCCTTGATGGTCACGATATCCAGATCGGCGCTGCCAGCCAGCTGGGTGGCCAGAACGGTCATGTAATCGCTGGAGCCCAGATCCACCATCTCGATGGTCACGTCCTTGTGGCTTGCCATGTAGCCGTCGGCCATGGCCTGCCAGTAGGGGGTGGACTCCTTATCCCACACCGACCACTGCAGGGTAACAGGGCCTGCGGCTGCGGATGCAGCGGTGGAGCCGGCAGTGGAGGAAGCAGCGGTGGAGCTTGCGGAAGAGCCGCCGCAGGCGCTCAGGGCAACAGCAGCGCCGCAGGCTGCGGCAGCGGTAAGGAACGAACGACGAGAGATCTTTTTCATAAGTGTGTCCTCCTTCAGGGCAGTGTGTGTATTTCGTGCAGCGTTCTCCCCCGTGCCGGGGAGCCGCTCGCTTTTGTTGACACTAGGATACCGCACAAACGCAAAAACCGGAATGGAAAAAATCCGGGAAGAGTTGCAGTTTTTCTGTATCTTTTAAAAAAAGATGCACTTTCTTACACTGGAGTCTGCACTTTCTTGTTCTCTTGCACAGTTTACATCCATGGCACAAGAAAAAAGCGTATAAAGTACACAATTTCCATGAAAAAAGTCGTTGACAAACCGCGCCGGAATCAGTACTGTATAAAGGAAAGAATGCAAAATATTACCGGAAAGGAGGCTCCGCTATGAAGAGCAGCCATCGTTTCCCGCTGCGGCGGCAGATCGTGTGGGGGATGCGCTTTTTTACCATCCTTACCTCGCTGGCTGTGGGCGCGGCGCTGTTCACCCTCTCCAACCAATATGTGCGCGCCAACTCCCTGCAGGCGGCAGAGTTCAACCTGCGGCTGGTGGCTACCTCCATCGAGACCAGTCTGGACAGCGCCGATGCTCTTTTGAACTGGGCTTCCATCGACAGCACCGTGCGGCGGTACATCACGCAGGAAAATATCAACGGCACCCAGACCATTGCCGCCTACGAAGCCATGCAGGAAAAATACTATTCCAGCACCCTGTACAGCCATATCCTCCGCTTTTTTGTTACCAATGAGAACGACCGGCATTTGCAGTTCGGCCCGCTGAACGCCTCGGCGGCGCTCAACCGCACCAGCATAAAGCAGTTTCTCACCAAGGGTTACGGGATGCAGTTCACTACCGACCCGCTGCTGCCCGGCAGTCCGGGCTGCATCGCCCTCAGCCAGCCTGTCCGCTGCGGCAAGGGCACCTTGCACCGGGGCAGCACCTACCTTGCGCTGGACACCGCCATTATCACCGACCCGGCCGCGGGCTACAGCCTGACCGACGGCAGCGCGTTGTACTGGGAGATGGGCAGCCGCCTGTGGCAGATCGAAAACGGCAGCCTGACCGAGACTGAGAACCGCCTGCGGGAGGTGGACTACACCCTGCGCACCGGCAGCAATAACGGCGTGACAGAGCAGACCGCATGGCAGGGCAAGGTGCAGCTGGACGACCAGAAGTATTATGTAGTCAAGGTAACACTGAACGGCCGCAGCGCGGCGCTGGTGCAGCTTTTGCCCGCAAATACCTTTTTGCTGCACTACGGCGTGTACCTGTGGCTGGTCGCCCTTGGCACTGCCATCATCTGGGGACTGAGCTTTTTGATGCAGCACTGGCTGGAGCGGGTCATCACCCGCCCGGTGGAGGCGCTGCAAAAGCGCATCGAGACCGTGGGCAGCGGCAACTTTGCACCGGACCGCACGGTGGAGTGGAACAACGAGCTGGGCGACATCGGCCGGGGCATCAACCAGCTGGCTGAAAACGTGGACAGCCTGATGACCCGCCGGGTGGAGGACGAGCGCCGCAAGCAGGAGCTGGAATATCGGATGCTGCAAAACGAGGTGAACCCGCACTTTATCTACAACACCCTCAACAGCATCCGCTGGATGGCTACCATCCAGCACGCACCCGGCATTGCCGAGATGGTCACCGCCTTTGCGCGGCTGACCAAGAGCATCTCCAAGGGCACCCAGAAGCTGGTACCTTTGCAGGAGGAGCTGGCACTGCTCAACGATTACTTTACCATCCAGCAGTACCGCTACGGCGGCGACTTGGAAATTGAGGTCTCCCGCATTGAAAGTGAGACCCTTTGCCGGGACTGCATGATCCCCCGGTTCACCTTGCAGCCGCTGGTGGAAAACGCCATCTTCCACGGGCTGGAGCCCAAGGGCGGCCACGGCAGCGTGCTGCTGGATATCTCCACCGACTCGGATACCGGAGACGTATTGCTGCGCATTACCGATGACGGCGTGGGCATGCCGCCGGAGCTGGTGGCTCACCTTCTGGACGAGCCCGCCGAGGGTGCCGAAAAGGCTGAAAAGTTCCGTCATGTCGGCCTGTGGAACGTGAACCGCCGCATCCGGTATTCCTTTTGGCGAGGGCTACGGCCTGACCATTGAAAGCGAAGAGGACGTGGGCACCGAGGTCACCATCCGGCTGCCCTATCAACAGAAAGGAGACAGCCATGCTGCGGATATTACTGGTGGATGATGAGCCGCTGGTGCTCATCGGCCTGCAGGGGATGCTGGAATGGGAAAAGCTGGGCTATACCGTCTGCGGCACCGCCCGCAACGGCAAGCTGGCGCTGGAACTCATTGAGCGGGAGAAGCCGGATATCGTCATTGCCGACGTAAAAATGCCGGTGATGGACGGGCTTACCCTTGCCCGCACCTGCCGGGAACGCAGCGCCCTGCCCGCCTTTATCATGCTGACCAGTTTTGAAGAATTTGATTACATCAAGCAGGCCATGGGTGCCGGGGTGGTGGATTATCTGGTCAAGCTGGACCTGACCCCCGAGAACCTGCAAACCGCCCTTGCCAAGGCCGCCGAAAAGGTAAAAAAGGAGCGTGCTTTGCTGGGCGAATTGTCGGCACAGGAAAATCTTGCCGAGAGTGTGCGCAGCTATCAGGAGCGTTTTTTCGTGCGGCTGTACGCCGGGCTGTTCCCGGACGAAGCCGCATTGGAGCAGCCTTTGCAGCACATGGAGCTGAACCTTGCAAGCGACGCCTATCTTGTAGCCAGCTGCGAGATCATCGCCAACACCGCCCTTACTCCCGCCCAGCAGCTGAAGCTGAGCTTTTCCTGCGGGCGGATGCTGGAGACCACCCTGCAGAACTATCTGCCCTGCTATGTGACCGGGGCGGATGCCATGCGCTGCAATGTGCTGTTCTGCCTGACCGATGTCCAGTGCCAGAACTACCGGACGGTGCTGCGCCCGTTGCTGGAACGCGCCAGCCAAATTCTATACAACTATTTCACGGTACGGCTGCTCTGGGCGGTAGGTCGCCCCACCGGCTCCCTGCTGGGCTGGCGCGCCGCTGCCGGGAAAACGCCCACCTGCAGCCCCTGCTCACGGTGGAGCAGCCCATCCAGTTCGTGGAGGTCAACGAGGGCGACGCCACCGCCGGGAAGATGCAGGTGGTGGCACAGGTGCAGGAGTATATTAAGAATCACCTTTCGGAAAAACTGACGCTGGCCGATGTGGCGGCTGTATTCAATTTTTCGCCCAACTACCTCAGCCAGCTGTTCGGCAAATACGGCGACAGCGGCTTTGTGGAGTACATCACCGAGACCCGCATCGCTGCGGCGAAGGAGATGCTGGAACAGGGCGATTTGAAAGTATACGAGATCGCTGAGAAACTGGGGTACGAAAGCGCCTTTTATTTTTCCAAGGTGTTCAAAAAGGTCACAGGGCTCAGCCCGCGGGAATACCAGCAAAGTATTTAAAATCGGAGGCTTTTATGATACAGGAACAACTTGCCCATCTGCCGGAATTTCTTCCCGATTACCGGCCCTTCCCCCCTGCCAAGGAACGCACCGCATGGCAGGGGCTGCCCCTGCGGGCAAAGCAGCGCTTTTTGCAGGCGGGGGAAGCCGCACTGCAAACGCCCATTGCGCCCCTGCCGCTCTCGCTCTGGCTGGATTTCACCCACACTGGGCGGCGCACGCCATGGGAGACGGCTTACTTCTCCCGCCGGGCGCGGCTGTGCGCGCTGGTAAGTGCCGAGTGTGTGGAGCACACCGGGCGCTTTCTGGATGAAATTGCAGATACCGTATGGGCGATCTGTGAGGAAAGCGCATGGCAGCTGCCCGCCCACAACAGCTACATCCGGGACACCCCGCAGCTGCCCCTGCCGGACACCACCCGCCCCATCGTGGACCTGTTTGCCGCCGAGACCGGCGCACTGCTGGCGCTGACCCGGTACTTACTGCCCGATGAGCTGGATACTGCCGCGTCGGGCATCACGGCGCGGATGGAGCGGGAGCTGACGCCCGCATCCTGACGCCTTATTTTACAAGCCACTTCTGGTGGATGGCAACGGCGCAGAGCCTATGTGTAATTGGACGAGCTGGTGCACCCAGAATGTGCTGCTCACGGTCTTTCTGCTGCCCACCACGCAGCAGCAGCGGCAGGCTGCCGTCAAACAGGCAGCGTACTAGCCTCGACTGCTTTTTAAAGGACTACGGCGCGGACGGCTGCTGCAACGAGGGTGCGCAGTATTACCGCCACGCCGGGCTGACCCTGTGGGGCTGCCTTGAAATTTTGTCCAGCATTGTGCCGGAGGCCTTCTCTCCCCTGTTCCATGAACCTAAAATCAAAAATATCGCGGAGTACATCTGCAATGTCCATGTAGAAGGCCCTTACTACCTGAACTTTGGCGATTGCAGCCCCCTTGCCGGGCGGTGCGGTGCGCGGGAATACCGCTTTGGGCAGGCTGTGGGCAGCGATGCCCTGCAAGCCCTTGCGGCGGCAGACTTCCGCGCCGATGCCGACCCCGACCATTTGCAGAACCCGGACGGCAGCACCCACATCAACCTGTGGTACCGGCTGACCACCGCCTTTGCAGAAGAAGAAATGATGGCGTACTCCGCAGCGCCCCGGCACCATTTAACGGTGTGGTACCCCAGTGTGGGCGTCTATGCCGCACGGCAGGGCAGCTGGGTGCTGGGTGCAAAGTTCGGCTCCAACGGCGACAGCCACAACCACAACGATACCGGCAGCATTACCGTGTACAAGGACGGAAGACCGTTTCTCATCGATATCGGAGTGGAGAGCTACACCCAAAAGACCTTCAGCCCCCAGCGGTATGAAATTTGGACCATGCAGAGCGCATGGCACAATCTGCCTACCTTTGACGGTGTGCAGCAACTGCCCGGCGCGGAATACGCCGCCCGGGAGGTGTGCACCGATAAAAACAGCATCACCGGCGAGCTAGCGGGCGCGTACCCTCCCATCCCGGGGCTTACCACCTACCGCCGCAGCGTATCCGTCAGCGAACAGGGCATCACCCTGCGGGACGAAACGGACTATCCCGGCACGGTGGAGCTGACCCTGCTCACCGAGCAGAAGCCTGCCCCCACTGCGGACGGCTTTGCGGTGGGCACACTGGGCGGCATCCGTTTTGACCCTGCTGCCGTAACGGCTGCTGTTACGGCGGTGCCCATCACCGACCCGCGCCTGCGCACCGCTTGGCCGGAAACAATCTATAAGATCACCCTGCATTTCCAAAAAATGCTGAACCTCGAACTGTACTAAGGAGAACTGCCATGGAGACCATCAAGCTGAAAATTCTGGACGAAGCCGGCCACACCCTGATGACCTGTGACGCCGACACCGCCGTATCCCTTGTTTACACCAACGAGTACCACCCCGGCGACCGGGTGGCACTGGAAATCGACCATCCCGGGCAGTACTGCGTCATCCAGTTCGAGGACACCATGCCCGAAGCCCTTGTATATGTGGTCAAGCGGGAGATCAATTTCCACATTCCCTTCGGGGAGCAGGCCATCACCTACTCGCCCAAGAGCTTTGCGGGCAGCCGTCACGTTATCCGGGCACGGCTGGCACTGCCGGAAGAGATTGCCGCCCGGCGGAATCTGGCCTTCAACTGCTATGACGAGCATGGCGACACCGGTTTTTATCCCCACGCCAGCGCCAACGTAGAAACGCGCGGCGAGGCGGTGTTTGCCGCCCGCAACGCCATCGCCTGAGCCGGGAAGGGCTCCACAGGCGCGGTTATGTCCACAGAAGCGGCAGCCGTCGCGTAGTACGCCATCGGAGCCGTATAAACCAACACCAAGAACGTCAGGACAAGCAGCGCGCCTCCGGCGAAGGAGCGGTTGAGCCCCTTCCAGAGGATGATGCCGAGCAGGATGAGCCCGCAGGCCTGTACCAATGCGGCTGTCAAAGCCAACGGCGCGGGCTGCAAAGCGGAAAGCGGCGCGGGGAGTTCGCCGAGGAACAACGGATAGATGTTCGCTGCGGCGAAGAGGAGGCCAAGGGCGATCAAGAGGAGCGCCAACAGGAGGAAAAAGCCGCGGCTGCCGCGCGCGGAAAGGTTCAGCACGCCTTGGGCGGTCAGGACGGCCAAAGGCGGCAGGAGGGGCATCAGCAGCACGGGCATGTTCGCGCCGAGCAGGGCGAGAACCGCCAGCGTCACGATGACGCTGCACCACAGCCAGCCTTGGCCGGGGCGCTGTTTGCGGTTGACCACGATCCCCTGCATGAAGAAGCAGCCGCTCCGTCCCCCACGGAAGGAAGAGCAGGAGCAGCGTCCACGGGAGCCAAAGGACGGCGAGCAGGGCTACGATGATCCAAGAATCCTGCCCTTGCAGTTTCCATGCCTCAAGGATGGGGGCCAGATATTCGTTTTCGAGGAGGCTCTTCAGCAATTCGCGCCCACCGTCGCCAAAAGCGATGAGCGTACCCCATGAGAGCAGCAGGACGAGCAGCAGCCCGAACGCGAGAGCGCCGTCGCGCGCCCCGGCCCGGCGGAACGTCCCGCGCCAGATGAGGAATACGAGACTGACAAGCAGCGGAAGGACGAGGCCAAGCAGGCCGCCGGACAGTGTGGACAGGGCGACGAGCGCGAAACCGGCAAAGAGCCATAGGGGGGCAAATGCCTTGATCCATCCACGGTACAGACAGATGCCGGAAAGGGTAAGGACGGCCGTGAACAGCATGTCGCTGCCGGAAATCCGGGGCAGCCCCATACAGGCGAAGCCGGTCAGAAGCACCAGGCCGGATGCGAAGGCCGTGCGCCTGTCGCTGCCGGTGGCCCTGGCCAGGGCCCATGTCAGAAGGATCAGGAAGAGCGCGGACAGGGCGGAGGCGATGGGCAGGAGCTGCACCGGATAACCGCTGATCTGCTCCAACCCGGCTGTCGGCTGCACGCCGGGGATATACGCCGCCAAAGACAGGCTGTCGAGGCCGGGGATAAGGCTCAAGGCGCTCAAGAACCAGTGATAGACAGGGTACAGTTCGGGGCGGGAAGGCCGGACGCGGCCACCCCGAACAGGCCGACGCCCAGGCTGTGCAGCGCGTGCAGCTCCCGGCCCATAAGCGTGGGCATGGATTGAATAAGCCAGAAAAGAATCAGGATCAGGGGGCCGACGGAAGCGAACCCGTTGAAACAGCGGGAAGCGAAGCTGGCTGTTTGCGCCTGGGCTTTCGGGGCGGGCTGTTCGGATACCTTGGCGGCGTTGGGCGCGGAGGCTGCGCTTTCTTCCTGAACGGGGGAAAGGG
>ENA-OQDA01000880-OQDA01000880.1-human-gut-metagenome-genome-assembly--contig:-NODE-880-length-11473-cov-2.776573_pt1 | contig 11473 bp, 9 predicted proteins | sample MGYA00242771_ERZ504603 | MGnify/ENA primary metagenome ERZ504603 (study PRJEB26092, sample SAMD00036328) | human gut metagenome | host: Homo sapiens | study: EMG produced TPA metagenomics assembly of...
CGACAGCTTGTTGGGTATCAGTCTGGACAAGTATTTGGGGCGCTGACTATCCTTTGTACCGCAAATATTATCATGATTATCAGCGTCGGGTAATGGACCGAAGTTGGTTGGTGTCGGATGCTTTGTTCTATTATCTGTCCCATGAATATCCTTTGCCGGACGATAAGGTGCATACCTTGTTGGATTATATCGCAGATTACGGGAAGATACATTGGGTGATTGCGCATTGCCGGAATATCTCTTTGGAGCAAGAAGCCGGTTTTGAAGAAGAACGCGTGCTTTGGTACAAGGAGAACGAAACAGAAGTATGGAATTGGCTGATGGGGCATGGTGTTCTGACTTCTGCAGATTTGACGATGATCAGGCTTTTCATGGAGCCTCGTGGAACTACGCCTTATATCGGGAAGGACAGCCCGGATCAGATAGGTTTGTGGTTGGGCTTGCAAATCATAGACCATTATATGAAATCACATCCCGGGTGACGATCGGTGAATTGCTTCATGAGAATGATTATGAAAAGATTCTCCGTGAGTCGGGGTATCATCCGTCAGCAAACAAAAAGTAATGGAACCAGCACTTTATTTGATACCTGTCACGTTGGGGGATACACCTCATTCACAGGTTTTGCCGGATTATAATACAGAGATTATCCGGAACATCAGGCATTTCATCGTGGAGGATTTGCGTTCGGCCCGTCGTTTTCTGAAAAAGGTGGACCGAGACATCAATATAGATGAGTTGATTTTTTACGCCATGGGAAAGCACGCCTCTCCGGAAGCGTTTGCGTCCTATCTGCATCCTTTGGAACAAGGGATGTCGGTCGGTGTGATTTCGGAGGCCGGTTGTCCGGCGGTGGCCGACCCGGGAGCCGATGTGGTAGCCATTGCCCAACGTAAGGGACTGCGGGTCATTCCTTTGGTGGGGCCGTCTTCCATGATTTTGGCCGTGATGGCGTCCGGCTTCAACGGGCAGAGTTTTGCTTTCAACGGTTACCTTCCGATAGACCCGGCTGAACGGACCAAACGTATTAAAATGTTGGAACAGCGGGTATATACGGAACATCAGACCCAGTTGTTCATCGAGACACCTTACCGTAATGCCAAGATGTTCGAGGAGATTCTTCGAACATGCCGTCCACAGACCCGTCTTTGTGTGGCGGCAGGCATAACTTGTAAAGAAGAGTATATAAGAACACGGACGGTACAGGAATGGAAGAAGCATTCTCTTCCGGATTTGTCCAAGGTTCCGGCCATATTCTTGATTTACAAGTAGGGGCAGGAATGACTTCTTTAGAATAAAAAAATCAAATCTCAGGAGATTCGTTTTTCAATCTCCTGAGATTGATTTTTCGTTTGGCGCAGAATGTAAATTGCTGTAGCTCAGTATGGAATACTTACTTCATGTTTTCGATGAAGAAATTCGTGATGCTCGTGTAAAGATGGTTACGGGTATTGCCACCGGTGATGTTATGGTTGCGGTTGTTATAGGGGAGCATCATGAACGGCTTGCCGGCTTGCACCAATGCTTCGGCATACTCCATGGAGTTGCGGAAGTGGACGTTGTCGTCGGCCGTGCCGTGGCAAATCAGGAGCTTGCCATGCAACTTGTCGGCTTGGCTTATCGGACCGCGGGCGTATCCGGCGGCGTTTTCCTTCGGGGTGCGCATGAAGCGTTCCGTGTAGACCGTGTCGTAGTAACGCCAACAGGTAGGAGGGGCAACGGCCACTCCGGCGGCGAAGACGGGACGGCCTTCGCTCATGCTCATCAGTGTATTGAAGCCTCCGTAACTCCAACCCCAGATACCGATACGCGAGGCATCAACGTAGGGCAACGTACCCAGATAAAGGGCGGTTTCCACTTGGTCTTTTGCTTCTAAGTAGCCTAAGTTCAGGTAGGTGCATTTCTCGAACTCTGTGCCCCGTCCTCCGGTGCCCCGTCCGTCTACGCAGACACAGATGAAGCCTTGTTGTGCCAAGTATTGTTCATACAAGGTACCGCCCATGCTGCCGGTTCCCACGAGTCGAGGACTTGTTGCGAACCGGGACCGCTGTACTGGAACATGACGACGGGATATTTCTTGCCCGGATTGAAATCGGCAGGTTTTACCATGTAGCCGTTCAACTGTATGCCTTCTCCCGTAGTGAATTGGAAGAACTCGCGCGTCCCTAAATTCTGGCCGTTGAGTTTGGCCACTAATGCTTGGTTGTCTTCGAGTACTTTCAGCGTCTTGCAGTTGCGGTTGCAAAGGGTGGTCACGTACGGTGTACGGATGTTGGAATAGACATTCATGTAATACTTCATGTTTTTTGCTGAATATGGCACTGTTGTCACCTTCTTCTGCAGAGAGTTTTTCTATTTTGCCCTTGCTGTCGCTCCTGTAAACGGCCGTGTGCGTCGGGTCGTCTGCCGGATTGGCGGAGAAATAGAAACTGCCGTCCGCCGTGTCGTATCCATAGAAACTTTTGACGATGAGTTGGCCGTCGACGGCTTTTTTTATCAGGCTTCCGTTCAAGTCATAGAGGTAAAGGTGGTTGTATCCGTCCCGCTCGCTGGTCAGCACAAAACGGTTGGGATAGAAGGCCAGGTTTTTAAAGATGTTTTCATTGACGTACTTGTCCACGTTGTCGCGCAGGATTTTCTTGCACTCCGTGGAGCGTGGATTGGCCATGTACACTTCCAGGCAGTCCTGATGGCGGTTCAATGTGAAGACAGCGAGTTTGGCCGGGTCGCTGGTAAACCGGATGCGCGGGATGTAACTGTCGGCTTCGAGGGGCAGTTTCATCGTGCGGATTACACGTGCCTTGATGTCGAACGTCTGTACGCTGACAGTGGAGTTTGTGGTGCCGGCCATAGGATACTTATATTCATAGCGGCCCGGATATTCCGCATACTGTTCTTTGGACGGATGGCTGCCTTTGTACCATGGGAAGGAAAACGTAGACACCTTGCTTTCGTCATAACGGATCCATGCTATCATGGTATTGTCGGCGTTGAAGTCGAAGGAACTGCTTGTGCTGAACTCTTCCTCGTTCACCCAATCGGGGATACCGTTGATGACTTCGTTGAATTTCCCGTCTTTGGTGATTTGGCTTTCGCTGTTATTGAACAGCAGTTTGACTAGGAACAGATTATTGTCGCGGACGAAACCGACAAGATTGCCGTCCGGAGAGAACTTGGGCGACTGTTGAGGGCCGTTGTCCGACAAGGGGGTGAGGGTGCGGTTGGCAATGTCGTACAAATAGTACACGGCGGTGAAGGAATGACGGTAGATGGGTTTCGTTTCCGTTTGTATCAGCATTTTCTTTTCGTCCGGCGACAGGATGTAGCCGTCTATCTTTTCCAGTTTGACGTCCCTTGCCGTAGACACGTCGAACAGCACGTCTTTCTGCCGTCCGTCCTTGAAGGAATAGGTGATGATTTGTTTGTGATCGTCGCTCAGCCGGGAATAGCTTTCTCCGTCGTTGAGCGGGTTCACGCCATAGATGCGTTTGGCGGCATATTCGCCTGCACACAACTCTTTTAATGAAAGTCCCGTCGCATTCGAATGTACGGGAACGGCTGCCAGGAGGCATCCGACTAAAAAGGTTGCAATCTTTTTCATTTTATTTTAGATGTAATGGATAATATCTTAACCTTAGAACTATTTTATCGCAAAGATAAGTTTTTTTTCTATCTTTGCGAGGCAATAACGGTTTAAAAAGTATGGCTATACCTTATTTATATACAGACTACGGAGAATTCTTGCGCCGGGAATTTCCTTTCAAAGTACAAAAGATTTCCATCAATGCGGGTTTTACTTGCCCTAACCGTAATGGGGAAAAAGGCTGGGGCGGATGTACTTACTGCAACAACCAGACGTTTAATCCGGCCTATTGCCGTACGGAGAAAACGATTACGGAGCAGTTGGAGGAAGGCAAGCGCTTTTTCGGACGAAAGTATCCGGACATGAAGTTTCTGGCTTATTTCCAAGCTTATACGAATACGTATGGAGAAGTAGATGAGGTTATCCGGAAGTATGAAGAAGCTTTGGTTGTGCCGGATGTGGTGGGAATAGTCATCGGCACGCGTCCCGACTGTATGCCGCAGGCATTGCTGGATTATCTGACCGGACTGAACCGCCGTACTTTCCTGATGGTGGAGTACGGGATTGAGAGTGTGGACGACGGGACGCTTGTCCGCATCAATCGCGGGCATACGTTTGCCGAGACGGAGGAAGCCGTCCGGCGTACGGCGGATGCAGGCATACGAACCGGTGGGCATATCATCCTCGGGCTGCCCGGAGAGAAGCGTGACGAGTTGGTCGGGCAGGCTGCGTTGGTGTCTCGTTTGCCTCTGACCGCTTTGAAAATCCACCAACTCCAACTGATAAGGGGTACACGTATGGCACACGAGTATGCTTTGCATCCGGAACAGTTTCATCTGTACACGGCGGATGAATATATCGAGCTGGTCATCGACTATATCGAACGCCTGAGAAGCGATTTGGTATTGGAGCGTTTTGTATCGCAATCTCCTAAGGACTTGTTGATTGCTCCCGACTGGGGACTGAAAAACTATGAGTTTACCGAACGGTTGAAGCGCAGGATGAAGGAACGGGGTGCATGGCAGGGAAGGCTTGCCGACCGCAGGTGAGCAAACCTGTTAGGCGTATGTTTGCGATTGTTCGCGAGCACAAAATACTGCTTTTTAGGAAGGTAATCCGTAAAAAGCTTCGTGGTTATGTTTTTTTTATTTACTTTTGCGGAACATGCGAAGCATGAAGAACCAATTCATTAATTATTAATATTAATCTACATGAAACACTTTGATTTCAAGTTTTTGCGCGTGTGGATGGTCTTGTGGTGTGCAGGTGTGCTTCTACCTGCGGCAGGACAAGGCAGCGCGGGGTCGGCTGACGTCTTGCGGCTGATAGAGAAAGTAAATGACTATTGGCAGGCGAACAATTCGCCCAAGACACGCGCTTTTTGGGACAACGCCGCTTATTACACCGGAAACATGGAAGCTTACAGGCTGACTGGGAAGGCTGCTTATTATGAATACAGTCAGCAATGGTGCGAGCATAACCGTTGGCGGGGCGCAAACAGCGATGACAAACGAAACTGGAAGTACAAGACGTATGGCGAGGGGCAGGATTTCGTGTTGTTCGGCGACTGGCAGATTTGTTTCCAGACCTACATCGACATGTATAATCTGAATCCGGCCGATTATAAGGTAGCCCGTGCTAAGGAGGTAATGACGTACGCCTGTCATTTGGATGAGAACAAGTTCTGGTGGTGGGCGGATGCGCTCTACATGGTGATGCCGTTGATGACGAAGATGTATAAGTTGACGGGCGACCGCATGTTCTTGGACCGCATGTACGATAACTTCTTGTGGAGCGACAGCCTGATGTATGATGCGGAGGCTCAGTTGTATTACCGTGACGCGAAGTATATCTATCCCAAAGTGAAGACTGCCAGTGGCGGAAAGAGTTTCTGGGCGCGTGGCGACGGATGGGTGTTGGCAGGTTTGGCCAAGGTACTGGGCGACATGCCGGAGGACTATGAGCACCGCGGTTTCTTTTTGAAACGGTTCAGGGAGTTGGCGCAAGGTGTGGCACGCTGCCAGAGGCCGGAAGGATATTGGAGCCGCAGTATGTTGTGCGAAGAGGATGCTCCGGGACCGGAGACGAGCGGTACGGCATTCTTTGCCTACGGCCTGATGTGGGGCGTAAACCATGGTTTGCTGGACAAGGCCGAGTATGCTCCGGTGATTGAGAAAGCTTGGAATTATCTGGTTTCTACGGCGCTTCAGCCCAATGGCAGCATCGGTTATGTGCAGCCCATTGGCGAGAAGCCCGACCCGACCCGTAAGGTGGATGCCCGGTCGCAGGCACCGTTCGGTACGGGGCTTGGCTGTTGGCGGCTTGCGAACGTGTGCGTTATCTGGATGGTAGCGTGGAGGATAAGAACTCCCCTTCCATAAAAGTGGAGGTAAAGAATACGACGAAAGACAACCGTAACGATGTGGTGGAACTGGAGGCTAAGACGATATTTGAGAAACTCGGTATCGGTGGCGGACGTCAGTTTGTGGTGTATGACGGAGACCGGGCGGAAGTGCCTTATCAGTTGACTCATGACGGTAAGCTCCTGTTGCAGGCTTTCGTTCGTCCCGCTTCTTCCACCGAACTGACGATTGTGAAAGGCTTACCGGCCGACTACCGTTTCACGTCGTGGGGACGTGTGTATGCTTCGCGCGAAGACGATTTGGCTTGGGAAAACGACCGGAATGGTTGGCGGGCATACGGTCCGGCCATCCAGAAAAGCGGACAACGCATTTATGGTTTCGATGTGTTTAATAAGAATGTGCCTTATCCGATGCTCGAAACTTTCTACCATGGCGAGTTGACTTCGTACGGCCTGCAGGACAAGTTGCGTAAGGCCGGACGTGGAGGCGAGTGTGCCGCTTTGCATCGTACGTTGACTTACCACCGCGACCACGGTTACGGAATGGATGCCTATACGGTAGGCCCGACGATGGGAGCCGGTGTGCCCGCTTTGATGGAAGGGAAGGCCTTTGTCTATCCCTTATGTTATAAAGAGGTGGAAATCCTGGACATGGGGCCGTTGCGCTTTTCTGCCCGTATGGTGTTTGCCCCGGTACAAATCGGTCAGGATAAGGATGTGGTGGAAACCCGTGTCATTACACTGGACAAGGGGACGCATCTGAACAAATGTGAAGTGACTTATGCCAATTTAAGTGAAGCCCGTAAGGTGGCTGCCGGTATTGCCGTGCATAAGAGTATGCCGGATGCGTATGTAATGAATAAAAAACTCGGTTATGTGGCGTGTGCCGATGCGATGGATCATCCGGAGGCGATGAACGGGCTGATATACATAGCTTGCTTGTTCCCCGAAGGCTTGAAGTCGGTCGAATATGTACCGATGGCGAAAGAAGAGGCTGGTGCCGTGGGGCATGTGGTAGGAGTCAGCAATTACGAACCGGGTGATACTTTTACCTATTATTTCGGTTCCGCATGGAGCAAGTATGACATGCCGGATATGGCCGTTTGGCAGGAGAACGTGGAGCGGTACGGCCGTCAGTTGAAAACGCCTTTGGCCGTGACATTGAAATAAGTTGTGTCGCGATGCCGTTTTGAACAAAAGGTTGGTTTTGCAAAAAAGCAGGACCGACCTTTTACGTTATGGGGCGGGGCGGTCTTAATATTATCCATGCAATTAGTGTTTTTCTCCATGTCTGTTCTTTGGCGAATTATTTTATTTTGCAGGATAGAATCATTTATAATTTAAATAAGCATGAAAAATACTGTATTTGTTTTGTGGTTAGGGTTGGCCGTGGCTGATATAGGCTGGGCACAGAACGAACCTTACAAGAATCCTGATTTGTCTCCTCGTGAACGGGCTGAGGATTTGTTGAAGAGGTTGACACTGAAAGAGAAGGCTTCTTTGATGATTAATTCTTCTCCCGCAGTGGAGCGTTTGGGCATCAAGCCTTATAACTGGTGGAGCGAGGCGTTGCACGGAGTGGCCCGTAGCGGTGTCGCCACGGTTTATCCCATCACCATGGGTATGGCTTCCGTGTTCGACGATGAGGCCGTGGAGGCCGTGTACACGACGGTAAGCGACGAGGCTCGTGCGAAATATCACGATGCGCACAAAAAAGGCCGCTACGGGCAGATGAACGAAGGATTGACGTTTTGGACGCCCAATGTGAACATCTTCCGCGATCCCCGGTGGGGACGGGGGCAAGAGACTTGGGGAGAAGACCCTTACCTGACTTCCCGGATGGGTGTGGCTGTGGTCAGGGGCTTGCAAGGTCCTGCGGATGCCAAGTATGACAAGTTGCACGCTTGTGCGAAACATTATGCCGTGCATAGCGGGCCGGAAGCCAAGCGTCATTATTTCGACGTGGAACAGCTTGACCCGCGCGATTTGTGGGAGACTTACTTGCCGGCTTTCAAGGTATTGGTCCAAGAAGCCGATGTGAAAGAAGTGATGTGTGCCTATCAGCGTTTCGAGGGAGAACCCTGTTGCGGGAGCGAACGCCTGCTTCATCAAATCCTGCGCGATGAATGGGGATTTAAATATGTGGTGGTGAGCGATTGCGGTGCCATCGGTGACTTTTTCAACCCGGGCTTGCACGAGACGCATCCCGATGCCGCTACAGCCAGTGCTTCCGCAGTAACCAGCGGGACGGACTTGGAATGCGGATGGGGGGATTACATGCAATTGGAAGCGGCAGTCGATAGGGGATTGATAACGGAACACCGTTTCGACACCAGTCTCTGCCGTTTGTTGGAAGCCCGTTTTGCGCTCGGGGAAATGGATGACGACTCGTTGGTGCCTTGGAGCCGCATCGGCATAGATACGGTGGATTGCCAGACACATAAGCAGATGGCCTTGGACATTGCCCGTAAGTCTTTGGTCTTGTTGCACAACGACGGGGTGCTTCCTTTGGACAAGACGCGTGGCGATGTCGTCGTAATGGGGCCGAACGCGGTGGATTCCGTCATGCAATGGGGAAACTATGAAGGTACGCCTTCGCATACCTATACGGTCTTGGACGGTATTCGTGAAAGGCTTGGCCGTGACGTGCGATATGAAAAAGGGTGCGACCTTCTGAGTAATGAAGTCTTCGATTCTTATTTCCATCAGTTGTCGCACGACGGGAGGACGGGATTGAAGGGCACGTATTGGAATAATCTGGAGATGAAAGGAGAGGCGGTCGCCACGCAGGAATTAGCCACTCCGATTAACAAGAACAACGGGGGGAATACCGTGTTTGCGGCAGGAGTGAACCTACAAAACTTCACAGCGGTGTACGAAGGTACTTTCCGTCCGTCGCAGGGTGGAAAATATGATTTGGTGATTGAAGGAGATGATGGTTACCGCGTGTATGTGAACGGCGAGAAGGTCATTGATTACTGGGGCGAGCATGCCCGCGAAAAGCGTGAATACGTCTTGGATGCCACGGCAGGGAAAGATTATGATATTAAAATCGAGTACATGCAGGCTGCGGGTGAGGCTTTGTTGAAGTTCGACGTGGGTATTCGTCGTCAGGTTTCTCCAGCCGAAGTGGTTGGCCGTGTGAAAGATGCCGGAACGGTCGTTTTCGTAGGCGGCATATCTCCGGATTTGGAGGGTGAGGAAAAGAACCACGTCAACTGTCCGGGTTTTGCCGGAGGCGACCGTACTTCTATCGAGTTGCCTCAGGTGCAGCGCGACATCCTGAAGGCGTTGAAGGCAGCGGGCAAGAAGTGGTGTTCGTCAACTGCTCGGGTTCCGCCATGGCCTTGGTACCGGAGTTGGAATCGTGCGATGCCATCTTGCAGGCTTGGTACCCGGGTCAGGCCGGGGGCTTGGCCGTGGCCGATGTGCTGTTCGGTGATTTCAATCCCAGTGGCAAGTTGTCCGTGACGTTCTACAAGAACACGGAGCAGCTTCCCGACTTTGAAGACTACAGCATGAAGGGCCGCACTTACCGTTACATGACGGATAAACCGCTCTTTCCCTTCGGCTATGGTTTGAGTTATACCACGTTCGACATCTCCAAAGGTCGTTTGAGCAAGTCTTCTGTGGAGGCGGGCGAGGGTGTGAAGTTCACGGCTCATGTGAAGAACACGGGCAATCGCGACGGTGCCGAGGTGGTTCAGGTTTACGTCCGTAAAGTGGGCGACACGGAGGGTCCGTTGAAGAGCCTTCGCGGTTTCCGTCGTGTGGACCTGAAGGCGGGCGAGAGCCGTACGGTTTCCATCGAACTGTCTCCCGATGCTTTCGAGTTCTTCGACACGTCCACGAACACGATGCGCGTGGTTCCCGGCGAGTACGAAATCATGTATGGCAACAGTTCGGACACGCCGGAGGCAAACAAACTGAAGTTTGTATTGTTGTAGGCCGTTAGGGATACTGTGTCCATGTTTACGGACATCGGATAAATAATCTTAAATAAGAACGCGATAAGAGAGAAAGTATGCCGGATGTTGGGGATAAACCGCGTTTGGACATACTTTCTTTTGGATTATATGCGCTCATGGAATCGTGCATCGTTTCAGTTCTTCAAGACTGTCGTTTTTAGAAAGGATGGCAGACAAATGCTTTTATGTTTGTGAATCCTGTGGATTTGATTGCCGATGGCTTGTTTTTTTATATTTTGATTTGTTTTTATAAAAGAGAAAGCCGTTTAAATCATTACTTTTGTCCACCTAACCTTTTTAAACAGATATGTATGACAAGCAGATTCTTGAAGAAAATTCTGTGCTTGTTGTTGTTTTGTGGTATGTGTACCATGAAACAACAAGTTGTAGCGGCATCGAAAGCCGAACCGGTGGATTATGTGAATCCCTATATGGGAAACATCAGCCATTTGTTGGTTCCGACTTATCCCATTGTGCATTTGCCTAACAGTATGTTGAGGGTTTACCCCAAAGAGGAGACTACACATCCGGAAAGTTACATGGTTTGCCTGTGTTGCAAATCAGCCATCGGGGAAGCTTGTTTTTAATTTGTCTCCCTTTCAAGGCGACGAGACGGATTTGGCACGTGTGATGGATTATGATTATGACAATGAAGTGGTGAAGCCTTATTATTATAAGGTGGATTTATGCGACCAGCAGTTGCACGTGGATTTTGCCCCTTCCCGCCAGTCGGCCATTTATCATTTTGATTATCGGCGGCAGAATGCGGTTCCTTATTTGGTGCTGAACGGTGGAAATGGAGAACTGACAGTCGACGGGAACACGGTCTACGGTTATCAGAATATCTGGAATAACCTGAAAGTGTACATTTATATGGAGACGGACGTGACGCCGGAGCAAAGCGGTGTGTTCCGTGACGGAAAATGGAACAGGGAAAAACGGAAGGCGGAAGGAGACGACATTTGTGTGGCACTGTCCTGGAGTCCTGCTTTGTCTTCTTTGAACGTCCGTTATGGCGTATCGTATATCAGTGTGGAGCAGGCCAAGAAGAACCTGAAGAGGGAAATACCGGGATTTGAGTTGGAGACGGTGGCCGAAGAAGGCCGTCGTATATGGAATGAAGAGTTGGGAAAGATTCGGATTTCTGGAGGTACGGAGAACGACCGTCATGTGTTTTATACGTCTTTGTACCGTTGTTTGGAGCGTCCGGTCTGCGTAAGCGAGGACGGACGTTATTTCAGCGTCTATGACAACAAGGTACATGATGATGGCGGGCACGCATATTATACGGATGACTGGGTTTGGGACAGTTACCGTGCGGCACATCCTCTGCGTATTTTGCTCGACGCCCTCAAGCATACGGATATGATTCGTTCTTTTTTGAGAATGGCAGAGACGGACGGACGTCACTGCCTTCCGAATTTCCCGGAGATTACGGGAGATTCGCGCCGGATGAATTGTAATCATGGTGTGTCGGTCATGGCCGATGCATGGTGTAAGGGTGTCCGGGATTTCGATTTGCGGGAAGCGTACGCGTATGCTAAAAACAGCGTGGAGAAG
>ENA-OQDA01000882-OQDA01000882.1-human-gut-metagenome-genome-assembly--contig:-NODE-882-length-11453-cov-2.541321_pt1 | contig 11453 bp, 17 predicted proteins | sample MGYA00242771_ERZ504603 | MGnify/ENA primary metagenome ERZ504603 (study PRJEB26092, sample SAMD00036328) | human gut metagenome | host: Homo sapiens | study: EMG produced TPA metagenomics assembly of...
GAAAAACCAGGTTGTTGCATTAAGCCGCAACCTGGTTTTTGCAGTGCGTTCGATATAGTAGCGACAAGGAAGCCGGCTAACCAGCCAAAAACTGACGGAAAACTCCAAAACCGACGAACAGAAATCATATAGCAGGCCGTATAGGGACGGACGAGAGTGCTGCTCAATATAAAGTCCAGTGCTGCTCGAACTGCTCACGGTTGCGGCACTCATCATGACAAATTTCCTCTCTAATGTGGTGACGATGGTGCTGATCTTCAATATCGGTCTGGCGCTGCTCTCCGGTTCCAACATGCATCTGGGAGCGTTCGCCGCTGTCATCGATGTCGCAGCATCTATGGCATCTCTGACGCCGTCCGCGTGCACGCCGGCACTGCTCATCTTCGGACCGGGGCATGTGACGGTTCGCGGTGTGCTCAAGGCGAACCTCGTGTTCCTTGTGCTGTCCCTTGCGGCCTGTCTTGTTGTGGTCTATCCGCTTGCCTCTGCGGTGTTTGGATAAGAAAAACATTTGCGCAGATAAAATCCCACTTGATGTCAGGTACGGTATCAAGTGGGATTGTCTGTTTTCTGTTTCTGTTCGTTCTAACGGGAACACCAGTGAATGGTTATGATAATAGCGGATTTTCTGCAAAACACAGCGCTCAGCGCACCGAAAAAATGTATGGGTCTAAATTCACATCTTCGGGCGCCATCGCCGCACCCATGTTGGCCGCGTCCTTGACGCCCATTTCAACCATTTTGCCGAACAGGACATGCGTCACGCGCACATCGCACGGCTCCGCGCCGTTCGGCACCGGTTCACTGCCGAGCACTGCCGCGCCTGCCGCGGTGGCTGTCCACTGGGCCGTCGGTGTGCGCTGACCGCCGTAGGCAAGCGGAAAACGGTACTGCCGCTCCGCCGAGCAGAAATGCGAGGATGCTGCCGCAAGCAGGCGGTCTGCCGCGCCGCTCTCGACCAGACAGCCGCCGAGCGCAAGACCCTGTGCCATAGTCGAGCATGCACCGTACTGCCCGAGATAGGGCACATTCGCGTGCATGGACGCTAAAAACGAGCCGATGCATTGGTTGAGCAGGTCGCCTGCAGGGATCAGGTCGAGCGAACGCTCGGGCAGGGTGGCCTTGCGCAGCGCAAGCCGGATGGCGGTCTTTTGCAGTTCGCTCTCCGCCAGCTCCCACGAGCGCTGCCCCATGCGGTCATTCTTCGCCACATAGTCAAACCGCTCACCGAGCGGGCCTTCGCCCTCATTTTTTGCCGACTGCCGCCGCGTGTCCGAGCAGATACGGCCGGTTTTCGAGCGCAAGCGTGCGCTTGCCGATGCGCTTTATCATACCGAACCGCCTCCCGTCAAAAACAGAATGAGACCGTAAATGACGCTTGCCGAAATGCCGTATACCAGCACCGGTCCCGCGATAACAAACAGCTTTGCGCCCAGACCGAGGATAAGCCCCTCGCTTTTGAACTCCATCGCCGGAGAAACAATGGCGTTTGCAAAGCCGGTGATCGGCACAATCGTGCCTGCTCCCGCATATTTTGCAAGCTTTTCATACAAATGCAGACAGGTGAGCAGGGCACCGAGAAACACCATCGTGATGGCGGTCGCGGCGGCTGTGTCCTCGGTATCCAGTCCGCGGGAGAGCCACAGCTGCCGCACCCCCTCGCCGACCGTGCAGATCGCACCGCCAATCAGAAACGCCAGCAGGCAGTCGCGCCACAGCGGCGAATTCGGACTTTTGCGTTCGAGCAGCTGTTGATAGGTTTGTTTATCCAGTTTCATGCAAGGTTCCCCTTTCTGTACGCGTAGTTTGCCCAGCCGTTCCGGGATTATCCATCTGACCCTGTAAAATAAATGTGAACTGACCATTTTCGACAGACCATATTCGCGGTATGATAAATAAAACATATCAGATCAGGGGGATTTATGATGGAATCCAAGAAAAAAGCGTTTTCGCTGTACGACATCGTGATGATCGGTCTGATGGCGGCAGTGGTATTCGTTGTTACCATGTTCCTGTCCATTCGCATTCCGACGCCGACAGGCACCACCATGATCAAGCTCGCAAACGCGTTCGTGCTGTTGTGCGGCCTGCTGCTCGGACCGGTTCGCGGCGGTCTTGCTGCCGGTATCGGCTCGATGATCTTCGACCTGATGACGCCGGAGTATGCACCGGAGGCGTGGATCACCTTCCTGCGTTTCTTCCTGATGGCATGGCTGTGCGGCGTGATCGCTTACGCCGGTGCTGCTGCCGCAAAGAAGTTTGCGCGCAACCTCGCGGCGTGCCTTGCAGGTGCGGTGTTCTCGTCGTTGCTGTACATGCTCAAGGGCATTATTGAGCTGATGATCGGCGGCAGTGCGCTGGTTCCGGCTTTTGTGGCCAATATTCCGAAGCTGATGACCTCGCCTCCGAATATCGTTATTGCGGTAGTTGTTGCAATGGCGCTTCTGCCGGCGCTGCAGAAGGCGATGCATTCGACCTCGTTCGGCCGCCATATGGCAGAAAAGTAAAGGCAATGTCGCACAATTAGAACTGCGGCGCGTCAGTACGCAAAATTTACTCGCAAACCGCTCTTGCCTAATGGTGTGGTATTACCTGCAAATCCGTTTGAGGACGCGCTCACTGATTACCGGTGGGCGCGTTTCTCATGCTTTGCAGAAAGTCGGATTTCGTGGTATACTGTAGGCAACACCGCACAATTAAAGCGGCGGTGCTTTGCGGAAATTTTGTGTCCTGACTTTGTTGCAGTTTCACGGTAATACATCAAGTATTACCGCAAAACTGTGCCTCGTCAGTACGCAAAATTTACTCGCAAATCACTCTTGTTCAATTATGCGGTATTGCCTATAAATAGGTAAAACGGAAATTACTGGCGGCGCTTAAAATCCAGATAGCCCTGCAGGATAAGCGTTGCTGCAACGGCATTCGACGCTCTGGCGGTGCTTTTTTTCCTTTTTGCCGCTGCGGTGCAGGATTTCGTGTGCGGCGACCGTCGTGCGGCGCTCGTCCCACAGCACAACGTGCAGTCCGGTGCGCTCCTCCAGCTCCTTCGCCAGAGTCTCGCACTTTTCGGCGCGAGGGCCAACCGTGCCGTCCATGTTCTTCGGGTGGCCGAGGACGATCTCCTCGATCTTGTTTTCCTGAATGAAGGCCACCAGCTTGTCCACCAGCTTGGCGTAGTTCCACTCATGGATGACGCTCGGCGAACCGGCAAGAAAGCCGGAAGGATCGGAGATCGAAAGGCCGGTGCGGGCGTCTCCGTAATCAATGCCCAAAATACGCATAGTCATACTCCTGTTTCTTGGGCAGTTTTTCAAATCGGTGTTTTCTGCCCGTGTGATTACCCTGAGTATACCATAAAAACGAAAATAATCAGCACTTTTCAGAAAAATGCTTGACTGTAAATCGCTCACATGCTATACTAAAACACCTATGCAGGTTCTTTTTTTGCGCCTATTTTTCGTGTGTCTGAAAAGTTGACGTCGGAACGCTGACAGAGGGAGGCAATTAGCTTCAAGCCGTGTCACAGGGATACGGAAACGAAGCGAGATATTAAAAGGAGGTGCCGTTATCTATGCGCGTAAAGATCACGCTGGCCTGCACCGAGTGCAAGCAGAGAAACTATGACACAATGAAGAACAAGAAGAATGATCCGGATCGTCTGGAAATGAACAAGTACTGCCGTTTCTGCCGGAAGCACACGCTTCACCGCGAAACGAAGTAAGGGAAAGGAAGTAGCTTAATGGCTGAAGAAACCAAAGCGAAAAAGCCCGGTCTCTTTGCTCGTATCGGCAAGTGGTTCCGCGAATTGAAGAGCGAATGCCGTAAGATCGTCTGGCCCACCCGTGAGCAGACGACGAACAACACGCTGGTCGTTATCGCCTGCGTAGTCATCATCGGTATTTTCATCTGGGTGCTTGACATCGTATTCGGTCTTGGTGTCCAGACGCTGCTTAAACATTTCGCCGCCTAACTTAAAAGGAGGCAACAATGTCAGACGCTGCAAAATGGTACGTTGTTCATACGTACTCCGGCTACGAAAACAAGGTAGCCTCTTCGATCGAAAAAGCGGTCGAAAACCGCAAGCTGCATGACCTGATCCAAGCCGTCAACATCCCGACCGAGAAGGTCGTTGAGGTAAAGGACGGCAAAAGCCGCGAGGTAGAGCGCAAGCTGTACCCGGGCTACGTGCTCGTTAAGATGATCATGACCGATGAAACCTGGTATCTGGTTCGCAATACGCGCGGCTGCACCGGTTTTCTGGGTCAGGACAAGTCCGGCGGCTCCAAGCCGATTCCGCTGACTGAGGAAGAGATCATCGCAATGGGCGTGGAAAAGCGCGAGATCGAGGTAAACTACGCCGCAGGCGACAGTGTTCGCGTTATCGACGGCGCGCTGGCAGGCTTTATCGGCGTTGTATCGTCGGTTGAGCCGGATAAGAACAAGGTAAACGTAACCGTTTCCATGTTCGGCCGCGAAACCCCTGTCGAGCTTGAGCTCGATCAGGTTGAAACTCTCGACGAGTGACAATGAGCGGAAGATAGATTTCCGCATTTACGGCAAGTGGGAGAGTTCCGTGCCAATTAGGAACTCGCCAGCCACCACAGTTTTTTGAAGGAGGAACCTTTCAACATGGCACAGAAAGTAGTAGGTTATATTAAGCTCCAGATTCCCGCAGGCAAGGCAACCCGGCTTCCCCCGGTAGGTCCGGCTCTCGGCCAGCACGGTGTAAACATCATGTCTTTCACCAAGGAATTCAACGAGCGCACCAAGAACGATGCCGGCATGATCATTCCGGTTATCATTACGGTTTATGCTGACCGTTCGTTCAGCTTCGTTACCAAGACGCCTCCGGCGCCGGTTCTGATCAAGAAGGCTTGCGGCATCGAGTCCGGTTCTGCTGTACCGAACAAGACCAAGGTTGCAAAGCTGTCCAAGGCTGACTGCCAGAAGATCGCAGAGACCAAGATGCCCGACCTGAACGCTGCTTCCCTGGAGGCTGCTATGAGCATGATCGCGGGCACCGCCCGTTCGATGGGTATCACCGTCGAGGAGTAATCTCCGGTTTTTATTTGTTGTACGAAGCTGCGGCTATCTGCCGCATACAGTGGGAGGGTTATTCAAGTTCCCGCTTAACCACTTAAGGAGGATTTATTGTGCATAAAGGTAAAAAGTATGTAGACAGCGCAAAGACGATCGACCGCACCAAGCAGTACGATCCGGCTGAAGCGCTTTCCACCGTTGTTTCCACCGCGAAGGCTAAGTTCGATGAGACCATCGAGCTGCACGTAAAGCTGGGCGTTGACTCCCGTCACGCTGACCAGCAGGTTCGCGGCGCTATCGTTCTGCCCCACGGCACCGGCAAGCAGGTTCGCGTTGCTGTATTCGCTAAGGGCGCAAAGGCTGACGAGGCTCTGGCTGCAGGCGCAGACATCGTTGGTGCAGAGGACCTGATGGAGCGCATCCAGAAGGAGAACTTCTTTGAGTTCGACGTAGTTATCGCTACCCCGGACATGATGGGCGTTGTAGGCCGTCTGGGCCGCGTGCTTGGTCCTAAGGGCCTGATGCCGAACCCGAAGGCTGGTACCGTATCTATGGACGTTACCAAGGCTGTTCAGGAGTCCAAGGCTGGTAAGATCGAGTACCGTCTGGACAAGACCAACATCATCCACTGCCCGATCGGCAAGGCTTCCTTCGGCGCTGAGAAGCTGCAGGACAACTTCGACGCTCTGATGGGTGCTATCATCAAGGCTAAGCCGGCTGCTGCAAAGGGTCAGTACGTTCGTTCCTGCGTTGTTGCTTCTACCATGGGCCCCGGCATCAAGGTAAGCACCGCAAAGATGATCGGCTAATTCAATAGCATTTTACTCGGCGGTTTTCCGCTGAGCGTCAGAAAGACAGACCGATGATTTCGATTGTTGGTCTGTCTTTTTGTAAAATAGCGTGGATTTTTACTGCACCAGACAGCGTGTGCCGAAAAACACGAAAACTCTCTCGATTTCAGAAAAATAGTAAGAAAGGCAGGTTAATTATGCCCGGTTTAGTCTTAGAAGGCGGAACCTTCCGCCCGGTATTCTCCTGCGGCGTGATGGACGCGCTGCTCGACAACGGCATCATGTTCGATTACGTCATCGGCGTGTCCGCCGGCATCACCTATGCGGCGTCGTATCTCTCGCGGCAGCGCGAGCGCAACATTAACATACTGCGGCAGTATCGTGGCGACAAGCGCTATTTCGGCGCGCGCAACCTGCTGCACGACCACTCCATTTTCGGTACGGATTTCGTGTTCGATACGATCCCGAACCAGCTTGTGCCGTTCGACTGGGACACATTTCATAAATATCAGGGAAAATATCTGGTCGGTGTCACCAATGCAAAGACAGGCAAAGCCGAATATCTCGACGGCATGCGCATGGATCGTCCGTGCACGATGCTGCGAGCGACCTGCGCCATCCCGATCTACTTCCCATCGGTGCAGATGGACGGCGAGACGTATTACGACGGCGGTCTGGCCGACCCGATCCCGATTCTGCGCAGCCTGCACGACGGCAACGAGCGCAATCTGATCGTGCTCACGCAGCCGGAAAGCTACCGCAAGACGCTGACGCGCGGCGTGGAGCTGACCGCAAAGTGGCTGGAGCGCAAATATCCGGCGATGCCCAAGGTGCTGCTTGAGCGTGCCAAGCACTACAACGAGACAGTCTGCTTCTGTCACCGACTTGCGGAGAACAAACCGCAGGACACCGTGCTCCTTCAGCCCGAAAAATCGCTGAACAGCTTTGAAAAAGACGTGAAAAAGCTGGAATGGGGCTATGAAATGGGGTATAATATGACGTGTGCCCGGATGGAGCAGATTAGAAATCTGTTCCGCTGACGGGTTTTGGTAAAAGAGAAATATTTTAGGGGGAATGAAAAAACGATGCAAAGCAACAGAATCATTCAGGTAGAGGAAAAGGTGCCGCCACGCCTGCTCGTGCCGCTGTCCATCCAGCATATGTTTGCGATGTTCGGCGCGTCCGTGCTCGTGCCGTTCATCTTCAAGATGAACCCAGCGATCGTGCTGTTCATGAACGGTATCGGCACGCTGCTGTTCATCCTCATCACCAAGGGCAAGGCGCCCGCATACCTCGGCTCGTCGTTCGCGTTTATCGCTCCGGCGACCATCGTTATCCAGAACTGGGGCTATCAGTACGCGCTCGGCGGCTTTGTTGTCGTAGGTGCGTGCGGCTGTGTGCTCGCATTCATTATCTATAAGTGCGGCACGGACTGGATCAACGTCGTTCTGCCGCCTGCTGCCATGGGGCCGGTTGTTGCCCTGATCGGCTTGGAGCTGGCAGGCTCTGCGGCTTCTACCGGCTGCATTGTCGGTGACAGCGTCACCACCGGAACGGTTGTCACTTTCCTTGTAACGCTGGCTGTTGCTGGTGATTCGGCAGCGTGCTGTTCCGTGGCTTCTTCTCGACTATCCCGATTCTGATCGCCATTATCTGCGGCTACATCGCGGGTGTGCTCACCGGTGTTATCGAGACCCAGACCATTGTAGATGCGCTGCACACCAGCTTTATCTCCATCCCGAACTTCCAGACCCCAAAGTTTGACATCAACGCCATCCTTATCATTCTTCCGGTCACTCTGGTTATCGCAAACGAGCATATCGGCCATCAGCTCGTCACCGGCAAGGTCATCGGCCGCGATCTGCTGAAAGATCCCGGTCTGCACCGTTCGCTGTTCGCGGATAACTTCTCGACCATGATCTCCGGCTTTATCGGCTCGGTGCCGACCACTACCTACGGCGAGAATATCGGCGTTATGGCCATTACCAAGGTGTACTCCGTGCGCGTTATCGGCGGCGCGGCTGTACTGAGCATCATCTGCTCGTTCGTCGGCCCGCTGGCAGCCCTTATCCAGACGATTCCGGGTCCGGTCATCGGCGGTATCTCGTTCCTGCTGTACGGCATGATCGGCACCTCCGGTCTACGTATTCTGGTTGATAATCATGTGGATTACAGCAAGAACCGCAACATGATCCTGACCTCGGTTATCTTTGTTACCGGCTTGTCCGGCGTGACGCTGGCGTTGGGCGATGTATCGCTCTCCGGCATGACCCTCGCCGCTATCGTCGGCATGATCATGAGCCTTGTGTTCTATGCGTTCGATAAGCTGCATCTGTCGAATGATGCGTAAGTGAATATGGAAAAAGCGTCTGCGTGAGCAGACGCTTTTTTATTATGAAAATTATGAAACAGGTGCGGAATTGGACGAATCAACTTGTGCAATCGCTTCCAGATGGAGCAGGGTTTGATTTAACATATTCAGCTGTGCCGGTCCGATCGACGTCAGAGCAAATGGAAGCGATGGAATAGCAGAGAAACGCTTTTGAATCTTGATATCGGTATCGCAGCCTGCATATGAAATGCTGAATTTAGTCTCGGTTTCAAAGATATTTCCTAATATACCGGAGGTCTGAAGGATTTTCCACAGTTCAGATACCGCGGTATGATTAGAAAAGTCTAATTCTATATATGGATAATTGGGATTCTTGATTTGAATAACGATTGCTAATTTGTCATAGACCGTTTGCCCGGCGGCCTGCTGTTCGACGGCGCCTTGAGAAATCCCGCATTTCGTTTTCCTCTGCGTATAGGCGTGCGCGGAAGTAATAAGCTGTGCCTGGAGAATATCGGAGTAGGGGAGAGAAAAACACTCAAATGCTTCTAACGGGTGGGCATTTGTGCATTGAAGGGCATGTAATTCCGGCAAATCCTTTGTTTTATAATAGAGTAATTGCTGATTGGCACTGTCCAGAATAATACCTTGCGAACCGGAAAAATTGATACGGCATCGATCAATAACAGCATGGGAGGGGCATGTAATTTCTATGCTCCAGTCACATTTGCTGCCCTGTGTCTGCAAATGATGGTATAAGGCGGTATAAGCTGCTTCTAACCATTTAGGTAAGTCTCGATTAAACAGATGTACAACATCCTGTCGTGCCTCGTCATGAAGCCACTTGTTGGATAGTATGGAACGAAGGGCAGCATAGATTCCCGGAGTATGAGAGCTATGATCAGACATACTAAGAGCGTTAGTAAGATTACCATGTACAGTCCTCCTATTATCTTCTTTAGTATAGCTGGAAGAAATATGTATGTCAATTAAAATATCATAATGATATCGTAATATCATCGTGATTAGCATACCCTATAATAAGGTGATAGCATGCTTGATTATGAGGGAACGAATTAAAATGCTGCGGGAGAGTCACAACATCTCACAGGCCGCGCTGGCAAAGCGGCTGGGCATCACACGGTCGAGCGTAAATGCGTGGGAATTGGGCCTGAATGTACCGAGTACGCAGTATATTATCGAATTATCCGAGATTTTCAAGGTATCGACAGACTATCTGCTGTGTGTTGCAAAAACGCAGACGCTGGATTTAACAGGTCTGGACGAGGAGGATATCGCCGTTCTGTATGCGCTGGCGACCCATCTGCGCAGAAAGAACCGCGAAATGAAATTATAAAAATAATTTGAAAAGTGTCTGCTCATGCAGATGCTTTTTATTATCCCATTGTTGAAAACCGGAAATCCGTACTATATAATTGTAAATATTCTGACAGATAACGGAGAAAACACAATGCAGAACGAAAAAACATCCGTTTTGGTGCTCGCACAGTGCGATTTGACCATGCGTGAGACGTTAAATACCCGATTCGGCACGCAGTGCACGTTCACGTTCGCGGAGAACGGCGAATACCCGACCGCGGAGCAGCTTCGCGCGGCTGCGGTTATTTTCGGCGAGCCGAGTGAAGCCCAGCTGGCGCAGACCGAAAACCTGCGTCTGCTGCAGCTGACCTGGGCGGGCGCGGACAAGTACACGCGCATGGAAAATCTGCCGCAGAGCGTGGTGCTGGCGAATGCGTCCGGTGCGTTCGGCACGATCATCGCGGAGTACGCGATTGGCAGTCTGGTGGCGCTGTACCGCTCGTTTGGACGGTACTGGAGCAATAAACAGGCGCATATCTGGCAAAAATACGACCATGCGGAGACGATTTCCGGCAAGACCGCACTTGTACTCGGCATGGGCGACATCGGTGCGAATGTGGCCCGCCGATTGAAAGTCTTCGGCGCAGCTGTGCTTGGCGTGAAGCGCACAGCGGTTTCGGCTATACCGGCAGACTTCGAGGAAGCGCATACACTCGATGCGTTAGACGCTCTGCTCCCGCGGGCGGACATCGTCATTGGCTGCCTTCCGAACACGCGCGAGACCGCGGGTCTGCTGACTGCGGAGCGTCTGCACGCGATGAAAGCAGGCGCGGTGCTGGTCAATGTCGGACGCGGCAGTTTGGCAGGGACGGACGATCTGGTGTCGGCTCTGCAGGACGGCCACCTTGGCGGCGCCGCACTCGATGTGTTCGAGACCGAACCGCTTCCGGCGGACTGTCCGCTGTGGGACATGGAGAACGTGCTGCTCACGCCGCATATCGCAGGCCCGAGCTTCGGCGGCAGCGCGGACGTGCAGAACACGATCTGGCATATCTGCATGGACAATCTGGAGCGGTATTTGACCGGAAACCCGCTGAAAAATGTCGTAAACCGGTCGGAGGGATACTGATACGCGTTTCCCGCAGGTATAGCAACAGAGAGAAAACGAGCCGAAAGCCATGCTGTCGGCTCGTTTTTTGGTGCTCAGCAGTTTTTGAAAAACCAGATGATAAAGTTGATAACCTCTATGCCGAGGAAAATCAGGGCAACCACGCAGATGACCGCCGCTGCCGTCATAAACTGGATGGACGGTTCACCCAGGCTTTCAATAATCACGCAGGTCAGCGCAATAAACCAGCTGATCATGCACGCCGTATGCAGCGGATGCTGCAGGATCCACTTGCTGATCTGACCGGATTCGTCGGATTTCGGTGCAGGCTCGGTTGTTTTCTGCTCTGCGGAGACAGGCCGGCGGCCGCCGGACGCATTCGGTGCATTGCGCGCCGCTTCCTGCATGCCCTGCCGGTAGTGCACATAGCCGTCAAGTCCCTTGCCGTAGAAGCCGTAATCGTCTTTTTTCATATGCCATGCCTCTTTTCAGCTTTGAGTATCGCATATCGGGTGTCCGATAAAACGGACTCAGAAGCGGTTGAACACAAATGTTCCAAATTACTGCGTTTACCATAGCATAACCGGGCGCAAAATACAAGCGGCGGTGGTAAAAAATGTATAAATGCTGACAATTCTAATTGTGCAAAAGCAATGAAAAAGTTGTAATTATGCCAAAAAGACACAAAATCGACAAAGTTTTGTGATAAATGGCATTGCAAAAAATGTAAAACGGTGGTATGATGTAGGCAATAAAGCGGCACAAGGGTACCCTTGTGTCTGAGGTGCTCGCCCTCAGACACAAAACCTTCCTAAGTACAAATTTTGCAAAGGAAAGGCGAAACGGCACCGATTATGCCGGA
>ENA-OQDA01000883-OQDA01000883.1-human-gut-metagenome-genome-assembly--contig:-NODE-883-length-11452-cov-2.707020_pt1 | contig 11452 bp, 13 predicted proteins | sample MGYA00242771_ERZ504603 | MGnify/ENA primary metagenome ERZ504603 (study PRJEB26092, sample SAMD00036328) | human gut metagenome | host: Homo sapiens | study: EMG produced TPA metagenomics assembly of...
CGGGGGGGAACCGTCACCACCCCGGCCGACCGCCGCTGGAGGCCCGCCAGCACCCGCAGCAGGGTGGTCTTGCCGCAGCCGGAGGGGCCGGACAGGGCGGTGATCCCCGTCTCCGGCAGCACCAGGGAGAAGTCGTCCAGCACCCGCCTTTCCCCATAACAGACCGTAATATGCTCCGCTGATATCACAGCTTCGCCCCCTTTCCCAGCCGCCGGAACAGGAGGCCCAGGGCGTACTCCAGCAGAAAGCTGAGGGCGATCACCACCGCCGTCCAGGCGAAGAGATCGGGGGTCTCCAGGGTGATCTTGGCCCGGTAGACCTGGGTGCCGATGGCCAGCCTGGGCTGGCAGAGCACCTCGGCGGCCACCCCCGCCTTCCAGGCCAGGCCCAGGCCGGTGGCGCAGCCGCTGGCGAAATAGGGCAGCACCGAGGGGACATACACCAGCCGGAGGGTCTTCCAGCGGCCGAAGCGGTAGGCCCGCGCCGCCTCCAGGAGCTGCCCGTCGGTCTGGCTGATACCTTTACAAACATTGCCCCACAGCACCGGCAGCACCATCAGCCCCGAGACGATGGCGGGCACCCGCCCCGTGGAGGCCCACAGGAGCACCAGCACGATGAAGGAGGCCACCGGCACGGCGCGGATCACCTTCACCATGGGCCGGAACAGCCAGTCCGCCCAGGAGAGGGCGGAGGTAATGACGGCCAACAGGGTGCCCGCCGCCGCCCCCAGGGCGAAGCCGCCGAAGATGCGGCCCAGGCTCACCGCCGCTGTCCGCCAGAAGGAGGGCCGGGCGGCCAGGGCGGCCAGCCGCTCCCACACCAGCAGGGGAGAGGGCAGGAGCAGGGCTCCATGTCCGGGGGTATATACTGTGTCCACCCAAATGGCCGCAAGCTGCCAAGCCCCCAGCCAGAAGGCCAGGGGCACGACAACGCGCAGTATTTTTTGTGTGGTTCGATTACGGAATATAGTAGAAATTATCATCCGGGATGGCCCCTCCGATCGAGGTGGGGTCGGCGGCATAGAGCACCTCATAGTAGTCGGAGATGCCCTTCAGCTCGTCGCCGGTCAGACAGACCATGTTGGCCTGGGGGATGGCCGCCTTGGCGACGGCGGCCTTGGGGACGATGCCGTACTGCTCGACCAGGGCGGCGGCCTCCTCCGGGTGCTCATTCACATAGGCGATGGAGGCGGTGTACTCGGTGAGGAAGGCGTCCACCGCCTCCGGGTGCTCCTCCACGAAGTCGCTCCGGGCCACCACGCAGCCCATGGTAAAGGTGCCGGCGGCCCCACGTCCTGCCACACGTCGTTGAGATCGATGGCGTCCCGCACATCGGCGTTCTGCATCATGACGCTGGTGGCGGCGGGGACAGGGAGCATGCACAGATCGATCCCGCCGGAGGCCATGAGGGCCGTGACCTCCTCGCTGGTCTTCCACTCGATTGTCACGTCCTCGCCGGGGGTGAGGCCGCTCTCCTCCAGCAGATAGTTGAGCACGTACTCGGTGTTGGTGCCCTGGTTGATGCTGTAGATGGTCTTGCCCGCCAGATCGGCCATGGAGTGAACCGTGTCGCCGTTCTCCAGGATGTGGAGCACGCCCAGGGTGTTGAGGGCCAGCAGCCTGATGCTGCCCGCCTTGTTGTAGAGGGTGGCCGCCAGATTGGTGGGGACCGCAGCGATGTCCAGCTCGCCGTTGTTCAGCTTGGGCACAATGTCGGTGGACGGGTCGGAGCCGATGGCATACTCATAGTGGTTGACCGTCTCCCCCGCGTCGCTGTCGGAGAGCAGTTTGGCCGCTCCCATGCCGGTGGGGCCGTTGAGCAGGCCCAGCCGGATGGTCTGGTAAGGGGCAACGGTCTCGGCCGGCGGGGTTTCCGCGACGGGGGAGGACGTCTCCGGCGCGGGGGACTCCTCCGGCCCGGCCTTGGGGGCGCACCCCGCAGCCAGGCCCAGCACCAGGGCCAGGCTCAGGCCCAGGGACAGCAGCTTCTGTTTCATGTCAATCTCTTCCTTTCCTAATTCTGTTCCAGCGCGTCCGGCTGAAGCACCTGCACCCGTCCTGCCCTCCCGCCGGAAGCAACCCCCGCCCGGCCAGGGCGTCCAGGGCGCGGTAGAGGGAGGCGCGGCTCACCCCCAGCCGCCGGGCCAGGCCGGCGGCAGAGCAGTCCAGCTCCACCCATCCCCCCTCCAGCCGGGAGAGCAGGTACTGGGCCACCTTCCGCTCGGCGCTGCCGGCGGTGAGGGCGTCGATCTTGCCGCTGAGAAAGCAGATGCGGCCGGACAGGTAGGCCACATAGTTGCGCCCCACCTCCGGAAAGCGGACCATCAGCTCCTCCACCAGCGCCTGGGGCAGAAGGAGCACCCGGCAGGGCGCGCGGGCGGTGAGGGTGGTGGCGTAGTCCGCCCGGTCGTTGAACAGGGCCGCCGCGCCGAAGAGATCCCCCGGTTCCAGCACGCTCATGATGAGCGCGCCCTTGTTCACCTGCACCCGGCCCTCCAGCACCACGCCCAGGCAGCGGCGGAAGGCGTGAGGGGCGTAAATCACCCCGCCCTTACCGTTCTCCTGCCGGAGTGTGCGGGGGTCGGTCCGGGCGAGCTCCACCGCCTCCGGCGGCGCACCCCGGAAGAGAAAGGTCTCCGCCAATCGGGCCCGCTCGGCCGCTTCCCGGCTGTCCATTGGCTCTCCCTCCCCCAAATCTGTCTCATACGGTACAGTTTAGTGTAGCACGTATTTTCCAAATGTCAAGCGCAAATGGGGCTGCTTTTCCATAGAATGGGGTAAAAAGGAGGTAACTGCCATGTCAAACTGCCGTCAGCCCGGCCGGGATGCCCGGGCCCAGGCCGAGTCCCAGGCCCAGGCCATCATCGCCCAGGGCCGCCGGATGGCCCGCCAGCGGCTGGAGGGCGCCCCTCTGGAGGAGGAGCCCATGAAGCGCTACGCCCATCCCATCCCCTACTGCATCGACTGTCCTACCCGCCGCCCGCCGACGGGCTGGACCGGATTCTGGAGGCCCTGGCCTGCCAAAAATCAGCTTCTGGTGGAGCTGCTGGGGGCCGTCAACGCGCTCACCGCCGCAACCCTGAGTATCCAGAGCCGCCTCTGAGTTCTTACAGATTCGTGAAGTTTGCAAACTTTCTCTTGTCAGACGGCTTCCCATTTTATATACTAGTGGTTGCTTGTTGACATAATCACACCTGAGAAAAGGGGGCGCCTCTCTGTGGCCCAACGCCGTCGCATCCGCAAAAAAAAGCGTGTCTCCCCCCTCCGCCGGGCGGGGAAGCTGGCATATCGCATCCTGGTGGTCCTGTCCGCCATCATCGTGGTACTCTACTGCGCCTATCGCCTGGCCTCCAAAAAGCCCACCCACGGCCCCGGAGCCCACACCGGAGGCCCCCCGCCGGCTCCCTCTCCCCGGATCAGACCGAAGCGCCCGGCCGCCAGAGGCGGGAAGGGACATACACTTTTCTGCTGGCCGCCAGCGACCAGTCCAGCGGCAACGCCGACACCATCATTGTGGCCTCCTACGACACTGAGGCTCAGAAGGTGGGTATGGTCTCCGTCCCCCGGGACACCCTGCTGGAGAGCGGGAAGATCAACGCCGCCTACCACAAGGGGCCGGAGAACCTGCGGGATACCGTCTCCGACCTGCTGGGCGTGCCCATCGACTACTATGTGGCGGTGGACGTGGACGGCTTTGTGGCCCTGGTGGATGAGCTGGGCGGCATCGAGTTCGACGTACCGGTGCGCATGAGCTTTGACGATCCCACCCAGGACCTCCACATCCACTACCAGCCCGGCCTCCAGCACCTGACCGGCGAGGACGTGCTCAAGGTGGCCCGCTGCCGCAACAACTCCGACGGCCCCGGCTCCTACCCCGACAACCTCTACGGCGCCTATCCGGACGGAGACATCGGCCGCACCCGTACCCAGCAGCAGCTCATCGCCGCCATTCTGAAAAAAGCCCTGTCCAATCCGCAGAAGATCAACTCTTACGTGAACCTCTTCCTGGAGTATGTGGACACTGATCTGGAGTTCAGCGAGGCCCTCTGGTTTGCCCAGCCCGCCCTGGGCCTGGACTTCTCCACGGGCTTTGCCAGCGCCACCCTGGCGGGTGAGAATGTCTACTATGTGGACAGCCGGGGCTACCGCTGGGGCTCCTGCTACGAGCTGGACCCGGAGGCCGCCCTGGAGACCGTCAACTCCCTCATCAACCCCTACAACGCGCCGCTCACCGCGGCGATCTCTAACATTTTCAGAAGCCAATGACAAAAGGCGCCGCTGCATTGCGGCTGCGCCTTTTTGTCATGCCAGCAGATCGGGCCCGGGCAGATTCATCTCCCGCTTGCGGGCAGCGGAGTGGGCCAGCTTCTCCGCCAGGGCCGCCCGGTTTCCGGAGGCCAGCGCGTCCCGGTAGGACTGGAGGTTGTCCAGCAGCCGGTCCACCGCCGCCAGCAGGGCGGGCTGGTTGAGGGAGAAGAGCTGTGTCCACAACCCCACGTCCAGGGCCGCCACCCGGGTACAGCCCCGGAAGGAGGAGCCCTCGAAGCCCCTGCACTGAAAGAGCTCCGGATCGTCGCACACCGACACGGCGATAAGGTGCATCATCTGGCTGGTGTAGGCGATCAGGGCGTCGTGGGCCTGGGCGGTGGTGCGGCACACGTCCTTGCAGCCGATATAGGCCGCCAGCCGCTCCAGCAGGGCAATGTGCTCCGGCCTGCTGTCATCCCGGGGCACCAGCAGGAAGTGGGAGTCCCGGAACATCTCCGCAAAGGCGTGCTCCACGCCGGAGAACTCGGTGCCCGCCATGGGGATGGCAGCCGATAAAATCCACGGTACCGGGCAGCACCTGGGCCGCCTCCAAAATAGCGGTCTTGACGCCGCACACGTCCCACACCAGGGCCCCCGGCTTGAACGCATCCCGATACCGGGCCAGGAAGTCCACGATCCCCTGGGGGTGGAGGGCCAGGGCCACCACGTCGGCCTGGGGGAGCTCGGCGGCGGCGTCCTCGGTCACACGGTCGCCCACACCGTGCTCGGCGGCGTAGCGCAGGGTGGGCTGGGACACGTCCACGCCCACAATCTCGAAATCCTCAAAGCCCTTTAGAGCCAGGGCCAGCGAGCCGCCAATTAAACCAAGGCCCACAATCACCATCGTCCGTTTCATCTCTGCCATTCCTCCTGACTAAAGCGGGCCATATTGGCGGCTCGGCCGCGCGTCAGCGCGTCCAAGCGTTTTGACGCCCGCGTCAAAACCTTGATGCCGGGGCAATTCATTTGCCCCGTGCAGATGAAATCATCCGGGTTCCCGCCCGGCACAGAGTGCCGGGTGGGTGCCGCCAATTAAACCGAGGCCCACAATCAGCATCGTTTGTTTCATCGCGCACTCCTCTTCTTTACTGAGGGCCGGTCACAGCTCCCGCCCCACGCAGGGGGCCAGGGCGGTCAGCCTGCCCATGAGGGTGTCAAACTGGGCCGGGGTGATGGACTGGGCCCCGTCACAGAGGGCGTGGGGCGGGTCGTTGTGCACCTCGATGATGAGGCCGTCCGCCCCGGCGGCTACCGCCGCCAGACTCATGCGCTCCACCATCCACGCCTTGCCGCAGGCGTGGGAGGGGTCCACCACCACCGGCAGGTGGGAGAGCTGCTTCACCGCCAGCACGGCGGAGAGGTCCAGGGTGTTGCGGGTATAGGTCTCAAAGGTGCGGATACCCCGCTCGCAGAGGATGACCCGGTGGTTGCCCCCGGCCATGATGTACTCGGCGCTCATGAGCCACTCCTCAATGGTGGAGGACAGTCCCCGCTTGAGCAGGATGGGCTTGGAGGTCTTGCCCAACTGCTTGAGCAGGTCGAAGTTCTGCATGTTCCGGGCTCCAACCTGAATCACGTCCACGCACATCTCGAACATCTCCACGTTGTCGGTGGACATGATCTCGGTAACGATGGGCAGGCCGGTGGCCTCCTTTGCCTCCTGGAGCAGGCGGATGCCGTCGTTGCCCATGCCCTGGAAGGCATAGGGGGAGGTGCGGGGCTTGAAGGCGCCGCCCCGCAGGGCGGCGGCGCCGCTGGCCTTTACCGCCTGAGCCACCCCCACAATCTGCGCCTCGCTCTCCACCGAGCAGGGCCCGGCGATCACCGCCAGCCGGTTCCCGCCCACGCTGCGGCCATTGGACAGCTCAATCACCGTGTCCTCCGGGTGGTACTTCCGGTTGGCCTTCTTATAGGGCTCCGTGACCCGCATGACCCGCTCCACGCCGGGCAGCAGGGACAGCTTCTCCTGGTCGATGTGCTCGGCGTTGCCCTCCGCGCCCAGGATGGTGGTCTCCGCCCCCTTGGACACCATGACCTTGACGCCGCCCTCCTCCATGGTGTGTACGGCGGCCTCCAACTGCTCCGGGGTAAACTCCCGCTTCATAATGACAACCATATTCTGACTCCTTTCACAAACAAAGAACCCGCAGCCGCCCAAAGGCGGCCGCGGGTTCCATCGGCTCCAACTGCGGAGCGCCGGAAGATTCCTGACAGGCCGGTTATGGGCAGGCAAACAGACCGCTGGCAAAATAGCAGCGGTAATAGCCGTATCCATAACCGACGTACCTGCGCATGAACCTCTCACGCTCCTCTTGTAGAGCACTTTAGCACTTTTTGGCGCGAAAGTCAAGTGGAAATTTCACTTGAAATCCTACCTGTTCCATGGTATTATATTTGTCAGAAAAGGTAGGGATGTGCATGAAAATTTCCACGAAAGGCCGTTATGCGCTCCGCCTCATGCTGGATGTGGCCCTTCACAGCCATGGCGCGGCAGTTCCGCTGCGGGATGTGGCCCAGCGGCAGGAGATTTCCGATAAATATCTGGAGCAGATTGTAACTCAGCTCTCCCGGGCCGGGCTGGTTCGCTCGGTCCGGGGCGCGGGGGGCGGCTACCTCCTCACCCGTGAGCCAGAGGAGTACACCGTGGGGGAGATTCTGCGGGTGCTGGAGGGCAATCTGGCGCCGGTGAGCTGTGTGGATCAGGACGATACCTGCCGCTGCAACCGGGCCGACCGGTGCGTCACCGTAGAGGTGTGGCGGGACATTCAGGCCGCCGTCTCCAGCGTGGTGGACCGCCTGACCCTGGCCGACCTCGTGCGCCGCTATCATGAGAAGTGCCCCGGACATAACGCATAGAACAGCCCAAAATAAATCAGAGCCGCCGTACTGATTTTCAGTGCGGCGGCTCTGATTGTCTGGATTACGCCCCTGCGATGCTGGCAGCAATATGAGCATCGCTATAGCCCATCAGCTTGCCATACCGGGTAGCCAGGTCGATCTGGGCCTTCTCTGTGTAGGTTCCTGCTGCAATCATGTCTTTCTCCTCCTGCTTCAGCTCCAGATACTCCTGAAGCACTGCGTCGTCGGCATAGAGGATATAGACCCACTGACCATCCATCTCCACAGTGGAAAACAGCTTGGTCAGAAGAAGATCCTTGTCGATGTAGTACTTTACACCGTATCCCTCGCACTTTTTCGCCACATAGGATGTAAGAAGGGGGTTCGTCCTCGGGATCAAAGGGATCACTGAACGCCAGCTCCTTGGCTCCGGTCATGATTACATCGCAGAAGGCGCCCACGGTGCCGTCAAAATTGCCGAGCTGAAAGCTGTACTCGTCCACAGGGGGCTGAGCCGCAGCCTCAGAGGTGTCCGCCGTGCTCATGCGGGAGGTTGATACCGTCCGGCTGTCCGGGCACCAGGTCACTGCATAGCCGATGCCTTCAAAGAAGGCACGAACAGGGACGTAGTCTGCCCCATTCACCGTCTTGACGGGAAGCTCCGCCGACTGCTCACCGCAGGTCACGGTCACAGTGCCCTCTCCCTGCTCCAGAACCGCGCTGATGTTGCCCGCCAGATCCGAGGCGGAGGCATAAATGGTGCCGGGCTGCTCAATCAGCGCCCCAGACAGGAGGGTAACCGGCTTCCCCTGCCAGAGAATCGTAGGCTCGCTGGTGTCCTTGGTATAGACCACCTCGCCGCCGGAGACTGTCATCAGGGCCTGAATATCCTTGATCTCCTCCTCAGGACAGGTCATGTAGTCCCGGTCGATCACTACAAAGTCGGCCAGCTTGCCGGGCTCCAGAGAGCCCTTGAGATCCTCCTCAAACTGACCATAGGCGGCCCAGATGGTAAAGGCGCGCAGCGCCTCCTCACGGGTGACCTTCTGGTTGGCGTACCAGCCGCCCTCCGGCTCACCGGCGCGGGTCATACGGGTGACACCGGCATACAGGCCGTGGAAGGGGTTGACCATCTCCACCGGCGCGTCAGAGCCGCCGATAATGATGCCGCCCTTATCCAGAACGGTGCGCCAGGCGTAGGCCGTCTGAATACGCTCGGGGCCCAGGCGGTCCTCCGCCATGGACAGGTCCGAGGTGGCATGGGTAAACTGCATCGCGGTGAGGATGCCGAGCTCCAGGGCCCGGTCAATATCCTCCGGGGTAACGACCTGGAAGTGCTCAATGCGCAGGCGGGGATCCTCCCGGGGATTTTCCTTCAGCAGGCGCTCGTAGGTGTTCAGCACCTGGTGGTTGGCACCGTCGCCGATGGCGTGGTACGCGATCTGATAGCCGTTGTTGTAGGCCAGGCTCATCACGTTGTAAATCTCCTCGTCCGTAAAGCGGTATGAACCACGATTGCCCGGATCGTCGGAGTAATCCTCCAGCAGAGCAGAGCCGCGGGAGCCCAGAGCACCGTCGCCCAGCACCTTGACACCCATTATACTCAGATGGTTGTCGTACAGGCCGTTGACCGGCCGGTGCTCCCGGATGTAGCCGGCCTCGGCGCTGTCCGTGCTGTTGAGCATGGGCATGGCGTAAATGCGCAGCTTCAGCTCACCGCTCTCATAGAGATCCTCATAGTGCTGGATGTAGTTGACCTTTGTGCCTGCGTCCGTGGCAGAGGTAAAGCCATAGGAGAACAGCTCCTCCTGAGCCATGAGCACAGCGTTTTTCTGTGCCTCAGCACTCCAGGTAGGAATTACCTTGATGACCATTGACGCCGCGTTGTCGGTAAGGCAGCCCAGCAGTTCCCCGTTGTCCGTTTTGAGAATCTGGCCGCCCTGAGGCTCTGGGGTATCCTTGGTAATGCCCGCCATCTCCAGCGCCATGCTGTTAAACCAGCCCATATGGTTGTCTGCCCGGAGCAGATAGACCGGGTTGTTGGGCGCCACGGCGTCCAGTTCCTCCTTTGAAGGGAAGCCGGGCTCATCCCACAGGGTATCCAGCCAGCCGGAACCCTGGATCCACTCGCCGGGCTCCGCCTCCTTGGCGGCCTGGCGCACCATCTCCAGAATATCCTCCTTCGATTTAAAGTAGCAGTCCAGCTTCAGGTGGTTTTCCCCCAGATTGCTGACATGCATATGTCCCTCGATGAGACCGGGCAGCACGGTTTTGCCGCCGAGGTCGGTGATCTCAGTTCCCGCACCCACATAGGCCTCCGCACCGGCTTGGTCGCCCACATACAGGATGCGGTCCCCCTTCACCGCCATAGTGGTGGCAGTGGAGAAGTCTTCATTCACGGTGTAGATGTTGCCGTTGATGTAGAGGCTATCCGCCACCTCCGCCGGGCCTGCGGCCATGGCCGGCACCAAGCCGGCCAGCAGTGACAGGCTTAGGCCCGCTGCGCACAGGGCGCGCGCTGTCCTTCGTTTCATTCGCTCCATCCCTTTCCATTTTACCAGATTTGACAGGCCCCACAGCGTGCGGGCCGCACAACGTGATACAGTATAGAAAACCCCGCCGCAATTTTCTGTTAACCACTTTACAAAATCGTCATTTTCTGCGAAAATAAAGAAAATAAATTGGGTATCCATGTGCAAACCGCACGAACCGCCTCCCAATCTGTGCGGGGGCTGCGCGCGCAGAAACCTGGAGAAGGGTGAACACCATTGGAAAAAGAGCTTCGCTGGGAAAAGCAGTGGATTCCGGAGCACCTCTCCGCCGTTGGAAATGAACCGTGGGACACCGTGTGGGACAGACTGACCGACGGCTTTCGCCCGGAGACCGTCCCGGCGGGCACGGTGTTCTATCAGCAGGGCGACCCGGCCCGCGAGGTGATTTTTCTGCAAACAGGGCAGATCCGGGTGGAGTGCATCCACAGCAGCGGGAAAAAGCGGGTGCTCTGCCTGCTCTTTGAGGGGATTCCCGTGGGAGAGGACGAGTGCCTGTTCGGCGGCCCGCGGGAATACCGGGCCGTCGCAGTCACTGCGTGTCAGATTTTCCGCATCCCGGCGGAGGTGTTCAAACGGCGGGCCGAGGCCTCTCCCGCCCTGGCACTGAAGCTGTTCCAGATCTCCGCCCGGAAGAGCCAGGTGCTTGGCCGCATGCTGATCCGCGACAGCTTTCTAAGCGTGCGGGGGCGTGTCATTCAGTTCCTGCTCTCCGTGTCAGAGCCATACGGTACAGAGGAGGGGGCGGGGGTCCGCCTCACTATCCGGCTGACCCACCAGGAGGTGGCCGATTTTCTGGGCATCTCCCGGGTGGTGGTGTCCCAGTGCTTTCAAAGCCTGAACCGGGAGGGCCTGCTGAAAAAGACGCGCCAGCACTATCTGATCCCCGACCGTGCCGCCCTGGAGGCCCAGCTCCATACATAATATGGCTCCGGCCACAGGCAAAACGCCTGCGGCCGGAGCCATGCTGCCGATTGTGTCCACCGCGCTCTATTCACGCAAACAGCCCTGTAGAGAGGTAGCGCTCGCCAGTATCGGGGAGCACCACCGCGATGGTCTTGCCCCGCATGTCCGGCCGCTGGGCCAGGATGCGGGCCGCGTGGGCCGCCGCGCCGGAGGACACCCCGGCCAACACCCCCTCGGTACGGGCCAGCTCCCGGGCGGCGGCATAGGCCTCGTCGCCGGTGACGGCCACCACCTCGTCCACCACCCCATGTCCAGGGTGCCGGGGACGAAGCCCGCGCCGATGCCCTGGATCTTATGGGGCCCCGGCCGGCCGCCGGAGAGGACGGGAGACTCGGCCGGCTCCACCGCCACCAGGCGGATGGCGGGGTTCTGCTCCTTCAGATAGCGGCCCGCGCCGGTGATGGTGCCGCCGGAACCCACTCCCGCCACCAGCACGTCCACGCCGCCGTCGGTGTCCCGCCACAGCTCGGGACCGGTGGTCTCGTAGTGGGCCCGGGCGTTGGCGGGGTTGTTGAACTGGTCGGGCATCCACGCGCCGGGGGTGCTCTCCAGCAGCTCCTTCGCCCGCTCAATGGCGCCGCCCATACCCCGGGCTCCTTCGGTGAGCACCAGCTCCGCCCCCAGAGCGGCCAGCAGGCTGGCGCCGCTCCTGCCTCATGGCTGCTCCGGGCATCGGGTGAGGCACCACCCCGGTACCCCCGGCTGCCCGGCCGGAGCTGTAGGCCAGGGCCCACGCCGGTGTTGCCGCTGGTGGGCTCCACAATCACCGCGCCGGGCTGGAGCAGGCCCCTC
>ENA-OQDA01000886-OQDA01000886.1-human-gut-metagenome-genome-assembly--contig:-NODE-886-length-11438-cov-2.193794_pt1 | contig 11438 bp, 11 predicted proteins | sample MGYA00242771_ERZ504603 | MGnify/ENA primary metagenome ERZ504603 (study PRJEB26092, sample SAMD00036328) | human gut metagenome | host: Homo sapiens | study: EMG produced TPA metagenomics assembly of...
GCTTCGAGAAGGAGAACGGCAGTCGGGTTACTCTTGCGTATCTTCGTGAAATATCGCGGTTCACAGATAGCTTACTGCTACACAGGCGGTTTACTCTCCGCAGGCGCGACACGAGGTGAATTGCCCGAAAAGGCAAGAGAAAGGTCCCCTGGGGGATACCCGTGTCGCGCAACTCATTGGCCTGGCAGCTACAGACAGCACCTGCGAATTTCATCTGATGATAAATGTTATACCGTAGGGTGTGCCGACTCGGCGTACCTTTTCTAACGAAAAAACACCCGTAAAATGCAAAAATGGAGAATGAAAACCATCTGGTCAATTCTCCATTCTTCATTTTCCATTCTCAATTACTGCAAACAAAAAGAGAACCGCTTCCGCGGTTCTCTTTGTTCATTTCGCGTCAAACCCTTGACAGATAACCTCAAACAGCTCATTGATACGCTCATAGCGTCCCTTGAGGTACAGCCAGCCGAACAGCGCCTCGAGTGCGGTCGCGTAGGCATACTCTGCCACGGAGGCCGACTTCGGCACGGATTTCGGCTTTGCGTTGCGTCCGTGACGCAGAACGGTCTGCTCGTCTTCATCGAGCATAGGCTGAATGCGCTTTACCGCTTCCGCCTGCGCGGACGCACGAACGAGCTGGATCGTACGGCTGTGCAGGTTTTTCGCGGTCTGAGTGCCGCCGCACGCCAGATGCGTGCGCACGAGTATCTCATAAACAGCGTCGCCCACATGGGCGAGTGCAAGACTCGTCATGCGGGCGATCGCAGCGTCATCCAGCACAGGGTGCAGATGATCGGTCATTACTTGTCCTCAGCAGCCTTTGCTTCAGCGGCCTGCTTTGCAGCCTCAGCCTTAGCCTTGGCAGCAGCAGCCTGCTTAGCCTGCATTTCCTTGAACTTGGCCTTCTCTTCCTCGGTCGGAACCGGCTCGATGCAGCCCTTCGGGCAAACCTTGGTGCACATCTTGCAGTTCTTGCACTTGTCGTAGTCGATCTTGGCAACGCCGTCTACTACGTGAATTGCATCGAACTTACAGGTCTTCTCGCACATCTTACAGCCGATACAGCCGTTGGAGCAAACCTTCATAACCTCCGGACCCTTGTCCTTGTTCACGCAGTTAACGTGAACCTTCTTGACCTCGGATACCAGGTTGATGATCTTCTTCGGGCAGGTGGAAACACACTTGCCGCAGGCAACACACTTGTCGGTGTCAACCTTTGCAACGCCGTCCACAATGTGGATTGCGTCGAATGCGCAGGCCTTTACGCAGGAGCCGAGGCCCATGCAGCCAAAGGAGCAAGCCTTCGGGCCGCTTGCTACACGCATTGCAGCGTTGCAGTCCTGCAGACCCTCGTAGTTTGCCTTGTCCTTTGCGTTGCAGCCGCCGTTGCAGTAAACGTGTGCAACCTGACGGTCGCCGGCAGCAACCTCAACGCCGAGTACCTTTGCGATCTTCTCAGCCGCAGCAGCACCGCCGACCGGGCAGCCGTTTACCGGCGCACGGCCCTCTACGATTGCAGCAGCCAGACCGTCACAGCCCGGGAAGCCGCAGCCGCCGCAGTTAGCGCCCGGCAGGCACTCGCGTACCAGCGGGACGCGCTCGTCAACCTCTACGGCGAAAACCTTAGCGGCAACGCCGAGCAGGATTGCGAAAACGATACCCATGATGAACAGTACCGCTACCGCGTAAATAACATTTTGCATATCCATTTCTTGTGTCCTCCCTTACCAAATCGACAGGCCGGAGAAGCCCATGAAGGACATAGCCAGCAGCGCTGCTGCAACCAGCGAGATCGGGAAGCCTTCAAAGCACTTCGGGCACTTGGAAGTAGCGTCCAGACGCTCACGGATGGAAGCGAACAGCACGATTGCCAGCGTGTAGCCGACACCGGCTGCAACGCCGTATACCAGAGAGCCGATGAAAGAATAGCTGTTGGAAATGTTGGTCTTAGCAGCACCGAGCACCGCACAGTTGGTGGTGATCAGCGGCAGGAAGATACCGAGCGCAGAGTACAGCGACGGCATAGCCTTCTTCATGAACATCTCGACGAACTGAACCAGCGTTGCAATTACGAGAATGAACGCGATGGTCTGCATGTAGCCCAGACCCAGGGGTTCGAGAATGAAGTACTGTACAGCCCAGGATGCTGCGGAAGCGATCGCCATAACGAAGATAACCGCCATGCCCATGCCGAGCGCGGTATCGGTCTTCTTGGATACGCCGAAGAACGAACAGCAGCCGAGGAACTGAACGAGAATGTAGTTGTTGACCAGGATTGCCGCGATTGCGAGCGACAGGATATCGGTCAAGCCCATAGAGGCAGGTAATGCAATAGACATTTACTTGCCCTCCTTTCGAGCCATGATCTTCTGGATCGCAGCCAGGATGAAGCCCATCATGAGGAAGCCGCCGGCCGGCAGGATCATCATGACCATCGGGTTGGAGTTGAAGAACGGAACTGCGATGCCGTTAACGCCGTTAACGTAACCGGACAGGATGGTGCCTGCGCCGAGCAGCTCACGGAAGAAGCCCATGAGTACCAGAGCGAAGGTGAAGCCCAGGCCCATTACAACACCGTCGAGTGCGACGGCGAGAACCTTGTTCTTGGAAGCATACGCCTCGGCACGGCCGAGGATGATGCAGTTTACTACGATCAGCGGCAGGAACAGACCAAGGGACGATGCCAGCGACGGCAGGAATGCCTGCATGGACAGGTCGATCATGGTTACGAAGGTTGCGATGATCGTGATGAATGCTGCGATACGGATCTTATCCGGGATAATTCTGCGCATCGCGGAAATAACGATATTGGAGCAGATGAGAACGACGGTAGCCGCCGCGCCCATGCCGATCGCATTCTGCAGAGAAGTGGTGGTTGCCAGCGTCGGGCAAAGACCGATCGTCTGCATGAAAACCGGGTTATCGAGGATAACGCCCGATTTCAGCTGTTCAGAAAATTTCATTTGGCTTTTCCTCCTTAACCCAGAGTAGCGACATATGCTGCCGCAGTATTAACGCCGTCGGTTACAGCACGGGAGGTGATGGTAGCGCCGGTGATCGCATTGATCGTGCCGCCGTCCTTGGTCACCTTGAGCTGACCGTCAGCAGTCTGACCTGCAAACTGGGTGATCCAGTTCGGGTCTGCCTGGCTCTTCGCACCGAGGCCCGGGGTCTCAGCGTGAGAGGTTACCTTTGCGCCTGCAACGGTGCCGTCCGCATTGATGCCGACGATCATCGTCAGGTTGCCGCCGAAGCCCTTCGGCTCTACCTGTACGCAGTAGCCGATCTCTTCGCCGTCCTTGGTTGCCTTGTAAACGCCGTCGATCTGAGCAGCGGTACGGCCTGCCGGCAGGGTTACGCCAGCGGCTGCAACGTCCTCAGCGGACAGTGCGGTGTCGAGATCCTCGAAATCAGCGTCCGGGATGATCTCTGCCATTGCTGCGTTGCGGGTTTCGATACCGTTCTGGGTGATCTTATCCGCGGTTACACCGTTGATAACACCCAGCAGCAGTGCACAGATGAACGTGATGAGGCCCAGTACGACGACAAGCTGTACGATGCCGCCTTCCTTTTGCTGTTATCCATGATTTACTGCGCCTCCTTCTTAGCCTTGTCAAGCTGATAGCCGAACTTGCGCGGATGGGTCTTCTTGTCGATTGCCCAAACCAGCGTGTTCATGATCAGGATGGAGTAGGATACGCCCTCCGGCAGACCGCCGAAGTAGCGGATGAATACCGTCAGCAGACCGCAGCCAACGCCGAAGATGATCTGGCCCTTCGGGGTAACCGGGCTGGTAACGTAGTCGGTAGCCATGAAGATCGCGCCGAGCATCAGGCCGCCGGACAGTACCTGGCTGAGCATCCACTGTACGCGGGAAACATCGCCGGACAGCGGGAACAGGAAGGTGATGACAGCAACAGTAAGGATGTAAGCTGCCGGAATATTGATGGTGATAACCTTGCGCCACAGCAGGTAAACGCCGCCTGCCAGCAGAGCCAGCGCGGAGGTCTCACCGATAACGCCGCCGGTCTGACCGAGCAGCATCTCCAGCAGGCCGGTGTCAGCCGGTACAGCACCGGTCTTGAGGGTAGCCAGCGGAGTTGCGGTGGAAATCGCATCGGTAACGGTTACGTTGCCGAACAGCGGCAGGTTTGCATGCGGAGCAGTCCAGGTGGTCATGAAACCGGCCCAGGATGCCATCATGAACGCACGGGCACCGAGTGCCGGGTTCATAAAGTTCTTGCCGATGCCGCCGAACAGCATCTTAACAACGATGATGCCGAACAGAGCACCGAAAGCGCTCAGCCACAGCGGAGCTGCAACCGGAATGTTGAATGCGATAAGTACGCCCGTAACCAGGCAGGACAGGTCGCCTACGGTGTTCGGGTGATGAACGATTTTGTTGTAAATGGTCTCAAACACAAGGCTTGCCACCATTGCGATAACAACATGGATCAGCGCACGAGCGCGAAGGTGTAAACTGCAACCGCCAGTGCCGGAACAAGTGCGATGAGCACATCGAGCATAAGGCTCCGGGTGTCATCATCCGCCTTGATATGCGGCGAGGAGGTTACGACTACTTTGCTAAGATCATAAGCCATTTTCGTTTTCCTCCTTACTTGTTCTCTGCGGGCTTTCAGCCTCTGCTTTGCAGCAGCCTCCGCCTCGGCCTTTTTCTTCTCAGCCTCAGCCTTGCGCGCTCTGCAGCACGCTTAGCCTGATCTTGCCTTGGCTCAGACGGAACTGTGCAACCAGCGGGATACGAGCCGGGCAGACATAAGCACAGGAGCCGCACTCGATGCAGTCCATCATGCCGCAGTCAACGGCGTTGTCCAGATCCTCCTGCTTGCCGTATACATTCATGTAGATCGGCAGGAGGTGCATCGGGCAGGCGTTGATGCACTTGCCGCAGCGGATACACTGGGGATCCTTAACGCGCTTATCCTCATTGCCTGCAAAGGCGAGGAATGCGTTGGTGCCCTTGACAACCGGGGCATCCAGAGAGAACTGGGCGTTGCCCATCATCGGGCCGCCGGCAAGGAGCTTGTTCGGAGCTTCCTTGAAGCCGCCGCAGGCATCGATCAGCTTTTCGATCGGGGTGCCGATGCGTGCTTCGAGGTTCTTCGGCTCAGCAACAGCAGAACCGGAGATGGTAACGATACGGCGGATGACCGGCATACCGGTGGTGAAGCGGCGGTAAACCGCACCTGCGGTATCTACGTTGAATACCGCGCAGCCGGCGTCTGCCGGCAGCTTGCCGGACGGAACTTCACGGCCGGTGCAGGCATTGATCAGCTGCTTCTCAGCGCCCTGCGGGTACTTGCAGGTCAGCGGATACAGCTTGAGGCGGGAATCGTCCGCGATCAGCTCCTCGATCTTGGCGAAGGTATCCTTCTTGTTTTCCTCGATCGCAATGATTGCGGTCTGTACGCCCATGATGTCGGCCAGCATCTTTAGGCCGCCGATGGTCTCTTCCGGACGCTCGAGCAGCAGGCGATGGTCGGACGTGATGTACGGCTCACACTCTGCAGCGTTGATGATGACCGTGTCGCACTTGCCGATACCGGACTGGATCTTGACATGGGTCGGGAAGGTTGCACCGCCATGGCCGACGATACCGGCAGAACGGATGCACTCGATACGCTCCTCATTGCTCATGGAAGCGAAGTCGTAGGGATGCACGGACTCGTGCTTGCGGTCCTCGCCATCATTTTCAATTACGATGGACAGAACCTTGCTGCCGTTCGGATGCAGGCGAGGCTCGATTGCCTTTACCTTACCGGAAACGGTAGCATGGACAGGAGCGCTGACAAAGCCGCCGGCTTCCGCGATAGGCTGTCCCAGGTCCACGGTGTCGCCAACCGAAACGATCGGCTTTGCCGGTGCGCCGATGTGCATGGAAACCGGCAGGATTACCTCATCGGGCAATGCCAGCTTCTCGATCGGCTTGGTGTTTGTCGCGGATTTATAGCCCGGGTCTGCGTGAGTACCCGGGTGTATGCCGCCACGGAACGAATACGCCATTTCTTTCACCTCTCTAATATTTTGCGCAAGAAGAACCGGACGCGCGCCCGGCTTCCTCTTCTTCAGAAATTGGCTGGCTACGCATGAAGCATAGCCTTACAGTATAGATTATACTGGTTTTTGTACAGTATTGGCAAGACCAAAAGCAAAAAAAATCGAATAAAATACAGGGAAACTTTGTACATCTTGTTAAGTCTATCATTTTTATCCGCTTTTTCTTTGTGAATAACGCTCGGGTTCGGTCAGTTTAGACGGATGCAGGTATTCCCTTTCCGGCTTGCATTTTTCGCAAAACCGGCTGAAATGCGCGCAAAATGCGAAGTTTTGCCCTCTGCCTTTTGTGCACATTTTTCGTATACCGCTATTGACTTTCCCTTTCTTCGGTTATAATATGAATACATGAACATATGAGCAATCGTTCATATGTTATTGACTATCACCGACAGGAGGCGATCCGAAATGACAGACGAACACAAGCATGAGGATACCTTATTAAATGAAGAAGTGCATGAGCACGAACATCATCATCACGAACACGATGAAGATGAATGCGACTGCGACTGCGGACACCATCACCACCACGATGAGGACGAGGAGCACGAGCATCACCATCATCATGACGATGACTGCGACTGCGGCTGCGGGCATCATCACCATCACGACGAGGACGAGGAGCACGAGCATCACCATCATCATGACGACGATGACTGCGACTGCGGCTGCGGACACCATCACCACCACGATGAGGACGAGGAGCACGAGCACCACCATCATCATGACGATGACTGCGATTGCGGCTGCGGACACCATCATCACCACGATGAGGATGAACATGAGCACCACCATCACGAGCACGCCGCCGGCGCGCACAGCGTCAAGCGCGTGTACACGCTGCAGAATGTCGGCTGTGCACACTGCGCGGCAAAAATGGAGCAGCGCATCAGCGAACTCGAGGGCGTAGAGGACTGCGTTCTCGTATTTGAGACCAAGCAGCTGCGCGTAACCGGCGAAAATCCGGATGCGCTCTTGCCTGAAATCCGCAAAATCTGCTCCGGCATTGAGAGTGAAGCCAAGGTCATCGCACCCAAGCCCAAGCACTACGGCAAGGACGGTCAGCGCGTTTACACGCTCGAAAACCTCGGCTGCGCACACTGTGCCGCCAAAATGCAGCACCAGATCAGCCAGCTGGACGGCATCGACGATTGCGTGCTGGTCTACGAGACCAAGCAGCTGCGCGTCAAGGGCGACAATCCTGATGCACTGCTTCCCGAAATCCGTAAAATCTGCTCAAATATCGAGAGCGAAGTCAAGGTAATCGCCCCCGAGGAGGAAAAGGAAGAGAGCAGCAGCCATCCGCTTGCCGAAATGCTCATCGGTGCAGCGCTGTTCGTTGCCGGTCTGCTCATTCCGGCCATGGCTGTCAAGCTGGTGCTGCTCATCGCGGCTTACCTGCTGCTCGGCCGCCATGTCCTGCTGACGGCTGTCAAGAACATCGGCCGCGGTCAGGTATTTGACGAAAACTTTCTGATGGCTGTTGCAACCATCGGTGCATGGGCGGTCGGCTCGTTCGACGAGGCTGTCGGCGTTATGCTGTTCTACCGAGTCGGCGAATACTTTGAGGACCGTGCGGTTGACCGTTCGCGCAAGCAGATCATGGACGCGATCGACCTGCGTCCCGAGACGGTAAATCTGATCAAGGACAACGGCGAAATCGAGGTTATTCCGGCCGAGGACGCACAGGAGGGCGACATTGTTCTGGTGCGCCCGGGCGACCGCGTTCCGCTGGACGGCGAGGTTGTCGAAGGCGAAAGCCGTCTGGATACCTCGGCTGTTACCGGTGAGCCGGTTCCGGTTCGTGTCGCTGCCGGCGACAAGGCAACCTCCGGCTGTGTCAACACTGACGGCGCGATCAAGCTGCGCGTCACCCACATTCTCGCTGAAAGCATGGTACAGCGCATTCTCGACAGCGTGGAGAATGCAGCGGCCCGCAAGCCCGAAGATCGCACCTGCATTTCAGTCACCCTGCTTTCCTCCCGCGTTTACACCCCGGCTGTTGTTGCGATTGCCCTGCTGACCGCCATTATCCCGAGCCTTGTTACCGGCGAGTGGCACAAGTGGGTCTACACCGCGATGACCTTCCTTGTAATTTCCTGCCCGTGCGCACTGGTGCTCAGCGTACCGCTGACCTACTTCTCCGGCATCGGCGCAGGCTCCAGGCGCGGTATCCTGTTCAAGGGCGGCGCTTCTCTGGAAGCACTGAATAACGTTAAAACCATTGTTATGGATAAGACCGGCACCATCACCAAGGGCAACTTTGTAGTACAGAAGGTCGTTCCGGCGCAGGGCGTTCCGCTCGATGAGAATGAGCTTCTGTGGCTGGCTGCCGCCTGCGAGGGCGCTTCCACCCACCCGATCGCCAAGTCCATCATCAACTCCTACGAGGAGCGCAAAACGTCCGCGGCAAAGGCCGGCGACTTTTCTCTTGTTGCCGTTGGTGCAACGGTTGAGAACATCCGCGAGCAGGCCGGCGAAGGCATTTCCGCCGAGCTGGAAGGCAAAACTATACTCTGCGGCAACGTAAAACTGATGGAGCGCAATAACATCGACCTTTCCGGCTACCACGGTACCCCGGGCAGCACGGAAGTGCTGCTGGCGATGGACGGTCACTTCCTCGGTCATGTTGACATTGCCGATACCATTAAGGCAGATGCCAAATCCGCAATCAGCCGCATGAAGGCTCAGGGACTCACCACCGCCATGCTGACCGGTGACGGTCAGGCCAGTGCGGACGCGGTTGCACAGGAAGTCGGCATTGACGAAGTACGTGCCCGCCTGCTCCCGCAGGATAAGCTGTCGGCGCTGACCGATATCCGCGAGAAGCGCGGTGCGGTTATGTTCGTCGGTGACGGCATCAACGATGCTCCCGTACTCGCCGGTGCAGATGTCGGCGCGGCAATGGGCAGCGGCGCAGACGCGGCAATCGAGGCTGCAGACGTGGTGTTCATGAACGCCGACCTGACCTCCATCCCGATCTCGATCAAGATCGCCCGCAAGGCGAATATCGTCTCCAAGGAAAACATCGTGTTTGCACTCGCGGTCAAGATCCTCGTTATGATCCTCGGTCTGTTCGGTATCGCATCCATGTGGTTGGCCGTATTCGCCGATACCGGCGTGGCTATGCTGTGCGTGCTCAATTCGATCCGCATGCTGTATATGAAGACCGAATAACACATACTCTTTGCACCTCTTATATAGAAAGGCTCCCGTTCCGGTTGGAATGGGAGCCTTTTGTATACCATATAGTCTGTGCTGATACGCAGGGTTTCCACCTGAGAGGCAAATAGAACTCGCCTGCGCGGCGGTGCGCACAAGAGAGTAGAAACCACAGGTGTCTATCCTCTTGCCCACCGCCGTGGGTATGGCGGTTACTTATGGAAAACATACTCTTTTCTGAAAGTCCTCGGCGCCATACCAACCGCCTTGGAAAACTGCGCATTGAAATGGCTCGGGTTGTCATACCCCACCTGCGATGCAATCCGCGTTACCGGCAAATCAGTTGTGATGAGCAGCGTCTGCGCTTCGCCAATCCTGCGACGCAGAACATACTGCAGCGGCGAATATCCGGTCACTTCCTTGCAGATATGCGCCAGATAGTACGGACTGACATGCAGCGCATCCGCCATCTGCTGCAGAGAAAATTCGTCCGCAAAATGCTTGTCGATGTAATCCTTGATGCGCTGTGCAAAGGCGTTGCCGCTGTGCGTACTGCCTTCGGCTGCGGTTGCGCGGAACTGCTGCACAAGCGTCAGGATCGCAAGCAGAAGATGATGTGCACCGTCGTCGTTGCCCTCGGTCAGCTCATCGTAAAGCACGTCGTACAGATGCTCCAGCCGCACGGTCTGCGGCTCGGTCAGGCGGCACACCGGACACGAATCCTCCGCGATCAGCGTATTTTCGCGCAGTCCGGGCACAGCCAGTCCGCCAAGCGCCAGACTCGAGGTTGCCACCGGACGATCCGGTCCGGACGGCTCATCGTGCACGACGCGGCTGTTGAAGATGAACAGATCGCCGCGGCGTGCCTCATACGGCGTGCCGCCGACAAATAGCGGCTCTCGCCGCCTCGCACGAGTACAATTTCCACTAAATTCGTCATGCGCGTGCATAACACGCGGATGCGCCGACGCCTTCTCATCTGTGCGGCTGACCGAAAACAGACGCGGCATCTGCGTCAGGCCGAATGGCGCTTCATATTCCTTTTTCACAAAGCATTGAATCATAAAAAACGCTCCTTTTTCCCTCAATTTCGCGGCAAAATCGCCTTTCTGCGGCGGAGATAGTATCCGCGAAAAACCAGCCAGTCGGGATAGCAATCCGGATACCAACCTCACCGACCGGCCCTGCCAGTGCAAACCAGATCAAACCTTTGGCGATACTGCCTTTTGTCAGAGCGCGGTACATATAATCAGATAAACTTATTATAGCGCTCCTGCGATGAAAACTCAATGCAGCGCTTCGCCCGCTGCGGTCCGGCAGGGCTGCATAACAGAAAGCCTGCCACCTATGGTGACAGGCTTTCTCTATGCTGATTTTATCGAATCGGCAGCATCTTGCCGGTCTCGAAGGATTCCTTGCAGCGGTAAGCAGCCTCGGAAACGGCGGTGCCGTCATAAACGGTGAGGTCAGCCGGCTTGGTGTTGTCGCGGACATGGCCGGTGAAGGCAACCATCTCGGCTACGAAAGCCTCGTGCCAGCGGCTCATGAAGTCCGGATAATACTCCTCGCGGGAGCCGTGCTCATCCACGATATTCAGCAGGTTCTTTGCGCCGACATTTGCAATGCGCAGCGTGCCGTGGGTGCCGATAATCTCGGTCTCGACATTGGAGCCTGCGGCATGGGTGCGGTTAGTGAACATGAAGCCCATTGCGCCGTTCTCCATCTGGATGGTAGCAGCTGCGTTGTCCGCATCGTTCAGCTCCTTGTACAGATCGAACTCGAATACGCCGCCGATTGCCCATACATTCTTGACATTCGAGCCAGTGAACCAGCGGATGAGGTCGATATCATGTACGCACATATCAAGGTACTGACCGCCGGAGTGCGGTGCAACTTGAGGTGGACTCGATAGTGGAGCGCGGGTCCGTGCGTGTAGGAACGAACCAGAACTACCTTGCCGATATCGCCGTTGTCGATCTTGCGCTTTGCCTCGGCGTAGGACTTGTCAAAGCGGCGCATGAAGCCAAGCTGGAAGATCAGGTCGGGATGTGCTTCGGATGACCTTCTCGGCAGCCTTGCACTGTGCAACATCCGTGCCGAGCGGCTTCTCGCAGAACACATGCTTGCCGTGGTTCATGGCAATTTCAATCTGCTGGCAGTGCAAGAATGGACGGGGAAACGATAACGATCGCGGTCCA
>ENA-OQDA01000887-OQDA01000887.1-human-gut-metagenome-genome-assembly--contig:-NODE-887-length-11424-cov-4.888820_pt1 | contig 11424 bp, 11 predicted proteins | sample MGYA00242771_ERZ504603 | MGnify/ENA primary metagenome ERZ504603 (study PRJEB26092, sample SAMD00036328) | human gut metagenome | host: Homo sapiens | study: EMG produced TPA metagenomics assembly of...
TCTGTTTCAGGCTCCCTCCATGAGGGAGCTGGCAAACCCGCAAGGGTTTGACTGAGGGAGTTCGTTTTCTATTTTGTTCTTTTTACACATATCTGATTTGAAATATTCTCCCCTTTGAAACGCCGGAGGTTTTGTTGTTTCTCCGTCCCAGTTATGGTATACTTACTGGGTATCTATTATCTTGATGGTATTTATCATACATACAAAAGGATGTGAACCCATGGACGCACTGGAACAGGCGCGCGCCGAGATTGACACGGTGGATGCCCAGCTGGCTGCGCTGTTTGAGCGGCGGATGGCTGCTGTGCTGCAGGTGGCCGAATACAAAAGAGCCCATGGCCTGCCCGTTTACGATGCCGCCCGCGAGACGGCAGTGCTGGAAAAGGCTGCGGCCCGCATTCAGGACCCGGCCCTGCGGCCCTACTATAAAGACCACGTGCAGAACCTGATGGACGTGGCAAAGCAGTACGAAGCCGTGGTGCTGGGCCAAAACCGCGCCGCCTATCAGGGCGTGGAGGGCGCTTTTGCCCACATTGCCCTCCGGGCGCTGTTCCCCCACGCCGAGGCTGTGAGCTACCCCACCTGGGACGAGGTGTTTGACGCGGTGGAACGCGGCGATGCTGCCCGGGGCGTCGTTCCCTTTGAGAACAGCCATGCGGGCGATGTTTCCGCCGTGCTGGATCTGTGCTATAACCATCCGGCGCTGTGGGTGGTGGATGTGTACGATCTGCCCATCTCCCAGAATCTTCTGGTGCTGCCGGGCACAAAACTCGACCAGATCAAAAGCGTCTACAGCCACCAGCAGGCCATCGCCCAGAGCGAGACCTTTTTAAGGCAGTTCGGCCTGCCCGCCACCGCCATGGCCAACACCGCCATGGCCGCAAAGTTCGTGGCCGAAAGCGGCGACTCCTCCAAAGCGGCCATTGCAAGCGTGGAGACGGCGGCACTGTACGGGCTGGAGGTGCTGGTGCCCAGCATCAACACCGACGGCGACAACACCACCCGCTTTATCGTGCTCAGCCGCGAAAAGCCTACCGGCGGCAACCGGTTCTCGCTGCTGTTCACGGTGGACAACAAACCCGGCAAGCTGGGCGAGGTGATCCAGATCATCGGTGCCAGCGGCTTCAATATGGAGTCCATCAAGAGCCGGCCCATGCCTCATGTGCCGTTTGAATATTATTTTTACGTGGAGCTGGTGGGCGACCCCACCGCCGACGAGACCGCCGCGCTGCTGCGTGAGCTTGACCGCACCTGCCGTACCGTGCGGCTGTTAGGAGTGTATACCAAATGAGTGAATTTATCGGAACCAAGCTGACCATGAATCTGGGCGAGCGCAGCTATGACATCATCGTCAAGAGCGGCTCGCTGGAAAACCTGTACCAGTTCGCCCGGCTGGACCGCCGGGTGGCGGTTGTGACCGACAGTGGTGTGCCCGCACAGTACGCCCAGATGGTAGCCGACCAGTGCAAGGATGCCCACATCATCACGGTGCCGCAGGGCGAAGCCAGCAAGAGCTTTAAAATTCTGGAATCCGTCCTCAAGCAGATGCTGGAATTCGGCATGGGCCGCGGCGATCTGGTGATCGCCGTGGGCGGCGGCGTGGTGGGCGATCTGGCCGGTTTTGCCGCTTCCATCTACATGCGGGGCATCGACTTCATCAACTGCCCCACCACCACCCTTTCCATGATCGATTCCTCCATCGGCGGCAAGACCGCCGTGGATCTGGGCGATACCAAAAACATCGTGGGCGCTTTCTGGCAGCCCAAGCTGGTCATCGTGGACCCGGACACCCTTGCCACTCTGCCCCGCCGCCACTTCATCAACGGTTTGGCAGAAGCCGTCAAGGCAAGCCTGCTGGCAGACCCTGAGCTGTTCGCGATCTTTGAAAATGGCGACGTGGATGCCCAGATCGGCGAGATCATCTGCCGCAGCCTGCGGTTCAAGAAGAACATCGTGGAGCAGGACGAGACTGAGCAGGGCATGCGCAAGGCGCTCAACTTCGGTCACACCATCGGCCACGGCATCGAGGCCGTCAAGGGCATCAAGGGCCGCCGCACCGTGGGCCTTTACCACGGCGAGTGCGTGGCGCTGGGCATGCTGCCCATGATCGAATCCAAGGCACTGCAGAAGCGGGTGCGCGCGGTGTACCGCCGCCTCGGCCTGCCCACCCGCACTACTTACGATAAGGAAAAGGTGCTGGCAGAGATGCTGCACGACAAAAAGGCCCAAAGCGGCCAGATCACCATTATCAAGGTGCCGGGTCTGGGCTGCTGGCGCGCCGAGACCATCCCGGTGGAGGGCCTGCGTCCCCTGCTGGGCATTGAGGAGTAAGCCATGAAAAATACATTCGGCAGCGACCTTTCGCTGACCATTTTCGGCGAGAGCCATGGCCGCGCCATCGGCGCGGTGTTGGACGGCATGGCCGCAGGCCTGCCGGTGGACGAGACCTTTCTCGCCGCCTGCATGGACAAGCGCCGTGCCCGGGGCGACGGCCTGTCCACTCCCCGCGTGGAGGCAGATGCCGTGCAGCTGCTGTCCGGCGTGGTGAACGGCCGCACCACCGGCACCGCCATTGCCCTGATGATCGAAAATACCAACACCCGCAGCGGCGATTACGCCAAGACCGCAGACCTTCTGCGCCCCGGCCATGCAGACTACACCGCCTACGCCAAGTACCACGGCTTTCAGGATGCCCGCGGCGGCGGGCACTTCTCCGGCCGGGTGACGGCCGCCCTTGTGGCGGGCGGTGCCATTGTGCTGAGCGCACTGCGCCGTGCGGGCATCGACATCACTACCCATATCGCAGAGTGCGCTGGCATTGCGGACACCCGCTTTGCACAGGATGATGCCGCACAGCTCTCTGCTCAGGTGGAAGCCCTTGCCAGCAAGCCCGAGGGCTTTGCGGTGCTGGATGAAACCGTAGAAGAACCCATGAAAGCCGCCATCCGTGCCGCCGGTGCGGAGGGCGACAGCGTGGGCGGGATGCTGGAAACCGCCATCCTCGGCCTGCCGGCAGGCATCGGTGAGCCCTATTTTGACAGCGTGGAAAGCGAGATCGCACATCTGGCGTTCTCGGTGCCCGCCGTCAAGGGCATCGAGTTCGGCACCGGCTTCGGCTTTGCCGGGATGCGCGGCTCCGAAGCAAACGACGCCTTCCGCATGACACCGGAGGGTGCGGTGGTGACCGCCACCAACCACAATGCGGGCATCAACGGCGGCATCGCCAACGGGATGCCGGTGGTGTTCCGCACCGTGGTCAAACCCACACCCAGCATCTACAAGCAGCAGGATACAGTAGACTATCTTGCCAAAAAGGACGCACAGCTGTCCATTCAGGGCCGTCACGACCCCTGCATCGTGCCCAGAGCCGCCATCGTGCAGACCTGCGCCGCCGCACTGGCTGTGGGCGACCTGCTCACGGCACGCTACGGCGAGGTCTGGATGACCCACCCCACCAGCTTCCGGAAGGAGGACGAGTAAAATGGAATACGGACTCATCGGCGCAAAACTCGGCCACTCCTACTCCAAGATCATCCACGAGATGCTCTGCGGCTACCACTACGACCTGTGCCCTCTGCCCACCGAGGAAGAGGCCCGGGCCTTTCTGGCAAAGCGGCAGTTCAAGGCCATCAATGTGACCATCCCCTATAAAAAGCTGGTGATGGAATACTGTTCCTACATCGACCCGCGGGCCAAGGCCATCGGAGCAGTGAACACGGTGGTGAACAAAAACGGCCTGCTCTACGGCTATAACACCGATTATATGGGCTTTGCCCACCTGTGCGACGCCCACGGCGTGAATTTTGCAGGCAAAACGGTGGTTATTCTGGGCACCGGCGGCACCCACAACACCACCAGCGCTGTGGCCCGGGACAAGGGCGCGGCAAAGGTGCTCACCGTCAGCCGCCATCCGGACCCGGAAAAGGGCGAACTGAGCTATGCAGAGGCCGTTTCCAGCGGGGCGCAGATTGTGATCAACACCACCCCGGCGGGCATGTACCCCAATGTAGGTGTGTGCAATCTGGACGTTGCCGCCATGCCGGACCTCGAGGCTGTAGTGGATGTGGTGTACAACCCCGACAAGACCGAGCTCATCCTCCGCGCCGAGGAAGCGGGCGTGCCGGTGGCTGTGGGCGGCCTTGAAATGCTGGTGGCGCAGGCGGTGTATGCCGCAGAATATTTTCTGGACCGCAAGTTTGAGGATGCGCCGGTTGAAATCCGCCGCATCACCGCCGCACTGCGCCGCGACATGCTGAACATTGCTCTCATCGGGATGCCTTCCTGCGGCAAGACCACCCTCGGCAGGCTGCTGGCAAAGAGCCTTGGCCGCACCTTTGTGGACCTCGACGAGGAGATCGTAAAGACCGACGGCCGCAGCATCCCGGATATCTTTGCAGCCGAGGGCGAGGACGGCTTCCGTACAAAGGAAACTGCCGAAACACAGCGCTTTGGCAAAGAGGGCCGGCAGCTCATTTCCTGCGGCGGCGGCATTGTAAAAAAGCCGGAGAATCTGCGTGCTCTGCACCAGAACGGTGTTATTCTGTTCATCGACCGGCCGGTGGATGCGCTGGCCGTGGGCGGCGGCAGGCCGCTTTCTTCCAGCATGGACGCACTGCGCCAGATGGAAGCACAGCGCCGTCCGCTGTATCTGGCAGCGGCAGATGCCGTCATTCCCAACAACGGCACGCTGGACGATGCCCTGCATGCCGCCATGGAGGCACTGGATGAAATTTTTGATTCTTAACGGCCCGAACCTCAACATCATGCGCTGGTCGGAGCCGGGCGTACCCGGTGAGCTGGATTATAATGCCATCATGGACTATGTGCAGGCAGGCTGCGAACAGCTGGGCATTGAGACCGACTGCTGCCAGTCCAACCACGAGGGCGACCTCGTGGACGAAATTCAGGCCGCAGCGGGCCGGGTGGACGGCATCGTGCTCAACCCCGGGGCCTACGCCCACTACAGCGTGGCCATTCTGGACGCGCTGCGCCTGTGCGGCGTACCCGCCGTGGAAGTGATGCTGCACGCCCCGGACGAGCGGGAGCCTTTCCGCAAGACGGACGTGGTATCCTTTGGCTGTCAGGGCCACTTTATCGGCGAAGGCCCGCAGGGCTACCTGCACGCCTGCATTTATCTGGCCCAGTTGCTGCGCACCGACGGCTCCAGCAAGGCGCATATCGTGATGTAAAAACGAAAGGAAATTATCACTATGATCATCTCCACCAAAAAAGGGACTCCGAAGGACGAACTGGAAAAGATCGTTGACAAATTCGAGAAGCAGGGTCTGGACGTGACCCTGATCACCGGCAAGAACTACAACGTGTTCGGCCTTGTGGGCGACACCACCAAGATCGACGAACGGGATGTGCTGGCAAACCCGTGGATCGACAACGTCACCCGCGTGTCCGCGCCCTATAAGCGTGCAAACCGCCTGTTCCACCCGGCAGATTCCGTGATCAACTGCGGCGGCGTGAAGATCGGCGGCAAGGAAAAGATCGCCGTCATGGCAGGCCCCTGCAGCATCGAGGGTGCAGAGCAGGCTCTGCGCATTGCACAGGGCGTCAAGGCCGGCGGTGCCACCCTGTTCCGCGGCGGTGCCTACAAGCCCCGCACCTCTCCCTACTCCTTCCAGGGCCTTGAGACCGAGGGCATTCTGGATATGGTAAAGGCCCGCGAGGCCACCGGCATGCCCATCGTCTCCGAGCTGATGAGCGAGGACCGCATCCCCGAGTTTGAGGAGTACGTGGACGTGGTGCAGATCGGTGCCCGCAACATGCAGAACTTCCAGCTGCTCAAGGCCGTTGGCAAGATGCACAAGCCCGTGCTGCTCAAGCGCGGCCTGTGCAACACCATTGAGGAGTGGATCATGAGCGCCGAGTATATCATGGCCGGCGGCAACGAGCAGGTCATTCTGTGCGAGCGCGGCATCCGTACCTTCGAGAAGTACACCCGCAACACCCTCGATCTCTCTGCAGTGCCCATCATCCACGAAAAGACCCACCTGCCCATCATCGTGGACCCCAGCCACGCCACCGGCAAGGCCAATCTGGTCGAGCCTATGATGATCGCTGCCGTGGCCGCCGGTGCCGACGGTCTGGAAGTGGAGGTCCACTACGACCCGCAGCACGCATGGAGCGACGGCGCACAGTGCCTGACCCCGGATTCCTTCGCACAGGCCATGGCAAAGTGCCGTCAGGTGGCATGGGCCATTGGCCGCGATATGTAACGGCCTATGCTGGTAACGATTCGGAACGCGCGTCCCGTGGGCGGCACCATCACCGCCCCACCCAGCAAGAGCATGGCTCACCGTGCTGTGCTCTGCGCGGCACTGGCCGAGGGCCGCAGCCACATCACCAATCTGGAATTCAGCAAGGACATCTCTGCCACGCTGGGCGCAGCGGCACAGCTGTGCGCCCGTGTGCGCACCGGCGCAGACGATGCTGTGGTGGAAGGGCTGGGGCATTTTGTGCCCCTTGCCGCGCCGGTGGACTGCTGCGAGAGCGGCAGCACCCTGCGCTTTCTCATCCCCATCGCCAGCCTGACCGGACAGGCAGTTTCCTTCACCGGCCGCGGGCGGCTGATGGAGCGGCCTCAGTCGGTGTATGACGCTCTGTACCGGGAGCAGGGCCTGCGGTTTGAGCAGAGCGCTGCCGGGCTGACCGTGGAAGGGGCACTGACCCCCGGCGAATACCGCCTTGCAGGCAATGTATCCAGCCAGTTCATCAGTGGGCTGCTGTTTGCTCTGCCGCTGCTTTCCGGCAACAGCACGCTGCACCTCATCCCGCCGGTGGAGAGCCGCAGCTACATCGATATGACCCGCTCTGTGCAGGCAGCCTTCGGTGTGCAGAGCCATTGGCTGGACGAAAACACTCTTGCCATCCCGGGCGGGCAGCACTATCACCCCTGCGATTACACCGTGGAGGGCGATTACAGTCAGGCCGCGTTCCCGGCGGTGCTGGGGGCCGCGTGCGGCGGCGTGACCATCACCGGCCTTGCCCCGGAAACGCTGCAGGGCGATGCCGCCATTCTGGACATCCTGCGCCGGTGCGGCGCGGTGTTTACCCGCACGGCAGAGGGCATCTCTTTTGAAAAGGCCCCCCTGCACGGGGTGGACATCGACCTTGCGGACTGCCCGGACCTTGGCCCTGTGCTTATGGTGCTGGGCCTGCTGTGCGAAGGCACTACAGTCATCCGCAACGCAGAGCGTTTACGCCTGAAGGAGAGTGACCGCATCGCTGCCATGGAGGCCGAGCTGCGTGCCTGCGGCGGCGTGCTGGAAAGCGAGGGCGGCACCATTACGGTGCACGGCTGCGCGAACAGGCTGCACGCTCCGGCGGGTGCTCTGCATGGGCACAATGACCACCGTGTGGTCATGAGCCTTTCGGTGCTGGCCCTGAGTACGGGCATCCCCCTGACCGTGGACGATGCCGAAGCCATTACAAAAAGCTGGCCGAATTTCTTTGAAGCCATCAAGCCCTTGGGCGCGGAGGTGGAATATGCTTGATAAAACAAAACGTTATCTCGTGGTGGGCCTTGGCCTGCTGGGCGGCAAATACGCGCTGGAACTGACGAAAGCCGGCTTCCATGTGGACGGCATCAACCGCAGCGAGGGGCATTTGCAGTACGCGCTAGAGCACGGCTATATCGCCAGCGGCAAGACCCACGATTTTGAGGACCTTGTGAGCAGCGCCGACCACATCATCTTTGGTCTGTACCCCACGGCCCTCATCGAGTGGTTCCGCACCTACGGCCATCTGCTCAAGCCCGGCTGCATCTTTACCGATGTTTCCGGCGTAAAGACCGGCCTTGTGGAGCCGGTGCAGGCCATGTGCCCGGCGGGCGTGGAGTTCATTGCCAGCCACCCGATGGCAGGCCGCGAGACTTCCAGCGTGGAGCACGCCGCCGAGGTGAACTTTGCCCCGGCCAACTTCATCATCACCCCCACGGAAAAGAACACGCCCGAAGCCATTCAGTGGGCAAAGGACCTGGCCGAAGTGCTGGGCTTCCACCACATCTGCACCCTGACGGTGCAGGAGCACGACAAGATGATCGGCTATGTGAGCCAGCTGTGCCATGCCATCGCCGTGAGCCTGATGTGCGCCAACGATAACTCTTCGCTGTGCGAGTACACCGGCGACTCCTTCCGTGACCTGACCCGCATTGCACGCATCAACGATAAAATGTGGGCAGAGCTGTTTTTGTGGAATAAGGAAAACCTCATCAGCGAGATCGACCAGTTCGATGCCGCTCTGCAGGAAATGCGCGCTGCTCTTGTGGCCGACGACCGGGATAAGCTGGAACAGATGTTCCGTCTTTCCACCCAGCGCCGCGCGGCGTTCGACAAAAAACTGCCCGAATAAACCGGAGGTGCTCCCATGCCCAAGCAGGAAGGCCAGAAATCCAAGCTTTTGACCCTTTTGCGTATTCTGGAACAAAAGACCGACGAAGAACACCTGCTCAATGTACCGCAGCTGGTAGAGCTGCTGGAACAGCAGGACATTCTTGCCGAGCGCAAAAGCATCTACAGCGATATCGACACCCTGCGCAGTCTGGGGTATGACATCCAGCTGCGACGCGGGCGCGGCGGCGGCTACTGGCTGGCCAGCCGCACCTTTGAGCTTTCTGAGCTGAAGCTGCTGGTGGATGCCGTACAGGCCAGCAAAGTTGTGTCGGCACGCACCAGCAGTAAACTCATCCATAAACTGGAAGCCCTCTGCTCCGACTACGAGGGCACCCAGCTGCAGCGTCAGGTGTATGTGGACGGCCGCCCCAAAAGCGACAGCCACACCCTGCTTTACAGCATCGATGCGCTGCACAGCGCCATCAATGCGGGCAGAATGGTGCGGTTCCGCTACAAGGACGGCGGCACCCGCACCGTCAGCCCGTGGCAGCTGGCATGGGAAAACGGCTGCTACTACCTTATCGCTTATCAGGACGAGAAAGAGCCTGCGGGCATCCGCAACTACCGCGTGGACCGCATGTCTTCCGTGACGGTGCTGGGCGATGCCCGCCGGGGCAAGGCCGAGTTCCGCCAGTTCGACCTGCCCGCCTATCTGCGCAAGCACTTCAACATGTTCGGCGGGCCGGAGTACCGGGTCACCCTGCGCTGCACCGCCGACCTGGAAAGCGCCATGCGCGACCGCTTTGGCAAAACGTCGCTGTTCGTGCCGGAGGAAGACGGTGCATATTTTCACTTTGATGTGCCGGTATGCGTCAGCCCCCAGTTCTACGGCTGGGTGTGCGGCTTTGGCGGCAAGGTGGAAGTAACGGCTCCCGCCGAGGTGCGCAAGGGGATACACGATATGGTGCAGGCCCTTGCGAAGCAGCACGATTAAAATGGCCTCCGCTTCGCTCTGGCCATCATCAGATGAAATGATATTTATAATCAGGTTCCGGAAAAATCCGCAGATTTTTCCGGAACCTTTTTTCACAGGGAAGACCCGGACCGGGAGATGCAGCGTTTCCGGCAGGAAATAATTTCACGGCACCGTCCTGCCCTGTGGAGTCAGAGCGCCAGATGCTGCTTTCCGGTACGACTCCATCCGTGAAAAATGCAAACCCCGGCAGGCCAGCAGCCTGCCGGGGTTTGCTGTTCCTATAAATAATTCTTCCGCTGAACATGTCCAGAGCGAAGCGGAGGCCATTCTGAATCTCTCACTCCTCAAATTCCAGATCGCTGGGCAAAATCAGGTCCAGCTCGGCGGCAGGTTCTGCCACAAGGCGGCGGCTCTGGTGGAAGATGGCCTTTTCCAGCGTGTTGCGGGCAAGACGGCCGTTGCCGGCGGTGCGGCTGTCCAGCGCCTGACGGCGCTTGTAGTAGCCCAAAAGCGGGAAGGTACAGCCCTCGGCAAGGCGGTAGCCCTTGCCCTTTGCCAGCACGTTGGTGATGTCCAGCAGCTCGTCTGCTGTGTAGTCCGGGAACTCGATCTTGTTGGGGAAGCGGCTGGCAAGACCGCTGTTGGCGGTAAGGAACACCTCCATCTCCCGGGTGTAGCCCGCCAGAACGACCACCAGCTCGTCCCGGTGATCCTCCATGCCCTTCACAAGGGTGTCGATGGCTTCGAGACCAAAGCTGTCCTGTTCGCCGCGGTAGAGGCTGTAGGCTTCATCGATAAACAGCACACCGCCGAGGGCACTCTCGATGACGCTATTGGTCAGCGGGGCGGTGTGACCGGTGTAGCGGCCCACAAGGTCGGCGCGGGTCACTTCCACCAGCTGGCCGCCCTTCAGCGCGCCGATGGCCTTGAGGTACTTTGCCACCAGCCGGGCAATGGTGGTCTTGCCGGTGCCCGGATTGCCCAGGAACACCAGGTGCAGGGACATGGGCGGCACGGGCAGGCCGGCCTCCTGGCGCAGCTTGCGCACCTTCACCAGGTTGATCAGGCTTTTACATCCGCCTTGACCTTCTCCAGCCCGCACAGGCTGTCCAGCTCGGCCAGCAGCTCCTCCAGGGACTGCTCCGGCTCCTGCTGTTCCTCGGCCTGGCTCTCCTCCTGGGCGTTTCCCACCCCCTGGGCGGCCGGGATCTCCTGATCTTCCTCCGGTCCGCCGTGCTGCACGGGCGCGCCGTCCGGCTTGCGGGTGACAAAATCCTGCACGTCCAGCGGCGTCTTTCCGCCCTTGACTCCCGCCTTGTCGCAATAGGCGTTCATGGAATCCGCGCAGGCGTTGACAAAGCCCGCCTCCGCCTCGCTGACCACGTCGTCCGCCGCTGCAAAGAGCAGGAGCATCAGCGTGAATACGTCCACAAAACGCCGGCTGACGCTCTTGCCGTTTTTCAAATCATATTCCACCAGCTTGCGGAAAAAGCCGGGCAAGGCAAACCCGGGGTATTCGCCCACCTGCGTGGACAGTTCCCAGTACAAAATCGTGGGCACCGGATTGCCTTTGCAGTAAATGGCGTTGTAATACTCCACATGCCGGGGCGTCAGGCCCCCGTCCTTCTGCCACACGCCCAGGGCGCAGGAGCGCATAAAGGGGTCCACCGAGCGGTTGAACAGCACCCTCAGGGCGGGGTCGGCGATGTGGCGCCGGAAGGCGGAAATACCCTCGTCATATTGCTTATGGACGGCGGCCGCCGTCATGGAATGCTTCAATGGGAACACGTCCTTTCCGCCCCATTATAATGCCGCCGCGCCAAAGCCGCAAGAGCTTTCCGCCTAGACGGGAAAAATTTTGGTAGACATAAGTTTTGAAAAAGATTGACGGCATTGGTCAAACCGTGTAAACTAACACTGTATCCGGACGAAGCCTGTCCGAACCGATGATATAGGAGGTAAGCCACATGGCTCGAAAAGTTCCCGGCAGCCGCAGCGAGCTGATCCATTGCGAAAACTGTGACGAGGATTACAGCGCGACCTATAAGCGCTGTCCCTTTTGCGGGGGCCCGCCCCGATAAAAACCGCTTACACCCAATCCTTTCC
>ENA-OQDA01000888-OQDA01000888.1-human-gut-metagenome-genome-assembly--contig:-NODE-888-length-11413-cov-2.644870_pt1 | contig 11413 bp, 11 predicted proteins | sample MGYA00242771_ERZ504603 | MGnify/ENA primary metagenome ERZ504603 (study PRJEB26092, sample SAMD00036328) | human gut metagenome | host: Homo sapiens | study: EMG produced TPA metagenomics assembly of...
GACAAGGTTCATTTCCAGACCGCGGTCCTCGATCTTCTGCTTGCAGATAATAAACGCCTCGTCGGCACGCTTTTTGTTGCGCTCGAGCGTTTTCATATCGGTCTCGGTTGCCACACGGACCACGCGCTTGAGCGGCTGCACGACCTGCTGATCGGGCACATCGGTGTTGCCCTGCACGCAGTCGCCGTATTCCACGCCGCGTGCCGTCTCGACGATCACACCCGTACCGGGTGCGATTTCCAGACCCTGCGGGTCGAAATAATACATTTTTCCGTTCGATTTGAAACGAACTCCGATTATTGTTGTCAAAAAGTTTTCCTCCTGTATGATGGAAACGCTTAGGAAGCGTAACAGATGCGGTAGATATCGCTCGTTAATGCACAGGTGACAGCCGCGGATGCCGCGTTGCGCGACACACGGTCGATCAGCACATCAATAAAATCGTAGACCGCCAGCAGACGTTCCGTACTGACGGCGCCGGCGAGTGCCTGCGTCTGCTTGCGGAGTGCCGGCTGCAGCGGCTTTTGCGGCAGAGCCTTTGAGACGAAAATCGCGTCCCGGACAGCGGCCTGCAGAATGCCGAGCACGCCTAACAGTGCACGGCGCGGCGTCTTTTCCAGACCCATTGCACCGAGCATCATGCGGTCCTCACGCCGTTCGGCAACCGCAGAGAGATAGGGTGCAAGCAGGCTTGCCGCCTCCTCGTCCGACACCGCCGCATGCGACGGCTCGAGCGCAAATTTAGTGCAGCGCGAGCGCACGGTCTGCAGCAGCGAATCCGGCTGCTCGGCAGTCAGAATGAAGAACACATACGCAGGCGGCTCCTCCAGCTCCTTGAGCAGCGCGTTCTGCGCCATGGGGTTGAGATTCTGCGCATGGTGAATGACTGTCACACGGCGTTCGCCGTCGTTCGGGATAATGGCGTTTTCCGCCTTGAGCTGACGTGCCAGATCGACCTTGAGTTCGGCCTCTCCTTCGTCCACGATCATCAGATCCGGGTGCACACCCTGCTCCACCTTGCGGCACGGCAGACAGTTTCCGCACGGATGACTGCCCGCGCCTTCGCATAAAATACCGGCCGCGAGTACAGTCGCAAGGGTTTTGAGCGCCGCCGGATCGTCACCGGACAGCAGCACGGTCTGCGGAAACCGCTCGTTCAGCGCATGCTTCAGACTGTTTTTGAGCGCATTGTTGCCTGCAAGTGCGTCAAATGAAATCACAGCTTTTCAAAACGCTCGACGTTGAGTACAAATACGGTTGCGCCGCCGACTTCGACCTGCACCGGCGTAGACGGGAAAAAGCCCATGCCGAGCTCAGCGGTTGCCGGCATGATCTGCTTGCGGGAGGAGGAGTGCTCGCGGATGATGTCAAAGCACTCATCCAGCTTGCTTTCGTCCAGACCGATCAGGATCGTGACGTTGCCTGCTTTGAGGAAACCGCCGGTGGTCGCCAGCTTGGTGATGGAGAAGCCTGCTTTCATCAGGCTGGAGATAACATCCTGCGAATCATCGTAATTGATGATAGCCAGTACCATTTTCATAATAGTAACCCCCTATACGCATTGCTGCGCGGAAACATATCGTTTGCTTGGATGAGATGCGTTATTGATGGACAACAACGGTTATTTCATCTATTGTATTGTACCATCTTTCACGGATAAGTGCAATGTGCGCTCCTGTAATTTTCTCGCCGGGCCAGAGCAGCGGCACACCGGGCGGATACGGCGTGACCGGACGGGCGCAGACCAGACCCTCGGCAGCGGCAGGCTGGACTCTGCCGGTCTGTGAGAACCATGCGTCGCGCACGCTCATCAGGCGAGCGGCTCGGCGGGCGGAAACGGTGCGGACAGGGACGGCAGGGGGATCAGCTCGCGCCGTCTGGAAATGCGCCGCAGACCGCGTTTCAGACGGCTGATCGCACCGTTCGGGTCGGAGCCGGTGAGGATGAACACAACATTGCGGTCGTCCGCCATCTCGCACGCCACGCCGCATTCGCTCCACAGCGTATCGGCCAGCTGGTGACCGGTGATGTCGGTTCCGGCGGTGCACACCGTCAGACGGCATGGGTCAAGCGCAGGAAAATGATCCTCGGTCAGTGCGGTGAACATGGTTCGGTGCTGCACATAGGCACGCAGTTCGGCGCAGGTTTCCGCCGAGCGGCGGTACTCCGCGTGACCGGGCCCCTCGGTGTAGGCACGCGCAAGGTCAATGGACGCCATAATGGGGTAGGATGGACTGGATGTGCCGAACAGCATGGTGTTTTCGCGCAGTGCGCGGCGGTCCACGCCTGCCGCGGAGAGCAGAACGGCGCCCTGTCCCATGCACGGCAGCGTTTTGTGCATGGAGAGCACGGCCATATCCGCACCTTCCGCGACCGGTGTCGGCAGGCCGACAGCAGGGAAGTGCGCACCGTGTGCTCCGTCTACGAGCAGCAGCTTGCCGTGCGCGCGGCACAGATCGGCAAACTCGGGAATCGCCCGCCGGATGCCGTAATACGTCGGGGAGGTCAGCAGGATCGCCTTGATTTCCGGATGTGCAATCAGCTGTGCTTCCGCATCCTTGACCGGAAGCGAACCGGAAACCGCGAACGGCTCGATCAGCGGGGCAGAGAAAAAATACGGCGTAATGCCGAGCAGCGCGCAGCCGTAGCAGACGGACTTGTGTACCTCGCGGTCGAGCAGGACAGCACCGCCGCGTCCGACCGCGGTGCCGAGCATGGCCAGAATGCCCTGTGTCGAGCCGCCGGTCAGGAAAAAGCAGTCCTCCGAGCCGAAATACCGCGCGGCGGCAACCTCCGCATCGCGGATAGGACCTTCGCCGGTGTACAGGTTGCCGGTGCCGTAGGTTTCGGTAAAGTCGATGGCAAAAATATCCGCGTATGTGTTGAAAACCGGCTCACCCTTGTGCCCGGGCATGTGAAACCGCGCGGAGTCGCCGGTCTCGAGCAGCTGCAAAGCATGGAACAGCGGCGCCGTCGTGAACGGCATCAGGCGGTTGATCTGTCTGTGATTGGGACGGTGGCTGTGCGGCGCAGCCGGTCGGCGGTGGTGCATAGTTGAGTTGGCTCCTTACATTATTGTGCTATAATACAGTATAACACATAATTAGGAATTAGGAATTAGGAATTGCCGTGATTCACAGGTATGCATTCACCTATCACAAAAAAATACTGATTTTTGATTACGCATTACTAAATTTCATGAACTGTCCACAATGTGCAGACATTCGTTTATTCATTACGGATTTTTTGGGACATTTTTCGGTAGCCAACGGCAGAGCTTTGTATTATAATAAATAATACGTTCCATTCATAAAAGTAATATCACCGCGACAGACTGTGATATGTAAACCGGGAACGTCTTTACGCTTATATTTGAAAGGCAGGCTATTCACTATGGCAGACAATCGTATCTACAATTTTTCCGCAGGCCCCTCCATGCTTCCGGTTCCGGTGCTTGAGCGCTGTGCAGCCGACATGCTGAACTATCAGGGCTCCGGTATGTCAGTCATGGAGATGAGTCACCGTTCAAAGGTATATGACGGCATCATCAAGGAGACCGAGGCTACGCTGCGTCGCGTACTCTCCATTCCGGATAACTACAAGGTTCTGTTCCTGCAGGGCGGCGCTACCACCCAGTTTGCAGCGATCCCGATGAACCTGCTGAAGACCGGCAAGGCTGACTACGCGCTGACCGGCAGCTTCGCTTCCAAGGCATACAAGGAAGCACAGAAGTTCGGCGACATGCACGCTGCATTCTCCTCCAAGGAGACCAACTTCGACCACGTTCCGACGCAGGATGAGCTGGATATCCGTCCGGATGCCGACTATTTCTACATCTGCGCCAATAACACCATCTACGGCACCGAGTATCAGTACGATCCCGAGACCCCGGCAGGCGTTGAGCTGGTAGCGGATATGTCCTCCAACATCCTGTCCAAGCCGGTTGATGTTTCCAAGTACGGCGTCATCTACGCCGGCGCACAGAAGAACATGGGCCCCGGCCGGTGTTACCGTTGTTATCGTCCGCGAGGATCTGCTCGGCAACTATCCGCTCGAGAAATACCCGGTTATGCTGGACTGGAAGACCATGGCTGACAAGGATTCCATGTACAACACGCCTCCCACGTACGGCATCTATGTACTCGGTCTGGTTGCCAAGTGGGTTGAAGACATGGGCGGCGTAAAGGCTATGCAGGAGCGTGCTGAGAAGCGTTCCTCCATGCTGTACGATTACCTCGATTCCCAGGATTTCTACAAGACTGTAGCCGCAAAGGATTCCCGCAGCCGCATGAACGTAACCTTCCGCACCGGCAACGACGAGCTGGACGCAAAGTTTGCCAAAGGAGTCCATGGCAGCCGGCATGTCCAACCTGAAGGGTCACCGTTCGGTAGGCGGTATGCGTGCTTCCATCTATAACGCAATGCCGATCGAGGGCGTTGAGAAGCTCATCGACTTTATGAAGAAGTTCGCTGAAGAAAACAAGTAACAATAATTGAGAATTGATAATGGAGAATGGAAAATTGCGGTATCGCGCAAGGATAGCGACATTTTCCATTTTCAATTCTCCATTTTCCATTGGAGGATAATCCCATGTATAACGTAAAACTCTACAACAAGATCTCGAAGGTAGGTCTGGACGATCTCGATCCGGCAAAGTACACCTGCTCCGAGGATTTCACCGATTATGACGCCGTTCTGGTTCGTTCTGCCAAGCTGCATGACGTCGAGTTCCCGAAGAACCTGCGCTGCATCGCGCGTGCAGGCGCCGGTGTCAACAACATTCCGATCGACCGCTGCTCCGAGGAAGGCATCGTAGTCTTCAACACGCCGGGTGCAAACGCTAACGCCGTTAAGGAGCTGGTTATCTGTGCACTGCTGCTGGCTTCCCGCAAGGTGGTACAGGGCGCAAACTGGGTTAAGGGCCTCAAGGGCACGCCGGATATCGGTCCTGCTGCAGAGAAGGGCAAGTCCACCTACGCAGGCCCGGAAATCGCCGGCAAGAAGCTGGGCATCATCGGTCTGGGTGCGATCGGTGTTAAGGTTGCAAACGCGGCTGTTGGTCTGGATATGGAGGTCTGGGGCTATGACCCGTACCTGTCGGTTGACGGCGCACTCAAGCTGTCCCGCTCCGTCAAGCACGTTACCGAGCTGGACGAGATTTTCGCAAACTGCGATTATATCACCATCCATGTTCCGCTGAACGCTGACACGAAGAACACCATCAGCGAGGAAGCCATCGGCAAGATGAAGGACGGCGTTCGCGTCATCAACCTCGCGCGCGGCGAGCTGGTTGACACCAAGGCAATGGCGAAGGCACTCGAGAGCGGCAAGGTTGCAGCATACGTTTCCGACTTTGCTTCCGACGAGATTCTTGAGCAGGAGAATGCCATCACGCTCCCGCATCTGGGTGCATCCACGCCGGAGAGCGAGGACAACTGCGCTAAGATGGCCGTTTACGAGATCACCGAGTACCTCGAGAAGGGCACCATCCGCAATTCGGTCAACTTCCCGAACCTCAAGGTTCCGTACGAAGGCGGCTACCGCATCTGCATGATCCACAAGAACATCCCGAACATGATCGCATCCATCACCTCCGCTGTTCGCTGCAACATCGAGAATATGGGCAACCGTTCCAAGGGTGACTATGCGTACACCATCATCGACACCGCAGAGGCCCCGACCGAGGCGAACCTCGACGAGCTGCGCGCGATCGAAGGCATGATCTCTGTCCGCACGATCTGACTGCCATAAAACTGATAAAACCGCTCTGAATGCAGATTCAGAGCGGTTTTTTGTTGCTTTTCTGTGCAAAATGAATATTGTCGAATTTGGTCGAATTTTCGTAAAATATGGAAATGCAGGACAAGATAGCACTGCAGCTTTCATTGTGCGGTGCTGCCGAATACTGCAGGATGACTATTTTTACAGGAGGCTTCTCAATGGAGAACATACGCATTTACGAGGAGGACGGCTACATTCACTTTATTATGCGTCCGGAGGATCTGATGCGGCTGCGCTACTCGACCGAAGCGAAAACGCCGTTTGCAGACTTCATGGACCGCTGGCTGACCCAGATGAAAACGCAGGTGCGCGAAAACACGATGGACGGCTACCGCTACGCATTTGAAAAGCACATCAAGCCGTTTTTCACCGCACGAGGGACAACGCTTGCTACGGCACGGCCGATGGATTTTCAGGATTTTGTCAACCTGAAATTCGATCAGGGGCTTTCACCGACTTCAATCGTTAAGTTCCATTCCATTATGCACAAGTGCCTGAAATACGCGGTAGCACTGCAGATTATCCCGACGAATCCGTCGGATAATGTCATGCTGCCCAAGCGGACGCGCTTTCGAGGACAGGTGTACGACCGGACGCAGATCAACATTTTTCTGGCAGCGGCGCTGCAGTCGCCGGCAGAGGCGGCGTTCGTGCTGGCGGCAACGTATGGTCTGCGCCGCAGCGAGTGCGCCGGTCTGCGCTGGTGTGCCGTGGATTTTCGGGCACGGAGCATGGTCATCAATCATACGGCGGTGCTGTCCTCCGGACGTGTGATCTATGCGGACAGCGTAAAGACCAAATCCAGCTATCGGACGCTGCCGCTGTCCGACTCGCTCCGACGGTATCTGACCGATCTGCGCCGCAGACAGAACGCCAACCGCAAAAAGTACGGCAAAGCCTACTGCCAGAGCGATTACGTCTGCTGCCGTGAGGATGGTTCGCCGCTTCGACCGGATTACATTTCGCGTGAGTTCGAGCGGGTGTGCCGCCGTGCGTGCCTGCCGCGCATCCGGTTTCACGATTTACGGCATTCGGTTGCAACGATTCTGCTGCAGCAGGGCTTTTCGCTCAAGCAGATTCAGGACTGGCTGGGACATTCCGACATCTCCACCACAGCCAACGTTTACGCACATGTGCCGTATGTGGAAAAGGTATCCATCGCCAAGAGCGCAACACCGATTATCGGCAACTGATGTGCATTCTGGGAATGTAACATAATCGTAACATTCCGGCGGGTTGTTTCACCATTGTTACACTTTGCCGCCTGACCTTGTATGAGAGTGCGTGAGTGCTTATAATGTATATTGTATAAGAATAACAAGGATAGAGAACTTTACACAATATACAGGTGAAGCATATGTTCAAAAAAACACTTTCCGCGCTGGCGGTTGCGTGTGTGATGCTGGTGAGTGCGGCTGCGGCCGGCACCATTTTTCCGGCAGAGTACACCGACATTGACGGCGTGACACGCGCAGGCTATCTGGATGAGGACGGCATGACCGTTCTTCCGTTTGCCTACGCACAGGCAGGAGATTTCGCGGACTGCGGACTCGCTGCCGTAGAAAACGAGCAGTGGCAGACGGCGGTGATCGACCGCACGGGAAAGCTCGTCATTGCATACACGGATTCGCCGGTTTCGGTGGATTTTTCGGATACGATAGTTGCGTATCGTTACACTGACCACAGCGTGTATTATGCGACTGACGGCAAGCGCATTGCTCATACTCCGGGCGCGGTCGGCTTCTTTGAGGACGGACTGCTGCTGTGCAGAAATGCGGATACCGGTCTGTATTCCTATGTCAAGCAGGATGGTTCGACTGCCTTTTCGGGCAGCTACCGTAAGGCTGGCGCGTTCTCAAACGGCAGAACGCTTGTGCAGACGCAGGACGGCGATTATCAGGCAATCGACACCGAGGGCACGGTGCTGTACACTCTGCCGAATGACGTAACGCCTTCCTACATGGCGATTTACGGCGAGAGCACGGTGGTCGTCACCAACGGCACCAATCAGGCGCTGTATTCGCTTTCGGAGGGCAAACTGCTGACCGAGTTTCTGTACAACACCATCTCGGAGTTCCACGGCGGCGAAGCCATGGTTCGTCAGATCAACCGCTGGGGCATTATGGATACCACCGGCAAGCTGCTGACGGCGCCGACGTATTACTATCTGTCCTACATGGGCGAGGGGCTGTACGCGGCCCGCAGCGAGGACGGTTCGGTTTCCGCGGTGGATGCGGGCGGCAGCCTGTCTTACCGCACGCTGAGCTACATCAGCGGCTTCTCCGAGCTGCGCTACGGTCTGTCGTGGCACAACACCGCAGACGGCACACTGATTTTCTTCCGCAAGAACGGCGGCTTTGCAGCGTCCGTTAAAGAGGCGGAGAACCCGACCATTCTGACCGAAAACGTGGTCTGCGTCACGCAGGACGACACCCGCAAGTATATTGATCTGCGCAGCGGCAAAACGCTGTTCGAGCAGCCGAAGTCGTTCGACCTTGGCGGCGGCATCACCGCAAGGACTGTGCATTACGAAAAGTTCATGGGCTATCAGCAGGACGGCACGGAGCATGGCTGGGATGTCGATTTTCCGGAGATCAGCGGTCTGAGCGACAAAAAGGTGCAGAGCACCATCAACAGCGAAATCCGCTCGTTCTTCCTCAAGGGACCGTCCGTTACCGCCGAGTATGATGCGCTCGAGGGCAGCTACGGTGCGTCCGTGGAAGGCTCGGTGCTCGTTGTCTGGGCCAACTGCGTGAGCGGCAAAGGCGCCGGTTCATCGGTCTGGAATAACTGTCTGGCATTTGATCTGTACACCGGCACGCAGTACACACTGAACGACCTGCTGACCGGTGACTACATCGAGACGGTCAAGCAGCTGCTGCCGGACGATCATGCGATTTATCTGTACAGCTATCCGCGCGTCAGCACGAAAGGCGTAACCTATTTTTACAACGAATATGAGAGCGCTTCCCGCAGAGCATACACAGAGGAATACCTGCTGACGTTTGAGCAGCTTTCCGGTGTGCTGAACTGCAACAGCGCATGCTATAAGGCGTTGATGACGTCGTATTCGCCCAAAGTTTCGGCTGCTGCAACCGATTACAGCGATGTAAGCAGTACCTGCTGGGCACTGCAGTATATCAATACAGTGACCGAGCGCAAGCTGATGACCGGCGCGAACGGTAAATTCCGTCCGGACGATAAGATCACGGCGGCCGAGGTCTGCACGACCATCGCGCGTCAGCGCGGTCTGTCCGGCAGCGGCGCACTGCCCGCAGGCGTTCGCGCAGGCGAGTGGTACTCGGAGGCGGTCAGCGCGGTGTACGCAAACGGTCTGCTCGAGGGCCTGAATGACTTCCAGCCGACGGCTGCCATGACCCGCGAGGACGCGATGCAGCTTTTTGCAAATCTGCTGCAGGCGGACGGCACAGCAGCCATGAGTGATGCGGAAACGGCACAGACGCTGGCGTCTGTCAAGGATGCAGACTCCATCTCGGCAGACCGTCGAAATGCGGTTGCGCTGTGTATGCAGAAGGGTCTGGTGCAGGGCTTCAGCGACGGCACGATCAAACCGCAGGGTACGTTCACTCGTGCGGAGTTCGCAAAGCTGCTGACGACGATTTAATTGAAAATGAAGAATGGAGAATGGAAAATGCTCATGCAGCATTCCATTCTCCATTTTGTTTAGGATGAGAAAACCCCGGAGACTACCACTCTCCGGGGTTTTCGCAGCTCATGGCTGTGTCACATCGTTGTTAATGGTATAGCATAGCACCGATCTTGCGATAATACAAGCACTTCGCCGATTATTTTACCGGAATCGTAATATCACCGATGGTGACGGACGCCACTTCATCAAGCGGGAGAATGGTATCGAACGTGCCCTGGCGGGTGCAGACGGTCTTGCCGTCATGCGGGTCCATGCTGCCGCCGTTGCCTGGCACGTCGATTACAGTGCCGTCCTTCTTATTGATAAGCAGTTTTGCGGAAAATGCGTCCCATGTATCGCGGTGGCTGGCGGGTTCCTGACCGCTTTCGGCATTCTCAAACGGTGCTTTGCCATCAACCGTGTAGACAAAGTTATAGCCGATAGGCGAGAGCAGGACTTTATTGATCGTTGCGGTTTTGCCACCTACTTGAATAGACTGACCGGCAGGCAGTTCAACCGCGCTGTTATCGGCCTCCAGCTTGAACTTGAGATGCCAGGTACCGTCGGCGATGGTTTTGGTTTCAGCGCCGTTATCAGTTACTGCTGTCAGGTCGCCGAGCATAATCTTTGCTGTACCACCGGTCGTAACTGCGTCAGTGTACGACATGGTTTCAACATACTGAATGGCATTATCATTCGGATTTTCGTCATAGAAATAGCTACTGCCGATTGCGCCTTGCGCATTCAGGCCGATATTGCTGTCTGCACGATTCCAGTACACATTCAGCAGACCGGTATCCGGGTTTTTCGTGCAGTCGAACGCCGAACCGTCCTCCTTCTCCAAGGTGTAGGAAATGAGGTAGTTATAGCCGTCGAACAGAATCGCATCCGCGGTGACGGTCACGCCGTTCGAGGTATCGCTCGCGCCGATCGGGCGGCCAATCTGGTCGATGATTTCGGTGTCTGCTGTCGGACCGAATACGCCGGCAAATGCGTCGCTCGCGGACTTGAATACGCCGGTTGCGCCTGCACCGATGCTCAGCACCAGAGCGGCAGCCACGCCGACCGCCGTAATGCGCGGGAAACGGCGTACACGATGAATGGCAACCGGCTGCTCCGGCTGCTCGGCGGCAGTCATCAGGCGATCAACCATGCGGCTTTTCGCTTCTTCGGAGAAGCGAAGCTCGTCCAGTACGGAATTATACATTTTGTTATCATTATACTCTCTGTTCATAAAGATCCCCTCCCAAGGTGGTGCGCAGGCTTTTGCGCCCGCGGCTCAGGTGTGCGGAAACGGCAGACTCGCTCTGACCGAGCAGAGACGCGATTTCACGCACGGGAATAGCCCTCGTAGTAGTGCAGATAGACCGCTTCACGGTATTTGCGCGGCAATGCCATCACCGCATCGAGCACATCGGAATCCGGTGCGGCAGGCGCGGGTGTCGCGGCAGCGGCTTCCAGACCGACGTTACGCCGGTGCGCGGCGCGCAGACTGTCTTTGCAGGCGTTGGCGGTCGCGCGGATGATCCACGCTTTTTCGTGTGCCGGACTGTCAAAGGTTTGACCGCCGGTCAGCAGCTTGAGGAAGATATTCTGGCAGATGTCCTCGGCATCGTGCGTGGACTTCAAATAGGTGTAAGCCAGCCGCAGGATTAGGTCGGAGTACGTCTGCACCAGACGTTCGGCGTCCGCCCTGTTAAATTGTTTCATTGGTCTCAGCTCCTTTGGAAAGCAACGTTGTTTCACCTATAATACGATTGAGGATTGCGTATCCTGACAGAAAGGATAAATTTATTATAGGTAATCCCGCATAATTGAACAAGAGCGATTTACGAATACATTTTGTGTTCTGATTGAATTGTGCGGTGTTGCCTATAACATAATTCGTTAGCGGGCACCGTTCCCGCGCGCCGCAGCGTACATCGCCCGCTTTTCGTCAAGCGTAAAAGCCTCGATTTTGCAAGGGTATAGAAAGACACCTG
>ENA-OQDA01000890-OQDA01000890.1-human-gut-metagenome-genome-assembly--contig:-NODE-890-length-11403-cov-2.594803_pt1 | contig 11403 bp, 14 predicted proteins | sample MGYA00242771_ERZ504603 | MGnify/ENA primary metagenome ERZ504603 (study PRJEB26092, sample SAMD00036328) | human gut metagenome | host: Homo sapiens | study: EMG produced TPA metagenomics assembly of...
ACATCGCTGGCCTGCAGGCGGGAGATATCCAGCATGCGGCGCACCAGGCGGGCCAGACGCTTGGTTTCATCCGAAATGGTCTGGAGGTATTGGTTGGCCTTTTCCGGCGGAATTGTGCCGTCGAGGATGCCGTCGGTATAACCGCCAATGGTGGTCATGGGGGTCTTTAATTCGTGGGAGACATTGGCGATAAATTCCCGGCGCTGCAACTCAGTGCGCTGCAGGGAATCGGCCATGGCGTTGAAGGAATCGGCCAGTTCGTCGATCTCGTCGATGCTGCCGGATTTGACCACGCGCTGGTCAAAATTGCCGCCGGCAAAACGGCGGGCCGCCTTGGCGATGTCCGCAGCGGTGATGCCGAACACGCCCATCAGATAGGGCGCCTTGCCCACCTGACCGAAATGATCCTTGACGCCGACGCGTTCCAGCGGCGTGGGCCGCTGTTCCGCCAGCACTTCCGCAACGGCGCTGCCGAGGCCGCCGATGACGCTGTGGTTTTCCGCCGTAACCAGCGCGCCGGTTTCGGAGGCCGCCTTGATGACGGCTTCGGCGTCGATGGGCTTGACGGTGTGGATGTTGAGCACGCGGGCGGATACGCCTTCCTGAGCCAGCGTTTCGGCGGCCTGCAAAGCGTTGGCGACGCAGACGCCGGACGCGATCAGGGTCACGTCGGAACCCTCGCGCAGGAGATCGGCCTTACCGAGATCAAACTCGTAGCCATCGTCAAAGACGTTTTCGGCCTGACGGCGGAAAAGCCGGATGTACACCGGGCCCTTGTGCTCGACGATGGCGGGCAGGGCCTTGCGGAGCTGCACCGAGTCCGTGGGCTCGAACACGGTCATGCCCGGCAGGGTGCGCATGATGCCCATGTCTTCAAGCGCCATGTGCGTACCGCCGTTGAGTTCCGCGCCGACGCCGCTCGGAACCCACGATTTTGACGTTCAGTCCGGCGTAGCAAACCGAGATGGCGATCTGATCGAAGCAGCGGCGGGAGGCGAACGTGGCGAAAGAATGCACGAAGGGGATCTTGCCGCAGGCGGACAGCCCGGCGGCCACGCCGACCATATTGGCCTCGGCGATGCCCACGTTGAAGGAGCGGTCGGGGTAGGCCGCCTTGAACGGCTTCATGCCGTGCGCGCCGGTCAGATCCGCCTCGACGTCCACGATGCGGGGATCCTCCTTGGCAAGCGCGATCATCGTATCGCAATAGACCTTACGCATTTCCTGAGATTCAAGCATGACGGCATTCCTCGTTCCTTATTGGAGTTCCTGCAAAGCGGCGGCGACGTCTTCGGGCGACAGGGGCATGTTGTGCGAACTGAGCTTGCCTTCCGCGACCGAAAGCCCTTTGCCCTTGACCGTGGCCATGATGATGGCGGTGGGGCGCTTCTTGATGGTGCGGGCATGGGTCAGCGCGGCTTCGAGCTCCGAGAAGTTGTGCCCGTCGATGCACAGGGTCGCCCAGCCGAACGCCTCCCAGCGCTTGTCGAGCGGGCGCACGGCGTTGATCGCGTCGGTATAGCCGTCGATCTGCATCCCGTTGTCGTCCACCAGCACGACAAGGTTGTCGAGCTCCTGGCTCCCGGCATACATGGCCGCTTCCCAGATCTGCCCTTCCTGCTGCTCTCCGTCGCCGACGATGCAGTAGACGCGGTAATCCTTGCGCTCCATACGCGCCGCCAGCGCCATGCCCACCGCCGCCGAAAGCCCTGCCCAAGCGAGCCCGCGGTCATGTCGATGCCCGTGGTCAGCTTCATGTCGCAATGGCTCGGCAGCCTCGTGCCGGGCTGGTTCAGGGTGAGGAGGACTTCCTTATCAAAATACCCCTTCATGGCCAGCAGGGTATACAGCGCGGGTCCGGCATGGCCCTTGGAGAGCACGATGCGGTCACGGTCGGGCCAGCCCCGGCTCTTCGGGGCGCACGCGCATTTCTTCATAATAAAGGTAGACCAGCGCTTCGATGAGGGACAGGGAGCCGCCCACATGCCCGACGCCGATCTGGCCGATCATTTTGGTGAGCAACTGCCTCGCTTCCTTGCTCAGCTCGGTGAGCTGCCGCAATTTCCGCTCGTTCATGGTTCAGCCTCGACTTCCTTACAGATGTTGTTCCGGTTCGGGGGACGTGCCCATCACGTCCCCTGCCCGGTCGTTTCCAAAACCGACTGCCACAGGTCGGAACGCACGCTCATGGTGCGGCGCTTGCGCGTTACCAGCTCCAGCGGCAGATGGACGAACTTGTCCATAATGTTGGCTACGACCATGCCCGTCTTCCCGCTCATGGCCGCGTGCACGGCATGTTGGCCCAAAAAGCCGCAGTACAGCCTGTCGTTGGCGTTGGCGGGGACGGACCGGATCATGTAGCTCGGATCGATATATTTGAGATAGTAAGGTATCTTTTTGGCTGAAAAGTATTCGGCGATCTTCCCGCGCAGGAACCCGGTGATGTCGCCGAGGGCCTTGTTGCCCGAAGCGTCGCAGCGGGTTTCGTGCTCGGAAAGCAGATCCTGCCCCGCCCCTTCCGCCACGGCGAGCACGGCGTGAGAGTGCTCGGCAAGGCATTTTTCCAGAGCCGGGAACAAGCCCCGTTCCCCGTAAAGGCTAAAGGGGACTTCAGGGACAAGCACAAAATTGACCTCACGCATGGAAAGGGAGGCGTTGGCGGCGATGAAGCCCGACTCGCGCCCCATCAGCTTGACGATGCCGATGCCGTTGAAGACGCTGGCGGCCTCGATGTGGGCGCAGCGGATGGCGTCGGCGGCCTTGTCCACCGCCGTTTCAAAGCCGAAGGAATGGGGAATGAAATTGATGTCGTTGTCGATGGTTTTCGGAATCCCGACAATGGAGATGTGCTTGCCGCGCCGGGCGACCTCCTGCTGGATGGACGCCGCAGCCTTCATCGTCCCGTCGCCGCCGATGATGAACAGCGCGCTGATGTTCAGGCGCTCAAGGGCGGTGGCGATTTCGGATGAAGACTGCGGCCCTCTGGACGTGCCGAGGATAGTCCCGCCGAACTCGTGGATGCCTTCCACGCTGTGCGGCGTCAGTTCACGCACATCATACTGATAGGAAGGGATGAACCCCTGCAGCCCGTAACGGATGCCCAGGACTGACGGGACGTGGTAGGCGTTGTACGCCGTCATCACGATGGCCCTGATGACGTCGTTGATGCCCGGGCACAGCCCGCCGCAGGTCACGATGGCGCACTTCGTCTTGCTCGGATCGAAGTAGATCCGGTTGCGGGGCCCGCCAGCCGTCTCAAAAGGACATGGGGGCACGGCGCGGCGCCTTCTTCCAGCAGTTCCTCATCCACGTTGAAGACAACGCGCCGCTCGCCGCCCGTCGCCATGTTGGACGACAACGGGGAGTCGATTTCCGGCGTTCCGAGGCATTGGATGCGGATCTCTTGAGCCGAGACGGGCGCAGCTTCACAGGTGTCCATGCGGGTTCCTTCCTTTTATTTTTCTTTGACCCTGCCGCAGGTCCTGCGCACGATAAGTTCCGTGTCGAGCAGGTACTGCACTTTGAGCGGGGTTTGCGACTCTATGGCCGAAATCATGATATTCGCCGCCATCTGGCCCATTTCGTAGCAGGGCGTCTTGATGCTCGTCAGCGGCGGGTTGAAGTAGGCGGCGATGTCGATGTCGTCAAAGCCGCAAACGGAAATGTCCTCCGGGACGCTCAGCCCGCTTCGGTGATGGCGCGCATGGCACCGATGGCCAGATAGTCGTTCACGCACAGCACCGCCGTCGGGGGATCCTGCAATTTCAAAAACGCCCGCATGGACTCCTTGCCGAGCAGGTAGGAAGGCGGCTGCGAGCGGATGAGTTCCGGGTCAAAGGGGATGCCGTTGTCGGCAAGCACCTTCTTGTAGCCTTCCATACGGTCGATGGTGCGGCGCGCGCAGGTCATGGGGCCGACCAGAAAACCGATGCGCTTATGTCCGAGATCAATGAGGTATTTGACGCTCGTATAGATGGATCGCGCGTTGTCGATGCCGATATAGTTCACGCTTTCGTCCGGCACTTCCCACAGGATGATGCAGGGGATGCCCGCCGCCTCCAGCGTTTTCATGTAATCCACATTGCTCATGTCCAGCCCGACGAGGATGAGCCCGCCGATGCGCTGCTCGTGGAAGCGCCGCATGGCGAGGCGCTCCTCCTCCGGCGAGAACTGCGACAGGGCCACCTTGCACGAGTAGTTCCGCTCCGAGCACGTTTTCTGGATCGCCATCAGGTTCACGCCGAACGCCGCATACGTCGGCGAAGGCAGGAGGATGCCGATGGTGTCCGAGCGCCTCTTGGAAAGGGAGCCCGCCGTCGCGTTGTAGACGTAGTTGAGCGCTTCCGCGGCGGCCCTGACCTTGCTGACCGTTTCCGCGGGCGTTTTGTCCGGCTCGCGGAGGGCGCGGGATACGGTCGAAAGCGAGACGTTCGCCTTGATGGCGACGTCCTTTATGGTCGCCCGGGTGTTATTGAAACCGTTTTCATTCATTTTATTGGTTTTTTTTCAATGTATTATCCATTTATTTTGTACTTCAATAAGTACGTTTTCAATCTAGCCGCCCATAAAACCGCTGTCAAGCCTCTTTGCAACGTTTTTTTGCGTTCACCCCCCTTGGTTCCGAAAAAAGCCGGTTTTTGCAGCTTCCGCCACCCCATGCAGCGGAAAAGAATGTGCCCAAAGTAAAAACAAATTATATGTGTAGATGTTAGATAAACATCTACATTTCAAGCACCCACCCGGCGGCAGGCCGCCATGAAGACGCAAACCTCTTCACAGAGTTGCGGGGAGTGTCTGAAAGGGCAAAAACTATCTTTTTTAATAGGCTGTATTTTATAAAAATATGTATCTTACGCCGCTGAGGATACAAAAAAAGCATCCCATCTCTTGACAAGATATTTTTTTGACGCATAGAATGAAAACGTATTCATTCTAATATAAATTATAACATATAATATATTGAATATTCATATTTTTTTGCAAAAGAACGGATTCAAAATCCATTCATAAGCCTCATAAACATAAGGAAATCCACCTATTAGGCCTCATGCCCGCGGCCTTGGAGCATGTACGGCATCCCGAAAGGCCGCAGGCCTAACCAGATAACCCCAAGGAGAAGGGCGTTATGCAACTGTCCAACACATGGAAGGCAACGGTAGGATTGATGATCGGGGCGATCTTGTGCCTGCCCGCGCAAGCGGCGGCCGAAAAGAAAATCATCATGCGCTACAGCCACAGTTCGGCGGCCATGGTGGAGGAGCCGCATCACACGGCGGCTCTGGACTTCAAGAAATACGTTGAAGAGAAAACCAAGGGCAGGGTGGAAGTGCAGATCTACCCCGCCAGCCAGCTCGGCGGCGAGGAACGCGCCTTTCAGGACGTGCAGCAGGGCGTCATCCAGATAGCATCCCTGGCTTCCAATAATGCCGCCGTGTTCGCCCCTTCCCTCTATGTCATCGATCTCCCCTATCTGTTCAGGACCAACCAGGAAGGCTGGGACATTCTCGACAAGTATTGGGACGAGCTCAACGCCAAGGCCATCAAGGAAAGCGGCAACCGCATCATCGGCTGGCTCGACCTCGGCTACCGCCACGTCTGCAACAGCAAGCATCCCATCCGCACCATCGAAGACCTCAAGGGCCTCAAGATCCGCGTGCCCAACAACCCGGTCATGATCAACACGTTCCGCGCATGGGGCTGTGAGCCGAACCCCCCTCGCGTGGGACGAAACATTCAACGCCCTCCAGCAGAAGGTCGTCGACGGCCAGGAAAACTCCTACGTGGTCTTTGCGTCCAACAAGTTTGAAGAAGTGCAGAAGTACATGACCGAGCTGCGCTACAAGCTCCAGATCATCGTCATGGTCGTCAACGACGCATGGCTCAAGAAGCAGCCCGCCGATGTCCAGCAGGCCATCCTCGAAGGCGGACGGCCCTCCGCACCCAGCCAAAGACACAAACCTGCGAAATGCATCGAATCGCCATGGAAACCAGCCTCGAAGCCGCCATGAAGAGGCGCGTCGAAATCCTCGACAAGCCCGAAGACGAAAACATTTGGGAAGAAAAGGCGATGGCCCTGTGGCCCGATCTCTACCCCAAAATCGGCAACCTCGATCTCCTCGACAAGATGATGGCGGACATGAACCGCAAGCGCCCGTAGCAGTAAAATCATGAAAACGTTTTTTACCATTGATTAAGGTCGATTATCTTTATTTCTACGTTCTTTTGATTCGACATGCAAGTGAAAAGGCACGCCTTTTCATGAATGCGGAGTGCGCATTCTTTGGAAAAGCGCGACTATGGCAATGGATTTCAGACTGTTCACCCACAAACGAGGAGGTCTTCATGAACATCCGGCAAAGCTTCAACCGGGCCCTTTTAGGGGCGGTTTGCGGAGCGCTGCTTCTGGTTTCCCCTGCCAGTGCGGCCGAGAAAAAAATCGTCATGCGCTACAGCCACAGCTCCAGCGCGATGGTCAAGGAACCGCATCACGCGGCGGCCCTCGACTTCAAGAACTATGTGGAAAAGGCCACCAACGGGAAGGTGGACGTCCAGATTTACCCCGGCAGCCAGCTTGGCGGCGAGGAGCGGAGTTTTCAGGACATCCAGCAGGGGGTCATTCAGATCGCGTCCCTCGCGGTCAACAACGTGACGGTGTTCAGCCCCTCAATGGGCGTGTTCGATTTGCCGTACATGTTCACCAACTATGAAGATTGCTACAAGCTCATCGACCAGAACTGGGACGAGATCAACAAGCGCATGATCGACGAGAGCGGCAACATGGCCGTGGGCTGGCTCGTGCAGGGCTTCCGCGTGCTGAGCAACAGCAAGCACCCCATCCGTACGGTTGAAGACCTCAAGGGCCTCAAGATCCGCGTGCCCAACAACCCGATCATGATCGCCACCTTCCGCGCGTGGGGCGGCGAGCCCGCGCCCATGGCGTGGGACGAGACGTTCAACGCCCTCCAGCAGAAGGTCGTCGACGGCCAGGAAAACCCCTACCCCGTGTTCGCTTCCAACAAGTTCGAGGAAGTGCAGAAGTACATCACCGAAATCCACTACAAGGTGTGGATCGGCCCCATCGTGGTGAACGCCGCGTGGCTCAAGAGGCAGCCTGAGGACGTCCAGAAGGCCATCCTTGAAGGCGGCCGCCTTGCCACCGAAAACAACCGCAAGATGATTGCCGAAATGGAAACCGAACTCGTCAAGGCGCTCAAGGATAAGGGCGTCGAAATCCTCGACAAGCCGGAAGACGAATCCGTATGGCAGGAAAAGGCCATGAACGTATGGCCGCAGTTCTATGACAAGATCGGCGATATTTCCTTGCTCGACACCATGATGAAGTCCCTCGGACGTACTCGTCCGCAATAACGCCTGCCGAGCCCGGAGGGGAATCCTCCCTCCGGGCCGCTAACCTCAACCGGCGAGGAGTGAGCCATGCGCGAGCAGTTGGCGTCCATTTGGAGAGATCTTGAAGAGTATATCTGTTGTACGCTGCTCGGCGTCATCATGACGCTTCTCATGATGCAGGTGTGCTATAGATACTTCGGCGGCAAGTCCATTGCCTGGTCTGAAGAGGTCAGCCGCTTCCTGTTCCTGTATCTTGTCTATTTCGCGGCGAGCCTCGCCGCCTCAAAGAACCTGCATATCCGCGTGACCGCGCAGCTCAAGCTCCTGCCGAAGCTTGGCCAGATGCTCCTGCTCCTTGCGACGGACATCATCTGGCTGATCTTCTGCATCATCGTGGTGGACGTCGGGACGGACTTCATCATCAGCATGAGCGACCGCCCGATGGTTTCCGGGGCGCTGATGCTTGACATGCGCTACGTCTACGCGGCGGTGCCCATCGCCTTCACCTTGCAGGCCGTCCGCCTCGTCGAGCGTTGGTGGCGTATCTTTACCAAACGTGATCCCTTAGTCGTCCCCAGCGAGGAGGTGTTCTGATGTCCCTTGAAATCCTCATCTGGGTTGCTCTGGCTGTCCTGCTCATCATGGGCACGCCCATTTTCGTCTCCCTCGGCATGGCCTCCATCACTGTGCTGCTTCTGAGCGACATCCCGCTTTCGCTCGTCATGATCGACCTTATCAAGGTTTCGGACATGTTCCCCCTGCTGGCGGTGGTGGGCTTCGTCTTCGCCGGGCGCTCATGGAGCGCGGCGGCATGGCGGCCCAGATTGTTGAGGTCGCTTCCATGCTCGTCGGGCATATACGCGGCGGGCTCGGCATCGTGACCATCCTCGGCTGCATGTTCTTCGCCTCCATGATCGGTTCCGGCCCCGGTACCGTAGCCGCCATGGGCAGCATCATGATCCCCTCCATGATCAAGCGCGGCTACTCGCCCGAATACGCCGCCGGCGTTTCGGCCACCGGCGGCACGCTCGGCATCCTCATCCCGCCGAGCAACCCCATGCTCGTCTACGGCATCATCGCCAACGTCTCGATCTCCGCGCTGTTCACCGCCGGATTCGTACCCGGCGCGCTGGTCGGCACCTGCCTCATGCTCACGGCCTATATGATCGCACGCCGCCACGGTTACAGGGGAACGATGCATTCCTACACGATGGCCGAATTCGGACGCGCGCTCCTGAAGAACATCTGGTCTCTCATGGCTCCCGTGGTCATCCTCGGCGGCATTTACGCGGGCATATGCACGCCCGTGGAAGCCTCGGTCGTCGCGGTGTGGTACGCCCTTTTCGTCGGCTTCTTCATCACCAAGAAGCTTTCCCTGAAGGAAGTGTTCAACGCCATGAAGCTGGCGAACATCTCCACCGGGACGATCCTCATCGTCGTAGGCGTGTCCACCATTTTCGGGCGGTTCCTGACCATGTACCAGATCCCGCAGCAGCTCGCCGCCCAGATGATGCTGTACACCACCAACCCCATCCTGATCCTGCTGCTCATCGCCGCACTGCTGTTCTTCCTCGGCATGTTCATGGAGACCCTCGCCACCATCGTCGTGCTCGCGCCGGTCTTCCTGCCGATCATCAAGTCCGTGGGCATCGACCCCGTATTCTTTGGGGTATTCTGGGTCGTTACCAACGAGATCGCCCTGTTGACCCCGCCGCTCGGCGTCAACCTGTTCATCGCCATGAACCTGTCCAACCTTCCGTTGGAACGGGTGGCAAAGGGGGCCATCCCTTATATTTTCTTGCTTATTCTTGTTGTTTTCTTCCTTATCCTCTTCCCCGACGTCGTAACGTTCCTCCCGAGCGCTCGGCATGTATTGATGGGGCATTTTCCCAGACTTCGGCGAGGGGCCCTGCCCCTCGAACCCCGGCAGAGGCGCTGCCTCTGCACTCCGCAAGGGAGCAGCGCTCCCTTGACCCGGCATAAGCGTTTCCTCTCGCGGCAATGCCGCGAGAGGAAACGCCCCAGGCCCAACGAGTTCTCTTTTTGGTGGGAATCAGGGACGGTAACAGCGTGGGTAACGGTAAGGACGGCAACCCATCCATGATGGATGGCGTCGATCCCGATCTTATCGTAGGCAATTCCACTCTGGAATTACCCAGCCCCAAAAACAAAAATCTCCTCTCCACCTGCCGGGGGCTTCCTCCTCCCCCACTCCCCAAGCGGCGGCCGTTCCCCCCAAGGATAGCCGCCGCTCCCTTTCCGCAACGCCGCCTTCCTGAAAAACAATCCTTATTAACAATCCTTATTGAGGGTAAGATTGAAACGAAAGGCCATGTCGCAATAAACGATTGATGCTTTCTTAAAATTCCAAAGCAATTGATGCTTTCTTAGACCGGCAAAATGCTTCCTCCACAAAGCCACGAGATAAAAAGTGGCTGTGTCCTAGTCGTCAATATAGATATAATATATTGAAACCATTTAACTATTTTTCAAGCCAAATCATAAAAATATTTTAATAATTTCAAATAATTACATTAAAATAGCAACACAACCTAATTATTCTTTTGGAATTTCAAGAAGTAAAGCATCAGCCCTTTTCTATGGTACGGCCTTCAATAAATGAAGATCGTTATCACATCATATAGGGGCAGACTCCGGCACATGAATTGCGTTATACTGCATAGTAAGCGGGTGTCTTGACGGCAACGCCGCCAAGACAGCCGCGCCGCCGGGTCAAGGGGCGGCTCGCCCCTTGCGGGGTTCCGAGGGGCAGGGCCCCTCGGCGGGGCCCGTAGGCCCCGCAAAATCGCCTGCCTCGCCTCCCCACATTCCCCCACATGGGCGTCAAAAAATGTCACTCAACAAAAGCCTATAACGACAGGAGGCTTCATGAAACAGCTCAAGCTGGATGCCGATTCCTCCCACACAGGAAAACTTGAGGGCATGAACGCGCCGTGGAGCCGCCTGCTCCATCTCGCAACGCGCTACACCTACCCGAAACGCTACCCTCTCGTACTGGCGGGCGACGCCATGTTCGATTTCTACTACCTCGCCAAGGGCCGCCTCCGAATCATGCACGGCACGGAGAACGGACGCGAACGGGCTATGGTCTATGTCGGCAGCGGGAACGTGTTCAACGAGGCTACGGCGCTGGCAGGGTTCGACGATCCCGACTGCCGCTTCTACTGTATGGAAGACGTGGAACTGTACCGCTTCCCCGGCACGCTACTCCATGATCCCCGCTTCGTCGCCGAATACCCGGAACTCATCATCAACCTGATGGTCTCCATGAGCACCAAGGTGCTCGTGATGCACGCCAACCTCTCCGAAACGGGCGGCGGCACGGCGGTAAAACAGGTCAGCCTCTTTTTGTGCGGACTTTCACGCCTGCACGGGGACAAGCTCGACTTCAACCCTCAGATGACGCAGGAAGAATTGGCGATTTTCCTTGGGATACACAGGGCTACGCTCGTCAGGGCACTGCGGTCGCTGCGCGAATGCGGCGCACTCCTCCAGCTCACCAAGAACCGCCTCCGCATCGGAGACCTTGCGCTCCTGCAAAAAATAGCCGGGGAATAAGCCCGGAATCCATACAGAAAAACCATATAATCCACACTATTTCGTCCTGTTTCCTCTTTTTTTCCGCTTTTTTTCACAAATGGCGCATCTGCGCCATTTTCTTGAGAGCGGCTGTGTGAAGGTTCGCACAATGGGAAGTGAGCCGGAGGGCGGATGCGCGCCCGCCCGTCCCCTCACCCTTCACATAGCCGTTCCCTGTGACGCGGGGAACGCCAAGGAGACAGGACGTGATCAACGTTATCGATCAAGACAAATGCATCGGATGCGGAACCTGCTTCAAGTCGTGCAGCCTCGACGTCTTCCGCCTCGACACCGACCAGCGCAAGGTTTCGCCCTGCATGGCGGCGTGCCCGGCAGGTACCGACATTCGCGGCTACAATGCCCTCGTACAGCAGGGCAAGCTTGAAGAAGCCGCCAAGAAACTCCGCCAGACCAACCCCTTTCCCGGCATCACGGGGCGCATCTGCTTCCACCCCT
>ENA-OQDA01000891-OQDA01000891.1-human-gut-metagenome-genome-assembly--contig:-NODE-891-length-11393-cov-4.084680_pt1 | contig 11393 bp, 22 predicted proteins | sample MGYA00242771_ERZ504603 | MGnify/ENA primary metagenome ERZ504603 (study PRJEB26092, sample SAMD00036328) | human gut metagenome | host: Homo sapiens | study: EMG produced TPA metagenomics assembly of...
AAAAAGCAGGATAAACAAGGATGGTAATATTGTTCAGCGCAATGTTCCCAGCGAGTTATTGCCTTTTTAAATCTGTTAAGCCATGCAAAAAGGTATTCAATTTTCCATCGTCTTTTATATCTGTGCAATACTCTCATTTCTTGCGTGGGGCTTTTTTCGTAGGGGCCTTTTTACGGTTCTTCCGATGGAATTTCAAAAAAGGAAGCATCAACGGTTTCCTAGACATAGCTTAAGGAAAAGGCTGTGCCATAAGAAAACGGCTGATGCTTTTTTCCTTGAAATTCCAAAGAAATAACCAATAAAATCCCCTAATTATGGCTCCCTCCAGCGGAAAAATTGGAGAAAAAGCATATAGTTGGGCTTTGTTATAGTATGTGGTTGTTTCTCATCTCCACAGTGCGGTGAAAAATAGAGCTTTTTTCCAGTTCTCCCCTTGAAGGGATCCACAGCTAAGGCATTTTTCCGGTTATCCCTTTGAAGTTTCAAGGAAAAAAGCATCAACCATTTCTATAACCCAGCCTATCCCACAAAAAATCCGGCGGAAGGCCGGATACTATCAGGAAAAAGACAAGCTGCGAAAAAGGGATTCCATAAGGTCAAAAGTCTTTGGAAGAGGGGGGCCGGGGGAGAGGGCTTTCTTCAGAAAGCTCTCTCCCCCGGTGCATCTCCTCCAAAAAACCACGAAAGGCCGCCTGAAATCCAGACGGCCTTTCCATATCCTGCCTGAGAACAGCAAGAATCGGTCAAGCATTCCGCCGAAGCGGGCCGGTGTGAGCCGGACTTAGTTCTTTTCAGCCGCAGCTTCAGGCTGACGGGTGAATTCGAGGATCGCCATAGGAGCACAGTCGCCCTTACGGGGAAGCGCCAGTTTGGTGATCCGGGTGTAGCCGCCGGGGACGCCGGCGAACATGGGAGCGACCACGTCAAAAAGACGCTGCACGAGCTTGTGGTCGTTCAAGGTTTCATAAGCCAGACGGCGGGAGTGCAGATCGTTGCGAAGAGCCAAGGTGATCAGAGGTTCCACCACCCGGCGCAGTTCTTTGGCCTTCACTTCCGTCGTGCGGATCTTGCCATACGTGATCATTGCGGAAGCCATGTTGCGGAACAGAGCCTTGCGATGCGAAGGCGTTCTGCCGAGCTTTTTGCCGGAATTGCTATGCCTCATGGTGTTGTTTCCTCTTCCATTCCTGATATTTCTTCTCGAAGTTGTCGATCTTCATGCCGAAATCCAGCCCCATGCTTTCGAGCACGGCCTTGATTTCGTCAAGGGACTTCTTCCCAAAGTTCTTCGTCTTCAGCATTTCGGCTTCGGGCCGCTGCACCAGTTCGCCGACTGTGGCGATATTGGCGCTGCGCAGGCAGTTGGTCGCCCGCACGGACAGCTCCAGCTCATCGATCCCCTTAAAGAGGTTATCGTTGATGTCGGTGCTGCCGCCGCCTTCCCCTCCGCTTTCGCCGGAGATACGTTCATCGAAACTGATGAAGACCGAAATCTGATCCTTAATAATCTTGGCGCTATACGCAATAGCGTCTTCGGGAAGGACGGAACCGTCCGTCCATACTTCAAGAATCAGCTTGTCGTAGTTTGTCATCTGGCCCACGCGGGCCTGTTCCACGGTATACGCCACCTTACGCACGGGAGAGAAGCTCGCGTCCAGCTTGATAAGCCCGATCGTGTCAGGAAGACCTTCGTGCATATCAGCGGGCACATAGCCCTTACCCATGCGCACCTCGAACTCCATGCTGAGCTCCATGTCTTCGGTGAGGGTCGCGATGTGCAGTTCCGGGTTCAAGACTTCCACATTGGCGTTGGTCATGATATCCGCGGCTGTCACCGGGCCTTTCTTCGACACGGAAAGCGTCAGATGCTGGGGCTCGTCAGTCGTCATACCCAGACGAACCTGTTTGATATTCAGGATGACATCCGTAATATCTTCCAGCACTCCGGGGATGGTGGTAAACTCATGCTGCACGCCGGAGATCTTCACAGCCACGAAGGCTGCGCCCTGAAGGGACGAAAGCAGTACCCGACGCAAGGCATTGCCGATGGTGACCCCATAACCGCGTTCGAGAGGTTCGTAGGTGAACTTCCCGTACATGGTATCGTTGGGATCGCTGTCGCACACAATCTGTTCCGGCCGAACGAGTTTGGCCCAGTTGCGTGAATTGATAAGCCTGTTGCCTTGTCTGAAGAGCATGTAAGCCCCCGCTTATTTGGAGTAGAGCTCGACGATGAGGTGCTCGTTGATGGGGAACTGAATGTCGTCGCGCTGCGGCAGTGCTTTCACAATACCCTTGAAGTTGGGAGCGTCCACTTCCAGCCAGGAGGGGCAGCCGCGACGGGCCACGGCTTCCTGAGCTTCGGCGAGAACGGGGATGGTTCTGCTCTTTTCGGGAACTTCAACGCTGTCGCCAACCTTCACCTGAAGGGAAGGAATGGTGACCTTATGACCGTTCAGCGTAAAGACGCCGTGGCGAACCAACTGGCGGGCCTGAGTCCGGGAGTTGGCAAAGCCGAGGCGATACACGACGTTGTCCAGGCGGCGTTCGAGGAAGGCGAGCAGGTTCGCGCCGGTCACGCCCTTCGCCATATCGGCGCGGACGAAATAACCGTGGAACTGCTTTTCCAGAACGCCATAAACGCGACGCACCTTCTGCTTTTCACGCAGCTGGACGGCGTAGTCGCTCAGTTTTTTACGGGCGCGGCCATGCTGACCGGGCGCATAGGGGCGGCGGTCAAAGGCGCACTTGTCGGTGAAGCAACGGTCGCCCTTCAACAAGAGCTTCGTGCCTTCACGACGGCACAAACGACATTTGGCATCATTATATTTGGCCAAGGCGGTGTCCTCCTGTGAGCGCGACTAGACGCGACGCCGTTTCGGCGGGCGGCAGCCGTTGTGGGGAATGGGGGTGACGTCACGGATGAAGGCGACCTTGAAGCCGGCGGCGTTGATGGCGCGCATGGCGGCTTCACGACCGGAGCCCGGCCCCTTCACGTAGACACCCACAGTGCGCATGCCGTTGTCCTGAGCCTTGCGGGCAGCCTGTTCGGCGGCAACCTGCGCGGCAAAGGGCGTGGACTTGCGGGAACCCTTGAACCCGCTCTGTCCGGCACTCGCCCAGCTCACGGTGTTTCCGCGAGTATCGGTAAAAGTGATGATGGTATTATTGAACGAGGCCTGGATGTGAGCCACACCAAGGGGCACGTTCTTCTTTTCTCTTTTCTTGGCAACGCGTTTTGGTCTAGCCATGATTTGCTTCCGTAACCGGGCGTATCCGGTCGTATCAGTGAACGTTTCGCATAGTCAGCCCCCGAAACGGAAGCTGGTCATGCCGGAAGGTTCCTTTACTTCTTCTTACCTACAGCACCACGGCGGGGGCCCTTGCGGGTACGGGCGTTGGTGTGGGTACGCTGTCCATGAACGGGCAGGCCCTTGCGGTGACGCAGGCCACGGTAGCAGCCGATGTCCATGAGACGCTTGATGTTCATCGAAATTTCGCGGCGCAGGTCGCCTTCCACTTTATAGTTCTGTTCGAGTTCCTTACGGACTTCGTTCAGTTCTTCAGCGGTGAGATCGTCGATGCCGCGAGTCCAGTTGACGCCCGAAGCGTCAAGAATTTTCAAGGCCGTTACACGGCCGATGCCGTAGATGTAAGTCAACGCGATGTCCGCGCGCTTGCCTCTGGGCAGGTCAACACCAGCTATTCTGGCCACAGTCTTTCTCCTGAAGGCTAGCCCTGGCGCTGCTTGTGCCGGGGATTTTCGCAGATAACCCTGAGTACGCCCTTACGCCGGATGACTTTGCACTTCGGGCAAATCTTTTTTACGGATGGCCTGACTTTCATGACAAGTCTCTCCACAGGTTTCCTCGGCAGTGCAAAATACTGCCGGAACAGGAAGCCTTAGCTCTTTTTTTACATGCTGTCAATGCACGACATGGTTTTCTTCAAGGAAGGTCCAGTATCTGGGGTCCACCCGGAAGGATAGCCACACAATGCTCAAAATGGGCGGCGAGGCTCCTGTCTCGGGTCACCGCCGACCACTTGTCGTCCAGAATCTCCACTTCCGGTGTTCCCACCGTGATCATGGGCTCAATACACAGCACCATGCCGGTCTTAAGCGGCAACGCCGGTTTCGTGGTTACAACGTAGTTGGGAACTTCGGGCTTTTCGTGCAACGTCGAACCGATGCCGTGCCCAACAAAACGCCTTACCACATGGAACCCGGCACCTTCGGCGTGCTTTTGCACAGCGCCAGCGATGTCGTTGAGTTCATTACCGGATCTCGCTTCGGCCACAGCCAAGGCGAGACTTTCTTCCGTCACCCGCAGCAAGCGGGCCGCCTCAGGGGAAACCTCCCCCACGGCGAAGGTACGGGCCGCGTCCCCATAGAACCCCTCGTAGACAGTCCCCACGTCAAAGCTGACGATGTCGCCTTCTTTGAGGATGACGTCTTCGGAAGGGAACCCGTGCACGATGACTTCGTTCACCGAGCAGCACAGGCCGTACGGAAAACCGTACATGCCCTGGAACGCGGGCTTCACCTTGAATTCGCGACACATCTTTTGGACGATTTCTTCAAAGTACATGGTCGGGAGGCCGGGGCGAACCTGCCTGCCCAACTCGTCCAAAATCATCGCGACCATTCTGTTCGCTTCGCGCAGAAGGCCTATTTCCCTCTCGTTTTTGAGGAAAACGCCGCGGTACTTCTTCACGATCAGCTCCGCCCCTTCATTCGGGTCTTGCCCATCAGCCCTTCATACTGGCGCGAGATGAGATGGGACTCGATCTGCGACATGAAGTCCATTGCGACACCCACAAGGATGAGGATGCTTGTGCCGCCGAAATAGAACGGCACGTTGAACTCCGCAATGAGGAGCATGGGAAGCACTGAAATAACCGAGATATACACGCCGCCCCAAAGGGTCAGGCGAGACAGGACAGCGTCCAGATATTCCTGCGTCTTCTCACCGGGACGGATGCCGGGGATGAAGCCGCCGGCCTTCTTCAGGTTCTCGGCGACATCCTTCGGATCAAAGATGATGGCCGTATAGAAGAAGCAGAAGAAGAAAATCAGGGCGATGAAGATCACATTATACAGGATGGAAGAAGGCGTAAACCACGAAGCCGCCGTTTTCAGCCAATCCGCGATGTCGAAGTTCGCCATCGTGGCCGGGAACAGCAACAAGCTCGACGCGAAAATGGGCGGGATAACCCCGGCCGTATTCACGCGCAGCGGCAAGTGCGTGGACTGCCCGCCGTACATCTTCCGCCCGACCTGGCGCTTGGCGTACTGGATGGGAATACGCCGCTGGGCGCGTTCCATGAAGACGACGCCGACGAGCACCGCAACCATCAAGATCACGAGGGCAAGGGCGATGAACAGGCTCATGTCGCCCAGCTTGATGAGCTGGAAGGACTTCACCAACGCACCGGGAATGCCCACAACGATACCTGAGAAGATGATCAGGGAAATACCGTTGCCAATGCCCTTTTCCGTAATCTGTTCGCCGAGCCACATGATGAGCACGGTGCCAGCGGTCAGGGTCAGCATGGTCATGATGCGGAAAGTCCAGCCCGGTTCGAGGACGACGGGAAGCCCGCCGGGGCTGTACATGGTTTCGAGGCCCACGGCAATGCCGAAGCCCTGAATGATGGTGATAAGAACCGTGCTGTAGCGCGTGTACTGGGTGATTTTACGGCGACCTGCCGCACCCTCTTCCTTGGCCATGCGCTTCAGCTCGGGGCTGACCACCTGCAGGAGTTGAAGGATGATTGAGGCCGAAATGTACGGCATGATGCCGAGGGCGAACACGGAAACATTCCGCAGGCCGCCGCCGGAGAACATGTCGAACAGACCAAACAGGGTGCCTGCCACGCTTTCAAAGAAGTGGGCGAGGGCCCCCCCGTCGACGCCGAACCGGGACGTATGCACCCCGCATCGGTCGACGCGCAGAGAAGGCCCAGCGTCCAGAGCAGCTTTGTACGCAGTTCAGGCGAACGGGCAAGGTTATCCGCACCACCAAGAGCCACGAGTCACCTACCCTTTCACTTCCAGTTCTTTGACTTCACCGCCAGCGGCGCGGATCTTCTCCGCAGCGGACTGGCTGAACTTGTGCGCTTCCACCTTGATGGCGGCGGAAACGTCCCCTTCGCCCAGGATTTTCACCGGAGCGCGAGGGGCAGAGGCCGCGATCATAGATGTCATCAAGGGAGATTTCGCTTTTGCCTTCAAAGGCGGCCACGAGGCGAGCGAGGTTGATCACTTCGTATTCGACCTTGAAGAGGTAGTTCTTGAAACCACGCTTGGGCAGGCGGCGCTGAAGGGGCATCTGGCCGCCTTCAAAGCCGGGACGGACGCCGCCGCCGAGCGGCGTCTGGCCCTTGCTTACCTTGCCCTGGCAGCGTACATCCCAAGCCGGAACCGGAACCGCGGCCCACGCGCTTGCGGGACTTGCGATCTTCCGCGAAGGGATAGAGTTCGTTCAGATTCATGCTTTGGCAACCTCAACAACCAGGTGGGACACCTTGGCGATCATGCCGCGGACGGCAGGGTTATCCGGAAAGGTCTTAACCATTTCGCGGCGGCGCAGCCCGAGCGCGTCCAGAACCTTCTTCTGGTTGGGCGTGCAGCCGATGCGGCTCTTAACGACTTTAATCGTAATTTCAGACATGGCGCTACTTCCTGGGGGCTTCCAGTTTCATGCCGCGGATTTCGCTCACGGCTTCCGCGCTGCGCAGGGCAGCGAGGCCGGCCATGGTGGCCCGCAGCACGTTGTGGGGGTTGTTGGTCCCGATGGCCTTCGCAAGCACATCGTTCACCCCGGCCGCTTCCATGACAGCGCGCACGCGCCACCGGCGATGATGCCGGTACCGCGGGAGGCGGGCTTGAGCATGACGCGGCCAGCGCCGAACTCGCCAAGGATTTCATAGGGGAGGGTCCCTTCGATCAGGGGCACCTTCACCATGTTCTTGCGAGCGTGTTCCGTAGCCTTGCGCAGGGCTTCAGGGACTTCCTGAGCCTTGCCGAGGCCGAATCCTACGTTCCCGTTACCGTCGCCAACGACCATCAGGGCGCTGAAGCTGAAGCGACGACCGCCTTTCACGACTTTGGCAACCCGGTTCAGGGAGACGATCTTCTCGATGAAACCCAGTTCATTCTGTTCCATGACAGTGCTATCCTCTCCGGGTTAGAACTCGAGGCCGCCTTCGCGGGCGCCATCGGCCACGGCCTTGATCTTGCCGTGGTAGAGATATCCGTTACGGTCGAAGACCACCTTTTCGATGCTCTTCTCCTTGGCCAGACGGGCAATTTCCTTACCCACCGCTTCAGCGCCGGCCTTGTTGCAGCCGACCTTTTCCCCGCCCTTGGAGAGAGCCAAGGTGGAGGTAGCGGCAAGCGTGGCGCCGGTGAGGTCGTCCACGACCTGCGCATACATATGCAGGTTGGAGCGGAAGATCACCAGGCGAGGCCGTTCGGCCGTACCGGAAATCTTTTTGCGGATGCGGATCTTTCTGCGCTGTCTGGCTTCATTCTTGGTCATAGTGCTCATAGCGCGCCCCGATTATTTACCCTTGCCGCCGGACTTGCCGGCCTTGCGCAGGATGGTTTCGGTTTCGTACTTGATGCCCTTGCCCTTATAGGGTTCAGGCTTGCGGATGCGGCGAATGCGAGCGGCCATTTCGCCCACGAGGACCTTGTCAGCGCCCATGATGGTGAGCTTCTGACCTTCGGCCTTCGCGGACAGTCCAGCAGGCAGTTCCACGAGAACAGGGTGGGAGAAGCCCACCTGAAGTTCAATCACATTACCTTTCACAGCGACGCGGTAACCGACGCCGATGACTTCGAGGGTCTTGGAGAACCCTTTGGTCACGCCCTCGATGCAGTTGGCAAGGAGGGTGCGGCGCAGGCCGTGCTGAGCGCGGGCTTCGCGCGTTTCGGCCTTGCGGGTCAGCGTGACGTGGCCGTCGGCCACTTCATAGGAAAGAAGGTCGCACACCGGGGTGGTGAGCGCAGCCTTCGCTCCCTTTACTTCAACGACATCAGCCCCGACCTTCACCTCGACACCGGAGGGAATGGCGATGGGCAGTTTTCCGATTCTCGACATGCTACACCCGCCTACCAGATTTCACACAAAAGTTCGCCGCCCACCTTCATCTGGTGAGCCTTGTCGCCAGCGAGCACCCCGTGCGAAGTGGACAGGATGCAGATGCCGAGGCCGTTCTGCACGCGGGGGATTTCGTGGGCGCCCACATACACCCGGCGGCCGGGCTTGCTCATCCGCTTCAGGCCTTCAATGGCGGGTTTGCCCTTGAAGTACTTCAACTGGATGTTGATGTTGCGGTCTTCCACGGTTACGTCATCGACGTACCCTTCCTGCTTGAGGATGGCAGCAATGGCTTCCTTCATCTTCGAGCTCGGCACACTCACTTCCTTGTGCAGGGCCAAGTGCGCGTTGCGGATACGCGTCAGCATATCTGCAATAGGATCAGTCATCATCGAATGGTCTCCTTATACCCTTTCACGGTTACCAGCTGGACTTGCGAACGCCGGGAAGATCCCCGCGGAGGGCCATATTGCGGAAGCAGATACGGCACAGTCCAAACTTACGCATGTAAGCGTGGGGTCTGCCGCAGATGGGGCAGCGGTTGTAGGCGCGGCTGGAAAACTTGGGTTTCCGGGCGGCCTTTACTTCAAGAGAAGTACGCGACACTATCCTAACTCCTTACTTTCTGAAAGGCATGCCCAGCTGTTCGAGCAGGAACTTGCCTTCCTTGTCCGTGGTGGCGGTGGTCACGATGGTAATATTCATGCCCTTCGGGTTTTCGATGCGGTCGGCTTCCATTTCAGGGAAGATCGCATGTTCCTTGATCCCGAGGGTGAAGTTGCCACGGCCGTCGAAGCCACGATCCGGGATGCCGCGGAAGTCGCGCACGCGGGGCAGGGCGAAGTTCATGAGCTTGTCCAGGAAGTCCCACATACGTTCCTTGCGGAGCGTCACGCGGCAACCGATGGGCATGCCTTCACGCAGCTTGAACGCGGCGATGGACTTCTTGGCGCGGGTCATCACGGCCTTCTGCCCGGCGATGGCGGACAGTTCGTTCATGGCCTCTTCCATCAGCTTGTTGTTCTGGCTGGCAGAACCGAGGCCGATGTTCAGCGAAATTTTGACAATCCCGGGAATCTGCATGGGAGAGCTGTACGCAAACTCCTTCTGCAATACCGGGACCACTTTCTCGCGGTACACGTTTTCAAGACGGGTCATGGTGGTTCACCTACAGCGTTTCGTTGCACTTCTTGCAGAAGCGGATTTTCTTGCCGTCCTCCGCGTAGCGGTAGCCCACGCGGGTGGGAGCGGCGCAGGCGGGGCACACGACCATGAGGTTGGAGACGTGGATGGGCATTTCCTTGTCCACGATCCCGCCGGGCTCGCGCCGATAGGGGTTGGGCTTCACATGGCGCTTGGCCACGTTGACCTTTTCCACCACAACAGAGTCATGCTTGTGAAGGACCTTCAAGACCTTGCCGATCTTGCCCTGATCCTTGCCGGCGATGACCATAACTTTGTCATCCTTGCGGATACGAAACTGTTTCATGGCAATGACTCCTACAGAACCTCAGGCGCGAGGGACACGATCTTCATGAAGTTCTTGGCACGCAGTTCACGGGCCACGGGTCCGAAGATGCGGGTACCCACGGGTTCGCCCTGCTTGGAAAGCAGCACGGCGGCATTGGAGTCAAACTTGATGTAGGAACCGTCAATGCGGCGCACTTCTTTCGCGGTGCGCACGATTACGGCCTGCATCACGTCGCCCTTCTTCACCTTGCTGTGGGGGATGGCTTCCTTGACGGCAACCATGATGATATCGCCCACGGTGGCGTAACGCCGATGAGAGCCGCCCAGCACCTTGATGCAGGCCACTTTCTTGGCGCCGGAGTTATCGGCAACCTGAAGCGTGGATTCAACCTGGATCATGACGTAACTCCTACACGGCCTTTTCGAGGATGGTCACCAGATGCCAGCGCTTGTTGCGGCTCATGGGACGGAATTCCACGATTTTCACTTTATCACCGATGCCGCATTCGTTCATGGGATCATGAGCGGTAAACTTCTTGCGGCGACGCACGAACTTCTTCAGGAGCGGATGCTTCACCAGGGTCTCAACGCGAACGACGATGGTCTTGTCGTTCTTGTCGCTGACCACGGTACCGATAAGCATGCGGCCCTTGCGGTTTTCCATGGCTTGAGACATGGTGCTATTCCTTTTCCTTCAGGACGGTCAGAATCCGCGCGATGTTCTTCCGGGCGGCGGGAATGGACGAGGTCTTTTCCAGCTGAGCGGTCGTATGTTGGAAGCGCAGATTAAAAAGTTCCTGCCGCTGTTCGGCGAGTTTGGCCTTGAGCTCTTCCACGCCGAGTTCTTTCAGTTCTTTTGCTTTCATACTACAGACCCTCTCTCACCACAATCACTGTCTTGACCGGCAGCTTGTGCGCGGCGCGGGTGAGGGCTTCCTTGGCCAGCTCGATGCTGACGCCCTTGATTTCGTACAGGATGCGGCCGGGCTTGACCGGAGCGCACCAGCCCACCGGGGCGCCCTTACCGGAACCCTGACGGGTTTCGATGAGGCTTCGCGGTGATCGGATGGTCGGGGAAGCACGGACGGAGTCCACACTTTCCCGCCGCGCTTGATGTGGCGCATATGGCGATACGGGCGGCTTCAATCTGCTGGTTGGTCAGCTTTCCGTGCTCCACAGTCTTCAAACCGATATCGCCGAAGGCGATGGTGGCACCGCGGAGGGCGGGACCACGCAGGCGGCCTTTCTGCCACTTGCGGAATTTAACTCTTTTGGGAGCGAGCATTACCTTTCAACCTCTTTGTCAAGGATTTCACCTTTGTAGATCCACGCCTTGACGCCGATGATGCCGTACGTGGTACGCGCTTCGGCGAAGCCGTAATCGATGTCGGCACGCAGGGTCTGCAACGGCACGCGGCCGTCGCGGTACCATTCGGTACGGGCGATTTCCGCACCGGCGAGACGGCCGGAGCAGGTCACCTTGATGCCTTCGGCACCAAACTTGCGGGCCATCGTCACCGTGCGCTTCATGGCGCGACGGAAAGCGACGCGGCGTTCGAGCTGCTGGGCGATGTTTTCGGCCACCAGCTGGGAATCCACTTCAGGACGGCGGATTTCGTTCACTTCAAGAGAGAACTCGCGTCCGAACTTGGCGCGCAAGTCATTGCGAAGCTTTTCAATTTCCACACCTTTGCGGCCGATGACGATGCCGGGGCGGGCGGTGGAAAGGATGAGGCGGATCTTGCCCCCGGCGCGTTCGATCTCGATCTTGGAGATGCCGGCGCTGTAGAGGAGCTTCTTCACATACTTGCGGAC
>ENA-OQDA01000894-OQDA01000894.1-human-gut-metagenome-genome-assembly--contig:-NODE-894-length-11373-cov-2.773075_pt1 | contig 11373 bp, 14 predicted proteins | sample MGYA00242771_ERZ504603 | MGnify/ENA primary metagenome ERZ504603 (study PRJEB26092, sample SAMD00036328) | human gut metagenome | host: Homo sapiens | study: EMG produced TPA metagenomics assembly of...
GGCCCGCAAAGTGCTGGATCAGGTGGGAGAGAAGTTCGGGCACCATTTTATATATGAAGAGATTCTGATGGGAGGATGTTCCATCGACGCAATCGGCATTCCCTTAAGCGATGAGGCTATCGAGGCGGCCAAGGCCAGCGACGCGGTGCTGATGGGATCCATCGGCGGAAATACCGCCACATCTCCCTGGTACAAACTACCGCCGGAGAAACGGCCGGAGGCGGGACTCTTAAAGCTGCGCAAGTCCCTGAACCTGTTTGCGAACCTGCGCCCGGCGTATCTCTACGAGGAGCTGAAGGAGGCCTGCCCGCTTCGGGACGATATCATCGGGGACGGATTTGACATGATGATCATGCGGGAACTGACCGGCGGTCTTTACTTCGGAGCGCGCAGGACCGAGGACATCGACGGCGTCCTGACGGCAACCGACACCCTTACATACAATGAGCACGAGATCCGCCGTATTGCCAAACGGGCTTTCGACATTGCCATGAAGCGGAGAAAGAAAGTGACCAGCGTGGACAAGGCCAATGTGCTGGATTCCTCCCGGCTCTGGAGAAAGGTCGTCGAGGAGGTGGCGAAGGATTATCCCGAGGTCAGCTACGAGCACATGCTGGTGGACAACTGCGCGATGCAGCTGGTAAAAGATCCGGGACAGTTTGACGTGATTCTGACGGAGAACATGTTCGGAGACATCCTCTCCGACGAGGCCAGCATGGTAACCGGTTCCATCGGCATGCTCTCCTCCGCCAGCTTAAACGATACAAAATTCGGTCTCTATGAGCCCAGCGGCGGCAGCGCCCCCGATATTGCGGGCAAGGGAATCGCCAACCCCATCGCGACGATTCTGTCGGCGGCCATGATGCTCCGCTACAGCTTCGATCTGGACGCGGAGGCGGACGCCGTGGAACATGCAGTGAGAAAGGTGCTGGCGGACGGTTATCGGACCATTGATATCATGCCATAGGAGGAGGAGAAGCGATCCTCCGTGGTACAGGTGGGGACGGAGCAGATGGGAGATCTGATCTGCGAGAGACTGTAGTATTTTTCGGCCGTACAGAGAATGTTGCGGCATAAAAGATGCAGCGGTCCAAAGAAGCGATGTGAAACAGAAACATCGCGCGGCACGGAACATTCCCGTGTGGCGCAGGAAATAGAAAAAAGAGAAAAGGAGAAGACTGAGATGAGAAGTGACAATGTAAAATGCGGCATGCAGCAGGCGCCGCACCGCAGCCTGTTCAACGCCCTTGGATTTACCGAGGAAGAGATGAAGAAACCCATGGTGGGAATCGTGAGTTCCTACAATGAGATCGTGCCGGGACATATGAACCTGGATAAGATTGTCAACGCCGTAAAGATGGGTGTTGCCGAGGCGGGGGCGTCCCGGTGGTATTTCCGGCCATCGCGGTCTGCGACGGTATCGCCATGGGCCATGTGGGAATGAAGTATTCCCTGGTGACGAGAGATCTGATCGCCGACTCCACCGAGTGTATGGCTCTGGCCCATAGTTTGACGCGCTGGTTATGGTTCCCAACGTGACAAGAACGTGCCGGGACTTTTGATGGCCGCGGCCCGGATCAATATCCCCACGGTGTTCGTCTCCGGTGGCCCGATGCTGGCCGGCCATGTGGGTGGGCAGAAGCGGAGCCTCTCCTCCATGTTTGAGGCGGTGGGAGCCAACGCTGCCGGAAAGATGAGCGACGAGGAAGTGCGTGAGTATGAGCAGAAGGTCTGCCCGACCTGCGGTTCCTGCTGCCGGTATGTACACGGCAAACTCCATGAATGTCATGTTTAATTCAGCACTTGTGTATGAGCTGGCATGCCTTAAAGTATATGCAGAGCCACTGTTATTTGGCATTGATAAGAGCGAACCGGAGTATCTGGAGGCAAAACGCCTTTTGAAATTTCTGGATTATTTCATTTCTGTTCCAAGTGAGGATATTCCACATAATTCACTGTTAAGGGAATTCGTCGGCGGAAGTTGTTTTGATGTATAGAAATCTTGATGATTTTTTTCTTTACTTAAAAATATATTCGTGTTAGAATAACACTCGTGCAAGCAGGTCAGGTGATCGCGGCTGTACAGACGAAAGGGTGCAGACGAGGAAAGTCCGGGCTTCAAAGGGCAGGATGCCGGATAACGTCCGGTGGAGGTGACTCCCAGACCAGTGCAACAGAAATAAACCGCCTTCTTTATGGAAGGTAAGGGTGGAAAGGCAGTGTAAGAGACTACCGCCGTTGTGGTAACAGAACGGGCACATGTAAACTCCATTCGAAGCAAGACCGAAACGAAAGCAATACGGCTGCCCGTCGTGCTTTCAGGTGGGTCGCTTGAGCCATCTGGCAACGGATGGCCTAGACAGATGATCACTCAACGACATAACCCGGCTTATCGGTCTGCTTGCATAAAAAAAGAACGATCTTTGCGGACGTTTCTTTTTTTATGTAATTTATTTATTGCGTTTGCCAGATATTTCTCTTCGCAGTATTTACATCTGTAAACTTCTTTTTCCGGATCAGCAAGGATAAATACCTGATCGAGCCCCTGCTCAATGGAAGTAATGCAACGAGGGTTTTTGCATTTGATAACGTTTGTGATCTGTTTTGGAAGTTTCAGAATCCTTTTTTCAACAATTTTTTCATCTTTGATAATGTTGACTGTGATGTTGTGATCGATAAAACCAAGGATATCCAGATCGAGGTTTTCAATAGGGCATTCTACTTTGATGATATCTTTAACGCCCATTTTATTACTTTTGGCATTTTTGATAATCGCAACGGTGCAGTCCAGCTTATCAAGCTTCAGGTCATGATAGATGGTCATGGCTTTGCCCGCTTTGATGTGGTCGAGTACGAAACCTTCGTGAAGTGCTCCAACATTTAACATTATACTTCTACCTCCAGTAGTCTGAGAATCAGTGCCATACGGACATATACACCGTACTGAGCCTGTTTAAAATATGCTGCACGAGGATCATCGTCAACTTCAACAGCAATTTCGTTTACACGAGGAAGCGGATGAAGAATATACATGTCCTTTGGAGCAAGTTCCATTTTCTGTTTGTCAAGTATGTAGAAATCTTTCATGCGGACATAATCTTCTTCATTGAAAAAGCGTTCTTTTTGAACTCTTGTCATATAGAGAATGTCCAGAGAGGGCATTGCATCTTCCAGACGGACAACTTCTTCATATGGGATGTTGTTCCGGTCAAGTACTTCGTGGCGGATATAATCGGGAAGCCTTAATTCTTCGGGGGAAATCAAGATAAACCGGATTCCTTCATATCTGACGAGAGCATTGATCAAAGAGTGAACGGTACGTCCGAATTTTAAGTCGCCGCATAAACCGATCGTCATATTTTTAAGACGTCCTTTTACGTTGCGGATTGTGAGCAGGTCGGTCAGCGTCTGTGTCGGATGCTGATGCCCGCCGTCTCCTGCGTTGATAACAGGAATTGAAGAGTGCTGACAGGCGACCATAGGAGCGCCTTCCTTCGGGTGTCTCATAGCACAGATGTCTGCATAGCAGGAAATCGTGCGGATCGTATCAGATACACTTTCTCCTTTTGCTGCGGAACTGGAATCGGCAGAAGAAAATCCCATGATACTTCCGCCCAGATTTAACATGGCTGCCTCATGACTTAACCGTGTGCGTGTACTCGGTTCATAAAAAAGTGTTGCAAGTTTTTTTCCTGCACAGGCATGTGCATATTTTGCCGGATGTGCTTCAATATCCTGAGCAAGATCCAGCAGTTTGTCAAGTTCTTCCACTGAGAAATCCAGCGGACTCATTAAATGTCTCATACAAAACCTCCTAAAATCTTTAATTATAATATAATAAAACCCTTTTCTTTTCAACCGTATAGAGAAAACAAACAGTCGGAAATTTTATAAACAGATAAATGTATTCATAACGGCAAGAATCAGGAACGGGATAGAGCGCATGATATTGACAACCACGCCCAGAACCGTGTTGACGACCGGCATCGGACGGATGCCGCCCTTATCGGTAACAACCAGCGTCAGACCGAGCGGCAGACCGATCGCATACGAGATAACGGTCGAAACAATGACCATATACAGGGTTTCCCAAAGGCTCTGCGCCCAAACATTAAACGGAAGCATAATCGGCTACCTCCTCTGCGTGTACGTTCTGGATTTCGAGGTACGCCAGTGCGCGTTTTGCCGCGCGTTCGTCCTCGGGAAGCTGCAGGATCATCTGACCGTAAGCCTTGCCATCGATGTTCTTGGTGTCCGCGAACATAATATTGACCGGCGCCTTGCACTCGAGCACCATGTTGGATACCACCGGCTCGAACGACGAATTGCCGTCGAATACAATGCGGCAGTACCGCTTGCCGGTCGCAAGAGAATTGCGTTTGCCGTCCGGATAGATAAGCTGCTTGGCCATTGCGGATTTCGGTCGGGTGAACACCTCGTCCACGTGCCGACCTCGGCAATACGGCTGGAATCAATGATCGCAACTCTCTGGCAGATCTCCTCGATGACTGCCATCTCATGCGTGATAACGATGATGGTGATGCCGAGCGTCTTGTTGATCTCCTTGAGCAGTGCGAGAATGGAGCGCGTTGTCGTCGGGTCGAGTGCGCTTGTCGCCTCGTCGCACAGCAGGATTTTCGGGTTGGTCGCCAGTGCTCGTGCAATCGCCACACGCTGCTGCTGACCGCCGGACAACTGGCTCGGATAGTTATCCGCTCGGTCTGACAGACCGACGATCTCGAGCAGCTCACGCGCCCGTTTTTCCGCATCTGCTTTGCCGGTTCCCGCAATCTCCAGCGGAAAACAGATATTCTGCAGTGCGGTTCTCTGCTGCAGCAGGTTGAACTGCTGGAAGATCATACCCATCGACCGGCGAGCCTCGAGCAGCTGCTTTTTGCTCAGTCTGCCGAGTTCCTCTCCGTCCACCGTTACCGTGCCCTCGGTGGGCCTTCTCCAAAAATGTTGAATACACCGTACCAGTGTGGACTTGCCTGCGCCCGAAAGACCGATAATGCCGAAAATCTCGCCGCGATAGATATCAAGGTCGATACCGTTCAGCGCAACTACCGTTCCGGCTCTGCCACGAAAGGTCTTGTTCAGGCCCTGAATCCGGACGATCACATCCTGTGCCACATTCATTCCTCCTTACATTTTCAAAAGAAAAGCGGAAAGCAGGTTTCTGCTTTCCGCCCGTTTTCTGTATCAGCCGCATGAAAAGCGGCCCGCCTATGCGTTTCAGCCTTACGGCTGCTTCGCAGAAAAACGAGCAGAACCACACATCATGCACATTTCCATTCGAACTGCACGCACTGTGATTTCCTCCTTTTCCTACGGTTTTATAAATAATCTAAGCTGTGGGATAAGTATAGCCTTTTGCAGACGGTTTGTCAAGTAGTTTTGTCCAAACAGAACGCAAAATACGATCACTCGATCAAATACTGCTTAACCAGACGGGCATAGAACATATTGCCGTAGGCATAGCGCCAGCCACCGTTTTCCTTCACCGCCATCGGATTGTCGTACTGGACAGTGTTGCCGCCGGACTGCTCCTCCGCGAACTTTTCCGCCAACTCGGTGCTGTAAACGCCATTGAACTTGGCTGCGTAATCGAGAAAACCGCTGCCGTAATTATACGCCTGAATGATGCAGTCCAGATCACAGTCCAGCGATTTGCCCTTGCGCAGCAGGTGTGCAAAATAGGTGCATCCCTGCCGGATCGAGCTCTCCTCCTCGAGTGAATCGTTCGGCAGACCCGCGCTGCCGGAGGACTGCATGATATCAGTCAGCTTGCCGCCGCTCTCCACCTGCATGATAGCCAGCAGTACATCCGTGTACTCCGGAATGCTGTTCTGTTCGGCGTATTTCTGCACCACCGGCTGATAGTACATAACCGACTGATAGACATTCACTGCCTTGGCTACCTGCTTGACCTCCTCGGCCGCGCTCGTGCCGGAATTGCCGGTATCACCGTCCGCGCCGCTCTGCTGCGGTGTGCTGATCAAATGCCGAAAGGCGAAAATAAGCACAACGAGCAGGACTGCCAGCCCGAGCAGTGCAAACTGCCGACGGCGTGCCCGCTGTCTGCGGCGCACTTCCGCCTCAGGCAGACAGCGTCTGACCGTTTTCTGCGTTCTTACCGGCTGCATATGCCGCGTACTGCGATGTGCATGGGCGGATTTCCGCCGATAGCTGCCTCTGTTATGTCGTTTTTGTTGCTTTCTTGCCATGTTATCGCTTTCCTGTGACAAAGTGGTTGCCTCTCACCGGTGACCGGGCGGAACCTTCCCTGTCACCATTGGCATTATTGGCTATTTTACCACAACATTGCGTTTTGAGCAACATTTCAGGCGATTATCATGTAATATCTTCCAATTCCGATTTGCTCCGCAGCAGCCCTTCCTGCTGGGCCCAGTCGCGCAGCACACGGTTTTTTTCGTTGACCGGACCAAACAAATCCAGACAGCAGACCGCATTTCCGCACTGCCGTACAAGCGCCTGCGCACGCGCGTAAGCGTCCTCGCCGATTGGCTGATACGCCCGCTCGGTGACGGTCTCGACCGCCAGAGCACGAGCCGTCGGCAGCTCTACATCGTTCTCCGGCAGAACGCCTGCCGCGAATGGAATGCCGCGCCGCTGCAGTCTGCGGTACAGTGCCGTTCCGCTTCCGCCGCCGCCGATAACGAACACGCGCGGCTCGCCTGTTACCCGCTCGAGCTCCAGACTGCCGAACTGCTCGTTATAAGTGCCGCGCTCGAGGTCATACAGGGTGCGGATGTAATCGCCGGTGAATACCTGCTCCGGTGTGCCGCAGCGCTCAATTCTGCCGTTGTGAACGCAGATGAGCCGATCGGACAGCTTCTGCGCCAGATCAATCTCATGCAGCGAGAGAATGACCGCCACCTGCTTTTCGCGCACCAGCTGCTTGAGCACGGTCAGCAGTTCCAGCTTGTAGCGAATGTCGAGGAAGGAGGTGGGCTCATCGAGCACAATGACCTCCGGCTCCTGGCAGATGGCGCGGGCCAGCAGCACACGCTGCCGCTGGCCATCGCTGATGCAGGAAAAATCGCGGTCGGCAAGTTCATCCGCGCCGACAAGCGCAAGCGCCTCGTCCACCTTGACGCGGTCCTCGTCACTGAGCAGACCCAGCCGTCCGGTGTACGGATAGCGGCCTGCGGCCGCTACATCCCAGCAGGTCATCAACTCCGGCCGCACATGCTCGGTGAGCAGCACGGACATCGTGCGCGCAAGATCACGCTCGGGCAGGGTCTGCAGCGATTTGCCGTCCAGATACACCGTACCGCCGATGAGCGCTAGCTGACGAATGAGGCTTTTGAGGATGGTCGATTTACCCGAGCCGTTCGGGCCGATGAGCGTTAAAATCTCACCGCGGTGAACACTCAGGGCGATATCTCGTATGAGCGGCACACCGCGGTAGCCGACGGTCATTTCTTTTGTTTCGACAAAAGGATGGGACATTTTGTACCTTCTTCTTTAACATGATTGCTTACGAAGCAAGAGAATCTTGCCTACCCGGCAGGGGCGCCGTGCCCACAGCGAAGGGCATAAGGGTGGACACCAAGGTTTCCACCCTTTTGAATCCCGTTTCCTTTTGGGATAGCGCGGCGAAATTTGCAGAGCTGAGACTCGCAAAGGAACGACAGAGGATTTTTTCTTCCGCAGGACACGTTTAACGCGTCCATGTATCCACATATTCGCAGTGTCAGATAGCGTACTGCTACACATACCGGCTACTCTGCACAGGGTGCGGCACAAGGTGAATTGCCCGAAGGGCAAGAGAAGGTCCCCTGGGGGATAACAGTGCCGCACAATTCGTTAGCGCGTTATGATAGGCAGGGCCTGCGCAGGATAAATGGTATCAAACGAGAAATTCGCAGGTGTCTTCTGGTATAACGTGCCCAAGGATTGCGCGGCACGGTTATGTCGCGCCTGCGGAGACTAAACTGCCTGTGTAGCAGCAAGGAATCTGGCACTGCGTATAGGTTTCGACATGGGAGCACACTGTGCTCCCCTACGATAGGAAAAATCGTCTGCCGTTCCCCCTTTTCGAAGCGGTCGCCGGTCTCTGGTATGCGCCAGACTATCTAACAATAGGAAACTGGAGTCCCAAGAGGATAGAAACCTTGGTGTCTATCCTTTTGGTCCCCAAGCCAAGGGTTGGCTCCCACTCCCTCTGCGTGAGGACGCAGACTCACCCTCTGGAGGACTTCCGATGCACCATAATATAAATGACGACCGGCGCACCAAACAGGGCTGTTACGGTGCTGATACTCAGCTCCGTCGGTGCAAACACCGTCCGCGCGATGAGATCGCACAGCAGGCAGAATCCCGCACCGCCGAGAAAGCACGCCGGTATCATCAGAATCGGTTTTGCCGTGCCGAACAGGCTTTTCGCAAGATGCGGAACCGCGATGCCGACAAACGAGATCGGTCCGGCAAACGCTGCTACACACGCCGAGAGCACGCTCGACAGCAGGATCAGCACCACGCGGAACGCGGTGATATTGACGCCCATACTGCGGGCATACCCCTCTCCGAGCTGGTACGCGCTGATCGGCTTGGACAGCAGGAATACGCACACGAGCGACACCAGCACCACCGGCGTCATCACACGGATATTGTCCCAGGAAATGCCCGAAAAGCTGCCCATCGACCAGTTATGCAGGTTGACAATATTGGAATCCTCAGCAAAGGTAATGACGAAATCCGTCACCGCCGAGCAGATATAGCCAATCATCACGCCGCTCACAACCAGCAGCGGCATTTGCCGCACGCGCTGCGCGATGAGCAGCACAAAGCCCATCGAGAGCATGGCTCCCGCCAAACAGCGGCTGTTATCATGACGGCAGAGCCGAGCACGCGCCCGCAGGACAGCGCGCCCATCATCGTCAGCGCGACCGTCAGCTTAGCCCCCGAGGAAATACCCAGCACGAACGGTCCCGCGATCGGATTGGCGAAAAAGGTCTGCAGCAGAAAGCCGGAGACAGACAGCGCACCGCCGAGCAGGATGGCCGCGAAGATACGCGGCAGGCGAATCTCCCACACAATGACCGCATTGTCGCCGCTGTGCGTCAGCAGAATCTGCGCGACCTCTCGGACGGACAGGTGCAGGCTGCCCGAGTTGACATTCCACACGAACAGCACGGCCAGCAGTGCCAGAAGCACGGCAAACGCGCCCGCATAACGCATTTTAGGCTGCGGTTTCATGGGAAATCCTCTCCTTTCAGGACAGTTTGTGTAAGTATTTCAGGGTGGACGGATCGCCGTCTGCAATAACGGTATGGAAGTCACGGATCAGCTCGTCCAGTTCCATTGTGGACTGGTACAGGTTCTTCTCCGTACACCACACATTGCCGGTTTTTCACGGCCTTGAAGTCCGCAAGCAGCGGACTTTTTTCCAGCAGCTGGTCAAGCGTCTGCAGCTCACTGTCGATAGTGGCGTTGTAGATCATCACATCCGCGTCCTTGGCTCCGGCGTAAAAACTCTCCATCTGCATGTTGACGGTGGACTTTGCCGTATCGTCCGTCAGATCGTCAAAAATGTATTTTCCTCCTGCCAGACTGAGCATCTCCGCGATATAATCCGTGGATTTGCGAACATTGGCCGCACCGTTTGACGTGATGTAAAAGAACGAAACCGTCTTGCCGGCTGCCGGCTTCTGCAGGATATCCACAATGCCGTCCACCTTATCCGCAAACAGCTTTTCCGCCTTGTCCTCGCAGCCGAGCAGCGTACCGTACACCTTGATCCACTCCATGCGGCCGAGTGCGTGCGGCTCGTAGCTGGAACGCTCGACAAACACCGGAATACCCAGCTTTTCGAGCTGCTCCTTGACCTCAGGCGTATGGTAGATCATGGTGTTCTCAATAGCAAGATTGCAGTCAGCGGAGTAGATGGTCTCGTAATCCGGCGCGCTGTACTTGCCCGCATAGGTGATCTTGCCGTCCGCCATCGCCTGCTTGGCTTCGTCGATGTACCAGCCGTCCTGCCTGGTGCCGGACAGTGAAATGCTGTCCAGCGCATCCAGTGCAACGAACTGGTCCATGACACTCGAGGAGACCAGATAAATGCTGTCCAGCGGCTGCTGCAGCACCACGATATCTGCGTCCAGACCGTCCGGCACGGACGCGTTTTCCGGAACGACCAGATAACGTGCGTCGTCCTTCACGGTAATGAGCGAATAGCCGCCGTCATAGTGATCGACCGAAAAACACTCGGCATACTCCAAATCCACGCTGCCGGTCGGCTGCATGTCGCTCCATGAGACCGCCGCCTGCGTCTGTGCGGTCGATTGCCGGGCAGTTCCGCAGCCGGACAGACCGCCGAGCAGCAGTGCCGCACTCAGACACCATGCTGTAATTCTTCTCATTTTGCTGCCGGAGCGATGGACGCAGAGTCAAAACGCAGCGTGTACTCGATCTCGTGCGGCTCACTCATTGCGGTAGTGTCGGCTACGACCGGCATCGCCCAGTCAAAGCCCGCAACCGGAATTTCAAACGTGGAGTGCTCATTTTCGATCACAGCATCGTACTTTTCGTCGTTCACCTTCATGTAATCGTAGTTTTTGCTGCTCCAGATGATCTTAGCCGTCACCTTGCCGCCCGAAACGGTCAGCGCTGCGGGAGATTCCACGCTTGCACGGCCGGAGCCGCCGGAAAGCGTTACGTCAGCGGTGTAGGTGCCGTCTGCGAGAGACAGGCTCTCAGCGGTGGTCATTACGCCGTCTGCCAGTACGTCTGCCGGCAAAGAGTCCGCGCGGAACACCAGGGTGCGGTCGTACCACTTCTCCTTCTTCTTGCTGAAGGCTGCGCAGTCAATTCCCTCATCGAGCGCCTTAACCGGAACGGTAAAGCTGTGTGTGCCGTCGGCTTCCTCGGTGAACGGAATGTAGTCGGCCTCCTCGGCAGCGGCAGCCTCCTCGCCGGTGCCCATGTAGACGTACAGATAACCGGTACCGCCCATGTGCATCTTAGCGGTCATTTCGCCGTTCTTGACGGTCAGCTCGCATGCGGTAACGTTGAACATGTTGGAGCTGGAATCGACGGTTACATCGTAGGTGCCGTCCTTCACTTTGTCGCCGGTGATCGGCGTCATGCCGTCCTCAACAACGTCCTCAACATCGGCCATATCGGACGCAGAAGCGACCTGAGAGGTGGTGCTGCTGTCCTGCGCGGAGGTGTCCTTCTGGGTGCTGCCGCCGCAGGCGGACAGGAGCATGAATGCCGCAAATACGGCGCTTAACAGTGCTTTTTTGTTCTTCATTGTGGTTTCTCCTTTGTTTTGCGATATAAACGGGATTTTGATGAATGGTTGCCATTCGGGGCATTTGCGCTTGAGAAGCGAACGGAATCTTG
>ENA-OQDA01000895-OQDA01000895.1-human-gut-metagenome-genome-assembly--contig:-NODE-895-length-11373-cov-2.062155_pt1 | contig 11373 bp, 13 predicted proteins | sample MGYA00242771_ERZ504603 | MGnify/ENA primary metagenome ERZ504603 (study PRJEB26092, sample SAMD00036328) | human gut metagenome | host: Homo sapiens | study: EMG produced TPA metagenomics assembly of...
CCTCGACTCTGGATGAAGAGGAAGCCAAAAGCCTTGGGATCAATATCCGTCTTTACCGTCTGATCCTCATTGCTGCTTCTACGCTCCTCAGCGCTGCCTCCGGTTTGTCTGGGCGGCCTCATCCGGCTGGGTGCGACTGATGCCATCCCATAGGCACGGCTTTGGTCGGAGCCGACTACGGCCGTCTGATTCCTGCCAGCGCTATGCTGGGAGCCGCCTATCTGGTTCTCATGGATGATCTGGCCCGTTCCTTCTTTCCATGGAACTGCCCTGGGCGTTGTAACTTCTATTATGGGAGCGCCCTTTTTTGTATCTCTTATCATTCAGAAAAAGGAGTAAACGACCATGCTTTTACAACTGCAGAATGTTTCCGGCGGATATGGGAAAGGCGATATTGTAAAAAATGTAAGCTGCGAAGCAGACGAAGGAGACATTCTCTGTCTGGCCGGCCCCAATGGCTGCGGAAAAACCACTCTGTTCCGTCTGATAATGGGGTCGATCCCTCTTTCCGGAGGCCGTATCCTCATAGACGGACAGGATCATTTAAAGCTTTCCCCCAGAGAGCTTGCAAACCGTATCGCCTATATTCCACAGTACCATTCTCCCGTCTTTTCCTATACCGTGCTGGATGTGGTGCTCATGGGCCGTGCCTCCCATTTTTCTGCCTTTGACAGTCCTAAGGCTGTCGATCGTGATGCAGCCTTTGAGGCTCTTTATAAGGTCAATGCCCTGGAGCTTGCCAATAAAAAATACACCTCCCTCAGCGGAGGACAGCGCCAGCTGGCGCTGATCGCCCGCGCGATCTGCCAGTCTGCTAAAATCCTTGTGATGGACGAGCCCTCTGCCAGCTTGGATTACGCCAACCAGCAGCTCCTTATGGATGTGATCAAGGATCTTGCTTCCAGGGGCTACTGTATCATTATGTCTACACACAGTCCCGAACATCCCGCCTCTGCCGGTACCAGGGTGCTTATGATGAAGCAAGGCTCTATGGCCGCCTTCGGCTCTCCCGAAGAGGTAATTACTCCCGAAAATCTTCAGGCCGTTTATGGCATTGAAATGGATGTTGTAACTGTAAAAGACAGGTATGGACATTCCCGAACCATCTGTATGCCCGTAAAAGCACCTGTCGGAAAGGAGCGGACTTCTCTTGAATGATCTGGCCTATTTTATCTCTTTAATGGAAAAGGAGACTGAGCCTTCTCCCAATATCTGGGACCGCCGAGCCCGTTCCTGGGCTCATGAGCGAAAAAACAATCGAAAAACGGATGAGCGTCTGGAAAAAGATTTCCTTTTTCTGGAGAACCATGGGCTTCTGAAAAAAGATTTCTCAGTGGCGGATATCGGCTGCGGACCGGGCCGCTTTGCAGCTGCCTTCGCTTCCAGAGTCCGCTTTGTCACAGCCTTGGACATTTCCGGTGAAATGATCGCTCAGGGAAAAGAATATGCCAAAAGCCTGGGACTTACCAATCTCCAGTTCCATCTTTGTGATTTTGATACTCTGGATTTGAAAAAAGAAGGCTTCAAACGGGCTTTCGATCTGGTATTCGTTTCCTTAACCCCCGCAGTCCGCAGTCACAGCCAGCTTTTAAAGGCCATGGAAATGAGCCGGGGCCGTTGCTGCTGTATTTCCCATCTGTACCGCAAAAACCGGCTCATGGAACAGATTATGAACGAAGTCTTTCCCGAAAAAGCCATGAGGCATGAAAATAGCGGCCGATGGTTTTATGCCGCTTTTAATATGCTGTTTCTTATGGGATACAAACCAGAAACCAGTTATGAACCAAGACACAGTGAAAAACAGATCGTTCCGGATGAGGAATATCTGGATTTCCTTATGGAAAAAATGTTTTTGCCTGACGATCGTACTGCTGCAAACAGAAACGCTGTCATGACCTGGCTAACCGATCATACTGAAACAGATGGCACCATAACGGAAATCACCGACTCCTGCTATGGACGTCTTCTCTGGGAGGTAACAAACCAATGACACACCATGTATTTTTAACCGGTGCAAAACAGGTGGGAAAATCCACCCTTTTGAAAAAAACACTGCGCTCGTTTGACGGACAGATCGGCGGCTTTTTTACTCTGCGTACCTGTGAATATTTAAAAACCGGCTTTTCTGTCCATCTTCTTCCCGCCGCTGTCCCTGCAGATCCGGATGAAACCAACCTTCTCTTTATCTGTGGCACGTCTTCGCCGCTTTCATCAAATGAAACGCCCAGACGGTTTGACCGCCTGGGCTGTAACGCGCTGTCTGATTTTCTTCAAAAGGATCTGATCCTCATGGATGAACTGGGCCCCCATGAAGCAGAAGCAGTCCGGTTTCGTCAGATGATTCTTAAAGTCCTGGACGGTCCTGTTCCCGTTCTTGGTGTTCTTCAGGAGGCCCCCTCTCCCTTTTTGCAGGAAATTGCCCAAAGGCCTGATGTGACCGTCCTGCGGATCACCGAAGAAAACCGGAATGAACCGGAACTTTTAAAACAGCTCGCTTCCCTTCTGCCTACCCTATCCTGTCAGTCATCTGTTTTACCGGCTCGCTTACAATAACTCCCAATATGGTGATCACAATATCCTTTGGCACAAAAGCCACCATAGAATAGGCAAATACAGCGCCTGCGGTCATGTCTCCTGAAAGGGCTGCCCATTGGAGGCCGCCGATCAGTTCCACTGCTGCCAGACCGATAAGAGAGAGCAAAATCCTCACCGCCAGATCCGAAATCCGGTTTTTTGAGTCCCGGACGGATCCCGCAAAGCACCGCCATCACCGGCCAGGCCCAGATATAACCTCCCGTAAGCCCTATAAGCGACCGGATGCCGCCGCCAAAATTAGCAAACACCGGAAGCCCCGCTGCCCCGATCAGGATATAAACCAGTACCGAACAAAGTCCCAGCTTCCATCCCAGAACCGCCCCTACAAGAGCCACTCCAAATACCTGGATCGTCACCGGAACACCTGCGGGCGTAGGGATTGACAGCTGGGAGATGACTGCCAGAACAGCTGCAAACATTCCCGCCAATACCATTTCTCTTGTCGTAAAAGCAGTGTTATGTCTTATTTTTTTCGATTTTTTTGCAGAAACTGAATCCATTTCCATCCACTCCTTTTTCCGGTTCCGTTTTAGATATTTCATCTGCCTGAAACGGAACCTGTTTTATCTTACAGGAATGGTATATCACAGGATGTCCCAATTGTCAACCAATTGTATTTTATGGTTGACATTGTTTTTAATCATTGCATGGCAGGCCGCTGTGGTAGGAATAATTTCCAAGTTCTGTCAAAAGCCGTTCAAATGCCACCGGACGAAGAACCTTTGACCCCTCTATGATCTCATTGATCATATAGAAGATCGTACTCAGTTTCCCAAGACACCGTCGCAGCAGATCCGGCACAGACGCTCTGGAGGCAATGCTCCTGTCCCAGGGATTGCACCAGATTTCATGACGCAGATTTAAACTCCAAACCGGATCCTCTACCACGTCTGTAACCATTTTGCTGGAAGCAATGGGATTTTTAAGGAACAGCGACTCAAAAAACTCAATCCGGTCCTTTTTCCGGCTGTTGGGATCGGCCAGCGTGCGGCAGCCAAAGCGCATGGCCAGAATCGACCGGTGGATCATTCCTGCTGTTACCTGATAATGATTTTTGCTGCTTAAAGGATAGAAGGCGTCATTTAAGCAGGAGGAGAGGAAACGAGAGATAAACTGTGTTTCCATGCCGTTTAAACAGATGGTAGCCGCCTGGTTGAACTGGGACGGCTTTTTCTTTTTGTATTTCATCAATAACAGGGCATCAATGTCATTTTCCAGCCTGGCATGTAAGCCGTGACAGGCGGCTGTTGGATGCTCCGCGTCATAGTGGATGCGGCCATATACATAAGGGTGGCAGATAGAGTCGCCAATATAATGGCTGATGAAACCGCATAAGAAAGCAAGGCCTTCCTCACGCTGCTGCCGGGACTCAATTTTTGAAAGACGGGTGAATGCGCAGCGGAAAAAAGTCATTTACATGGTGTTCATGCATATAGGAACCTACATTGCGGTGGTCTCGATGGCGCAGGATGGGCAGATTATAGAAAAACATGTCCGGTCCCTGGAGACCCAGCTGATAGAGCCACCGATACTTGGCAATGATAAACTTCAGATTGTTCTGAGGCATATCATTGTATGCTTTCATGCCCAAGACATAGTGTGTTGTAAAACCTGGCATCGGCATACCTCTTTTCTATTGGATTCTTGTAGCTATTCCTACTACATATTCTATCATAAAACAACTATGAAATGCGAGCCGCAAACAAAAGAAAATTCCTTCCAGCGGTCATAGTCAGGGGAACTTTGGAATAAGACATTTATAAGAAGTAAACAGGGCAGGTTGAGCTCAGATGATGAATGTATTAGAGCAGGTCCACCAGATGGTGTGGGGGCCGTGGACCTTGTCATATTCCTTGGGGTGGGTATATTCTTTACCCTGAAATGTCATTTTTCCCAAATCAGGGGGTTTTTATTTCTGGTGGATGCCGCACAGCAGGACGGCTTATATCAGGAGAAGCGTCCAGGAAGGAGGACGGGACCGGAATAGGAAAGGGAATCAGCCAGTTTCAGTCGGTGTGCACCGCGCTGGCGGCTACTGTGGGCACAGGCAATATAGCAGGGGTGGCAACCGCGCTGACAGCGGGAGGACCAGGCGCCCTGTTCTGGATGTGGGTATCGGCCCTGATCGGCATGATAACCGCTTATGCGGAAACCATGCTGGGAATCAGGTACCGGTACAGGGATAAGGATGGACATTACATATGCGGTCCTTTTATATACATGGAAAGGGGACTGGGACTAAGGGGAATGGGAGTGCTGTACAGCTTTCTGTGCCTGATGAGCTCCCTTGGAATGGGCAGCATGGTCCAGGCCAACTCGGCCATCAGCACCATGGAATACACCTGGCATGTGCCAACCCTGGCCGGCGGACTGATATTTACCGGCCTTCTGGTGCTGGTCACATGGGGAGGAATCCGCAGAATCGGAAATGTGGCTGAAAAGCTGGTGCCTGCGCGTCCGGAATCTACATCGCATTTTCCATGATTGTGATTCTTTCCTGTCTGGAACAGATACCCGGAGCACTGGCATCCATGGTGTGTTCCGCTTTCCGTCCTGAAGCCGCAGCAGGAGGGACCGCGGGATACGTAATCAGCCGCAGCGTGCGTTATGGCATCTCGCGGGGGGTATTCTCCAACGAGGCCGGACTTGCACGCTGGCCGTGCTCCACGGACCCACAGAGGGTACAACGCCTCATGAACAGGGGATGTGGGCCATGTTTGAGGTGTTTTTCGACACCGTGATCCTCTGCACGCTCACTGCCCTTGTCATCCTCTGTATGGCAGAAGCTGCGTCACCGGGGCTGGCTTCTCTTCCCTATGAAGGCTCTGCCCTGGCCGCCTGGGCCTTTAAGTGCCGTCTGGGAAATCTGGGAGAAGCCTTTATCAGCGCTTCCATGGCAGTATTTGCCTTTGCTACTGTGATCGCATGGTTTTACCTTGGAAAGCAGGCGCTCACCTATCTTACGATCCGCTGCTCCCTTCCTGCCCTCTTTTCCCGTTTTCTCTATCCTCTGTGCTTTTTATCTGCAATTTTAGCCGGAGGGATCATACAGTCTGAAGCAGTCTGGCTTTTTTCCGACCTCTGGAACGGCCTGATGGCCTTTCCCAATCTGACTGCCCTTCTGTTTTTATCCAGGGAAATCTCTCTCCCCAAAACCTGGAAAAAGACGCACTCAGGATCCAGGCTTCGGTATAACAGAAAAAGCGCATCACCGGATGATGATACGCTCTTTCTGGAAAAAAGTATTATTAAAAGGGAGGAGAGCTGATAATCACTTATCAGCTCGAGTATTATGAAAAAAATCTTGTAAGCATATTGGGGATAGATGAATGTTTCTCTCTCATCTATGATTAAAGTATACCCATGAAAGATGAAGAAAAAATGTTCATTGTGTAAAACCTTTTTGAATGAATTATGAACAGAATGTGAATATCCCTATTCGCCTACTCAATTACCTGATCTCCGTCCTTTGTACAGAAATAGGTCTTTACGCCCAAACGGACCATCCAGTTACGGGTTTCCTGGGTTTTCCACGGTCCGGTTCCCGTTCCGCCGCCGTTATCATTATCCCAAAGCCACTGAGGTGTGGGCCACAGGCATACGGATGGACGGAGCGCCTTGTAAACTTCGTAATCAACCCCGTTCTGACCGTGGTGAGCCATCTGTACCATGGTACAGTTTAATGCCCCCAGATCTACATTGGCCATCAGGTTTTCACCGCCGGATCTGGCCATATCTCCTAAAAATACGACATTCGTACCATTTAAGGATACAAGGTAGGCCACGCTGCTGTTATTGACAAAGTCATTATTTGCCGCATATGCCTGGTTTAATACCTGGATTTTGGCAGGGCCTGCCTCGATCACCTGTCCGGCCACAATATTTCCGTGAAGAACAGAGGGATCTACCTTCTGAAAGGCTCCCTTTAAGTGGGATACCATGGCAGCCACCGCCGGCTCCTTCTCGGCATACCAGCTGTCCTCTAAAAAGGAATAATAAATGCCGTCAATGGTAATCTCACTGCTATGGTTATAAAGAATATCTGCCAGCGCTCCCACATGATCGGAATCCGGATGGGTAAGCAGCCATGCTGCTACATGACCGCCTCTCTGCTTGATCTGCTCCAGTACATAGGCGCTGTTTTCTTGCCATCCTCCGTCTACCACGATCAGTCCGCCGGCTCCATTTTCGATAATTACGGCCAGCTGCTGGGCTCTTGTGTCATGGTTTGCCAGCATGGTCATGCGTCCGGCTCCAAAATAGGAGGATGCGTCTGTCACCGGCGTATTTACCGTTCCAAAAGCTGCCGTAGTTACCGGGGCGCTCTGTAATGCAGAAGCGTTTCCTTCCTGGGTCTGTGTATTGCTGATCACAATCTTGGAAGGGGAATTGAGGCTCTGGGCCGCAAAGCTGGTAAAACCTCCCTCTCCCGCCGTCATAAGCATAAGAGCAGCCATCATGCCGGCCGCGCAGCGTTTCCAATATCGGTCGATCCTTCTCATGGCGTCTGCCTCCTTATTTCTTCACAGGCTCAAGAGCTCTTACATCTCCCGCCTTTAGGGTGTCATTGATAATATACTCGGATACCTCTCCCTCTTTATCATAAGGGAATACCTGAACCAGCACATCATGCTCATCAAAAAAGCTGCCGTAGTCGGTAGTGTAGCCTTCTTCGTTTGTCTCAGGCTCCGTGTAATAGAAATTCTGGGTATGTACACAAGTGCCGATGGTAGCCAGGACATCCTGCGCATAAGCGACTGCGGCCTCCGGCGTTGTCTGGTGCGTTACAGGCAGCAGTACCGTCAGAACGCCTGTTTCTTCATTATAGCGTGCATCCAGATCCATCACATAATCAGCAAACGCACCATATGGCTCCAGATACTGATCCCGCAGCTCCTCCCGCACTTCCAGCCAGTCGATTTTAATATTTTTATCGATCTCTGTATCAGGCTGTCCGTCATCGGCTCTTGTACCTCCCTCAGGAGACACGATATTACTCTTGGTACATCCGCTTAAAAGTGAAACAGCCGCTAAAAGGACCAGAGACATTTTCTTCCAGTTAAACATTTCAAAAACCTCCTTTGTTCATAGCGTTACTATTATAACGGACAAACTGAAAATTTAACAGACCTTTTTTTCTTACAAAATTGTTACACATTCGAAAAAGGATTCTGTATACACATACAGTTTTTTTGAAAAACTTCTTGATTTTTCCAAAATGCGGTGGTATTATGTTCAATATGTTTTATATTACTTAATTTTTGAACAAAAAAACGATACAAGCCTGTATCATCAAAGGAGGTTATCATTTTGAAGCACCTTACAAAAAGGCTGGACTGGCTTACCACCCTTGTTCCTTTTCGTGCATCCTTTTTTTGTGTATCCTTTTTATTGCCTTTCCTGAAGACTCCTCTTCTGTGCTGGGATCCATCCGCTTCTTTCTCGGAGACCAGTTTGGAAGCTTTTATCTTTTAATGGGGCTGGGAGCGCTTTTCTGTTCTCTCTATGCTGCATTTTCCCGTTTTGGCTCCATCCGCCTAGGCGGCAAATCCCCCGGTATTCCAATCTCCAGTGGGGCTCCATGATGTTTACTGCCGGCCTGGCAGCCGATATCCTGTTTTATTCCCTCTGCGAGTGGATGCTCTATGCGGGAGAACCTCATATCTCCGATATGGGTTCTGTGCAGGACTGGGCCTCTGTTTACCCGCTGTTTCACTGGGGACCGATCCCGTGGAGTTTTTTATATCATTTTAGCTGTTGCCTTTGGCTTTATGCTCCATGTCCGGAAACGGAACCGTCAGAAATACTCCGAAGCCTGCCGTCCTGTTTTTGGGAAAGCGGGTAGATGGAGCTTTGGGACGCATCATTGACCTCACTGCCGTATTTGCCTTGTTAGCCGGAACAGCTACCACTTTTTCTCTGGCAACGCCCCTTTTATCCATGGCTTTAAGCCGTGTAACGGGGATTCCGGAAACGCCGGCCTTTACGATTGCGATCCTGATCGCCATCTGCATTGTATATACAATGGCCGTGTACTTTGGCATGAAAGGGGTGGCCCGCCTGGCTTCTTCCTGTGTGGGACTTTTTTTCGTCCTCTTAGCCTATTTTTTCTTTGGCGGCGGGGAAATGCGCTATATCGTAGAAACAGGTCTTACCTCTTTGGGAAACCTGAGCCAGAATTTCATCCCTCTGGCAACCTGGACCGACGCTCTGCGCACCTCCTCCTTTCCACAGAACTGGACTATTTTTTACTGGGCCTACTGGATGGTGTGGTGCGTGGCGACTCCGTTTTTTATCGGCAGCATCAGCCAGGGACGCACCATACGGCAGACCGTTTTGGGTGGATATTTCTTCGGACTGTCCGGCACCTTTACTTCTTTTATCATTCTTGGAAATTACGGGCTGTCCCTTCAGATGCATGGAAGGCTGGATCTGATGGCAATTTATGTTCAATCCCAGAACCTCTATGAAGCAATTATGGCGGTTTTTGAAACCATGCCTTTCGCCAAAGCAGGCCTTCTTCTCCTGGCCCTTACCATGATCGCTTTTTACGCTACCAGCTTTGATGCCTTAACTATGGTCGCTTCCTCCTACTCCTACCATTCTCTGGATGAGAAACAGGAACCGGACCGCTTCATCAAGCTTTTCTGGGCTGTAACGCTGATGCTTCTTCCCATTGCTCTGATCTTTTCAGAAAACTCCATGAACAACCTGCAGACCGTATCCATCATTGCAGCCTTTCCCATCAGCTTTATCATTCTTCTTATTATATGGAGTTTCTTTAAAGATGCGGGATCCTATCTGAATGAAACAAAAAAATAAGCAACAAAAAAGAGCAGGAAAAACTGACATATCACCTGCTCTTTCTTTTATTTTATGTGCCGCTAGGCGCACCACCACACAAAAACAGGAGGCCTGGTCACACAGCCTCCTGTCATTCTGTCTTGTGCATGAAATGCTACACTTCCTTACTTATCCGTTAGTATTTTGCCATAAAATGGTATGTATCCTGTTTTCTGCCGCATTCTCGTCGCTTCCCTTAAAGCAGAATGTAAGAAAACCACACATATTTAATCTCTTCATTTCATCGTAATGTTTCATATTTGCTGTCGTACTTTCATTGGTTACAAAGATGTCGCAGTCAAACTGATTCGCTGTCTGAATCAGATAAGAAATCGGAATCGGATTAAATCCTCCTTTCCTTATGTCCATACGCCGTGTTACCATAGACTCACCTCAATTCACAAGAAACAAAACGTGCAGGTTACCTTCCTCCTTTAACTTAAAATATATTCCCCTTATAAAACATAAGGGCATCTTTTCACAACAAAATCAATGACGTCATTTATATTTTTATGCAGTCTTAATAACTTCATTCTTTTTCTTCTGTTTATCACAAAAGAATCCCACAAGCGGGATTCTCCGCCTGCGGCGGGCCGCATCAGCGGCATAATCCCACTCCGCCGCAGTGCGGTCCCCGAAGGGATTTTTAATTTATTAACTGTATTTATGAAACACTCACAGCTGCGCCGGCTACAGCCCATCTGTAATTCTGGATTGCCTGCTGAAGTTCCAGACCTGCACAGTGGTATCCTGATTCTGTGGTCAGCCATGCAAGTTCCTGCTGAAGGTATTGGATCTGGCTTAAACTTCCGTTCTGCTTCTGGATCTGAGCCGCATCCCAGACCATTTTTCCGCTTTCATAAGCGGTTTTTGCAGCATCATAGGCAGCGTGTTTTTCCAGGATCTGATCGTACAGCGCCTGAATATCGGAACGGACTGTATTTTCTGAATATTCTACATTTCTTAAACGGTTTTCAGTCTGTGTAGTCGTCTTTGTAGTACGGGCCTGAAAATCGGTCATACCGCCTCCGGTAGAGCTTCTTAAGCTGATCAGGTTATAGTTGTTATTTACTGCCTTTTCCTTATCTGCATTTACGTCAATGGCGTCAATGGCCGCCAGATCTGCAGAGGGGATTGCTCCAAAGGTAACGCCGGAGGCAGGGTCATATCCTGTAAAGCTGCAGAGAAGCTTATAGATCTGCTCCATTCCCGCATCCAGACTGGCCAGCTGGGACTGCGCAGAGGAAAGAGAAGCCGCTGCGGATAAAACATCGCTGTCCACCGCCATCCCCTGAGACTGCATGGTATCCTGAAGCGCTCTGGCTGTCCGGGCCAGTTCCACTCCCTTTGCAGCCATGGCACGCTGGGAGACCAACTGCTCATACTGATTCATCATGGACTGGACATTCATGATCAGGGAATTGGCCTGGCGGTCTACCTGACGTTCCGTAGATGAGGTCTTTTTTAAGGACTGACCCATCATGGATGCCGCATTTCTCATCTGTCTGGCAGACTGGCGCAGTGCTTTGGCGGTTGCCGCAGAAATCGCCTGATCCATCCCGGTCTGTTCCTCTGCCATATCCTCTGCCACATCGGCCTGGGACAGAAGGTCACTTGCCATAATACGCTCATTTACAGCAATATCAGCCTAATCCTCTACCATGCCCTTGGCCATATCATAGGCGCTTTTCATCGGTCCGTAATAATTTTTTACACGTTCCTCAATCTCACCGTAATCCAGATGTCCGTCTGAGAGAAGCTGCTGCTCCTGTTCATAGGCCACATTTGGATCTGTCTGATCTGCCAGCACAGTAAAGGGCACAGATGCTGCCAGAACCACGCTTAAGGACGCTGCTGCCGTTCGTTTTAAAAATGTGGTTTTCATGTTCATCGTCTCCTTTTCATCCTGCTTAATTGGAGGTGGTAAGGCCCTTC
>ENA-OQDA01000896-OQDA01000896.1-human-gut-metagenome-genome-assembly--contig:-NODE-896-length-11353-cov-5.984144_pt1 | contig 11353 bp, 10 predicted proteins | sample MGYA00242771_ERZ504603 | MGnify/ENA primary metagenome ERZ504603 (study PRJEB26092, sample SAMD00036328) | human gut metagenome | host: Homo sapiens | study: EMG produced TPA metagenomics assembly of...
AAGAAAGCGATATATACAAACCGAACGAATGGGCGGTTTCAAGGGAGGCGGTTCCTGTGGGAGTTGCTTTCGACCCGCTTAAAATCGAGGATCTGTTCAGACATATCGTTGGATATGCTGCCAATAAGCTTTACCGGACATCCTTCGTCCTCGATAACGATCTTTTGTTTCAGGAGATTCGAACGCATGGCGATCTCTCGTTTTCTTATGCTGGCCTCGCTGCTGCCAAACGTGTGGTTTATATTGACACCCCTTTCTATCATCACAGAATAAGGAAAGGGAGCTTGTCCGACACAACTCAAGAGTCTCATTGGCATTGTCTGTTTGAGGCTCTTGATAATTTACGCAGTGAACTTTACAGGCTTGATATTTGGTCAGAATGTGAACGTGATTTTGCTAATTATGTATTGCAGATGGCGAAATGGAAGTTTAGTCGCGTTGGCGGTCAGGTTCGGGTTGATCTAGACGAAGGACTTCGAAGCGAATGGTTTCCGCATCTAGGTGTATTAACCTACCCAAAAGATTTTTTTTACAACAAAGACTGTCTTGCTTTTTTGGAAGACACTATGAGCTTGCCTTATATGGATCGTCAGGAGAAAGAGCTAGAGCGATTGCGTTTGCTGATCGCTGATCAGGATGTGATCCTTGCGAACTTGGATTACGAATGCGACCAGATCACCATGTCCGCATCTTACAAAATCGGACATGCTTTATTGAGGCCTTTCTGGTTGCTTAAAAGGGCTTTTTCGGTCCATAGGGGACGGTAAGGCTTATTGCTCTGCCAGTATGCGCCCACCCGGTTTTCGCTGAAATAAGGAGAGTGCCAATATGGCTCGCTATGATATTCTCGTTGTTGGGAGCGGTTTGTTTGGATCCATTGTCGCGCATGAGGCGATGCGGCGCGGCAGATCGGTTCTCGTGCTAGAGAGGCGTGGCCACATTGGTGGAAACTGCTATACCGAGAAAGTTGACGGTATCAATGTCCACGCGTACGGTGCGCACATCTTTCGAACGAGCGACGAAGCCATTTGGAAATACATGGAACAGTTCTGCGAATTTAATAACTTCGTGAACTCCCCGATCGCCAACTTTAATGGCGAGTTGTACAATATGCCCTTCAACATGAACACATTTTACGGTTTGTGGAAGACCGCGACACCGGACGAGGCTCGTGCAAAAATCGAGGAACAGCGGGTGCCGTGCGACAAACCCGCGAATCTTGAGGAGCACATCCTATCCCTTGCCGGGTGTGACATTTACGAAAAGCTGGTAAAGGGTTACACCGAAAAGCAATGGGGCAAGCCCTGCTCGAAGCTGCCGCCGTCTATCATGCGGCGCATACCATTGCGCTTTGTCTACGATAACAATTACTTTAACGATCCGTTTCAGGGCATTCCTAAAGGTGGTTACACTCGTATTATTGAGAAGATGATTGCGGGTGCCGACGTACGCGTTGCCGTTGACTATCTGGAGGACAAGGCGGCGTTCGATGCTATGGCTGATCTCGTCGTGTACACTGGAGCTATCGATTCCTACTTCGGTTATTGCTTCGGCGAGCTCGAGTACCGCAGTCTTCGGTTCGAGCACGAGCGTCTGAGTTGTGAAAACTATCAAGGCGTGGCGGTCATGAACTTCACTGATCGCAAAACGCCATACACACGTATCATCGAGCACAAGCATTTCGAGTTTGGGGCGCAGCCCACGACAGTCGTATCCCGAGAGTACCCGCAAGACTGGCACCAGGGGATCGAGCCGTACTACCCTATGGAAGACGAGAAAAACCGGATGCGGTACGCACGGTACGCCAACCTTGCTGAACGCGAGGTCAAGGTGCGCTTCGGTGGGCGCCTAGGTGAGTACCGCTACTATGACATGCAGGACACAGTGAGATCAGCGCTCGCCAAATGCAAAGAGTGGCTGTAGCTCCCGGCAAGCAGTTCATCTTGTGCTTAGAATACCGGAGGGGCAATGTTCATGACGCTCGTGAAGAAATCTCCCATCTCTATCACGGTGTCGAGGAGCGGCTTCGATGCATTTATGGCTATGCGCAGCAGGGTCATAAATGCGAAGCTGGGGCAATTTAGGGATGAGATTGTGAGCGTTTCTTTCCTATGGGACCATAGAGCGACTGTTCGATTTTTCCGAGGACGATGAAAAGGTTTTTTGGATTGTAAGATTCTCTGTGTAAGTCCCTAGGAGCGGAAGGGGGGCGCCGACGTGCTAGCATGGGGGCGCCCTGCGAGGATCGGAGGTGCGCCATGGCGAGGAAGAAGAGGGACCCGGCGGCCGAGGACATCGCCAAGAGGATACTGGCGGAGTACTCCCCGAAGACCGCCGACGAGGCCCAGGAGGCCCTGAGGTCGGTGTTCGGCCCGATGATCGAGACGATGCTCAAGGCGGAGCTGGAAGCCCACCTCGGCTACGCGAGCAACGACAAGTCCCCCAAGGAGGGCGCCGACAGGCGCAACGGCTACACGGCGAAGACGGTGCGCACCTCGGCCGGGGAGGTGTCCATCGACGTCCCCCGCGACCGCGACGCCACCTTCGAGCCCGCCGTGGTCCCCAAGGGCGAGCGGGACCTGTCCGGCATCGAGGGGCGGGTCCTGTCCATGTACGCGCGCGGCATGTCGCAGCGCGACATAGCCGCCACCGTGCGCGAGATATACGGCTTCTCGATGAGCGCGGAGACCGTCTCGGCCATCACCGACCGGATATGGGAGGAGCTGGAGCGCTGGCGCTCCCGCCCCCTCCGGCCCGTCTACGCCTTCATGTTCGTGGACTGACTGTTCGTGCCGGTGCGGCGCGGGAGGGGCTCGCGCAACATGGCCGTCTACGCGATAGTCGCCTACGACCTGGCCGGGTGCAAGGACGTGCTGGGCCTGTGGATGCAGGAGTCCGAGGGGGCGCGCCACTGGATGGGCGTGTTCGACGAGCTCAGGGGCAGGGGCGTCGAGGACGTGCTGTTCGTGAGCATGGACGGGGTCGCGGGCCTTGAGGACGGCCTGCGCGCCGTCTTCCCCGAGGCGGTCGCCCAGCGGTGCGCGGCGCGCCTCGTCCGGAACTCGTGCAAGTACGTGCCCGCCTCCGACATGCAGGCGTTCTGCCTGGACGCGAGGGCGTTCTACGGAGCGGCCTCGCTGGAGGCCTGCCGGGCCGCGTTCGCCGACTTCAAGGAGGGATGGGCGCGCTACCCGGGGGGCGGTCGCCGTCTGGGAGGAGGAGCATGGCCGCGGTCGAGCAGCTGTTCTCGTACGGCCCCGACGTGCGCAGGGTCATGTACACGACGAACGCCGTGGAGAGCGTCAACGCGAGCTTCCGCAAGGCGGTCCGCAGGGGCTGCTTCCCGGACGAGGACGCGGTGATGAAGCTCCTCTACCTGAGGGTCAAGGAGCTCTACCGGCAATGGGGCGAGGGGTGCCACCAGGCGGGATGGGCCCGGGTCCGCAACCAGCTGCTGTGCGACGAGGGGATCAAGGCCAGGATCGAGAAGTACCTGTGAGGAGACTTACACGGACTTCTTGACAAGCCCGGTTTTTTTTGAGTTAAAGCGACGTCAAAAATGCTCGATCCTTCGAACATATGACCATTGTGGCCTTCTCTCCCTCGTATCTCCCTTCGGAGAACGCAATGCCGGCAGCCGAAAGCGCCCCTTTGATCAACTTTACCATGTTTTGCTCGCCCTTGCGATTGTAATCGTCGACCATGATGGTGAACGATGGAGCTAGGGCATTGGGTAGGATCCTGAGCGCGTCTATTCGGGCGAGTTCTTTCATGTCGTAGCCGAAGGGGCCGTCGATCGAGATAAGATCGAACTTCTCCTCCTTGAAGCGATCTTCAAACCCTTTATATGCACGAACTTCATGTTGGCATTCGGGCATTTCCTTCATTTCGAGTTCTAAATGTACAACTTTCGATCGATCTGACAGCTTGTTTTCGGAGAGGTAAAAATCGATCCATGATTGGTCGTGCTCGACTACGACATGATTCACGCTGTCAAACTCGGTCGCATATTGACCGATCATGTTCGTAGACTGCCCTAAGCCGATTTCTAGAATACTTGTCGGGTGTGCTTCGTTCAGCGAGCGGTAAAGCGCGTACAGGTAGGGGTATCCTACCGCCCAGCGACCGGGGCTCAGGGATACGTCTTTGAACCAGGTACTTCCCGATAAGGTTCGGTCGAGCGTTTCAGCCCAGAGAATTTCTTTCGAAATTTTATGCGCTTGAGTGATCTGATAGAGGGTCGCGTCTTGCTTGGCATGAACGGATGAGTTCAAATTGGCAATATCTTCAGCGATTTTGTCGAAACGGGTAATCACTTGATCGAGTTTTGCAGCGACGAGAGCCGATGTCGCCTCTTGTGTGACCATCGAAGTGACTCTCTCATCAAAAGTGGCATCAAGGTGATCAAGTTTTGTCGCAATTTCGGCACTTTTTGCCTCAAGGAGACAGATCTTTTCCGCAGTGGCGACGTTGCTCGCTTCGAGTCGTTTCCGCGCCTTCTCAAACGTACTTGCTCTTAGCGGAATGACCTTGCGCAGTGCGTTTCGAACGCTCATACTTTGTAATCCTCTCAGGATTGCTGCATTGGCATCATGGTTTCTGCCAAGTCTTCAGGGCGTATGCTGTTGCATATCATCTTCTTGCGAGGAGTCGTTTCCCAGCTTCTTTCAAAAAAAATCAACTGGTATACTTAATTATCACTTGAATATTCGAGGGATGTTGAGGATATCGGTATGAGGATAGCTGTTGCTGGCACGGGGTACGTTGGCCTCTCCATTGCGTGCTTGCTTGCGCGAAGGCACGAGGTTTGTGCGGTTGATATCGTTCGGGAGAAAGTCGATTTGGTGAACGTGGGTAAATCGCCTATTGCCGACAAAGAGATAGAGGAGTTTCTCGCTTCGGGCAAGTTGAACCTTTCCGCTACGTGCCAGCCCGAGGATTGTTACCGTCAAGCCGATTATGTGGTGATATCTACCCCGACGAACTACGACGATACGAAGAATTACTTCGATACTAGCTCTATAGAGGGTGTGCTTGATCTGCTTGATTCGTTGGAAACGAAGGCGTGCGTTGTCATCAAGTCCACTGTGCCCGTTGGCTACACCGAGCATGTTTCGCGCCAGTATCCGAAGCTTAAGATACTGTTTTCTCCTGAATTCTTGCGAGAGGGGCACGCGTTGTACGACAATCTGCATCCATCCCGCATTGTGGTAGGCATGCCCTTTCATAATGCAGATCTCGTGCCATGTGCAGAAGGGTTCGCAGAATTGCTTGAAGAGGGGGCAGCAGAGAACAAAGCCGCGATAGAGAAACTCATTGTTGGTTCGACCGAGGCCGAGGCTATCAAGCTGTTCGCCAATACGTACCTGGCTCTTCGCGTCTCCTACTTTAACGAACTCGACACGTATGCCGAGGTTCGTGGGCTGAATGCGGAGGAGATCATTAAGGGTGTCGGGCTTGACCCGCGTATCGGCGCTCACTATAACAACCCTTCATTCGGTTACGGCGGCTATTGCCTTCCAAAGGACTCGAAGCAGCTCCTTGCAAACTACGATAATGTGCCTCAGAACTTGATCCGAGCCATCGTTGAATCGAATTCCACCCGTAAAAACTTCATCGCCTCCCAAGTCCGAGCCTTATCGCCGCATACCGTGGGCGTGTATCGGCTTGCCATGAAAAAGGGGTCGGACAACTTCCGCCAAAGCTCGATACTTGGCGTGATGGAGCGGCTCGATGATGCGGGAGTCGAAATGGTGGTGTACGAACCGACTCTTGACGTGGATGAGTTCTTCGGTGCGAAAGTCGTCAACGACCTGAGCGAGTTCAAGATGCAAAGCGACGTGATCGTCTGTAATCGATTCGATGCCGAACTTCAGGATGTGGTTGACAAGGTGTACACGCGCGATTTATGGCGCAGCGACGAATAAGGGGTCTCCCTTGGTCGTTTTCGATAGGGAGATCCATTGGGCAAGTTTTGTGTTGAAGACGCGTCCCATCGGGGGATCTTCGTATGTTCGACGCGCACGCCGGCCTCGTCGCACAGGTTGCGCATGCGTGGGATGCTAATTCAAATTCTATACTCGACAGTTTTCACTTTTGTAACCGAGCAGAGATGGTCGAGGTGCACTTTTCATGATCGGAGGGCGCGGTCGATCTCTGGGTTTTCCCTTCGTCATCGTATTTCTTTGGGGAGACTCGGCAGATCTTTGTTTCTGTTCCTCTCGGAGTGGTATTATGAAAAATCGTTTGTCAATGCGCGGCGGGAAGGCTTAGAGTTTAGTGGATCCGAACTATTCGAGAAGCTCTCCTCGGTACTCGGCATCTTCGAGGCGGTTTTCGCATGGCGCCGCGCCCTCGAATCTGGTTGCTGGGCATCGCGGGCGGCAGGTTTCCGTTCCCCGGGGTGCATCGGCTCGCCCACAGGTCATGCCCCAGCAGCAAGGGCGCCCGCCCGTCGGCGCAGGGGCGCGCACGCCTGCTGCGCGTCCGACGGCGCAGCAGCTGTACCCCGAATACCTCAGGAAGCGCAAGCGTTCCAACCTTCTCAAACGCGCGGGCGCGTGCGTGCTCGCGGTGCTGCTGGCGGCCGTCTGCGCGACGGGAGGCTACGCGCTGTGGTATTCCTCGGCGCTTGACGGCGCGCTTTCCCTGGGTACCGAGACCGACGCTTCTGTCGAGGCCGTGCTGACGCCGGCTGAGCCGGGCAAGCCTTTCTACATGCTGTTGCTGGGGTCGGACTCGCGCGAAGGGTCGGGCACGTCCAGCCGCGCGGATGAGTCGGGGGACAGCCAGCGTTCGGACGTGATGATCCTCGCCCGTGTGGATGCCTCCAATCGCGAGGTCACCCTGGTCAGCATCCCGCGCGACACCCGCTACACGTTGGAAGACGGCAGCGTGGTGAAAATCAACGAAGCCTACAACCTGGGCGGGGCCGCCGCCTCTATCAAGGCGGTGTCCACGGTGACGGGCACGCCGATCAATCATTACGCCGAGGTGCATTTCTCCGAGTTCCAAGAACTGGTGGACAAAGTGGGCGGCATCACCGTGGACGTGCCGGTGGAGATATCCTACAAAGACGCGTTGACTGGCGAGGCGGTGTCCCTGCAGCCAGGCGTCCAGACGCTGAACGGACAGCAAGCGCAGATATTCGCCCGTGCGCGCCACGAATACGGCGACAACCAGGAGGCGAAGCGCCAAAGCAACATCCGCCAGATACTCACGGCCATCGTGGAGAAAGTGCTGCAGAAGCCCGCCATGGAGCTGCCGGGTGCCATCCTCGACCTCGCCCAAAGTGTCGGAACCGACATGAACACGCCCGATATCGTATCGCTGGCTCTTTCGTTTTCGGGGGACCCGGGCGGGATGACCTTGTACAGTTGCACCGGCCCCAGCAATGGGGACTTCGACGAGGCGCAGAACGGCCTCTGGCTGTGCTACGAGAACCCCGAAGGCTGGGCGACCCTCATGGCGGCAGTCGATGCGGGCGAGGATCCCGGCGAGCTGGACGTCGAATCGACCGCGATCATCCCTGCATCTTCGGACGCGTCGGTCTGATAGGCATCAAGGAAGGGCGAGAGGCCATGCCGGCTGTATCCGTGATCATACCCATGTACAACGTGCGTCCCTATATCGAGGACTGCCTGCTGTCGTTGAAGCGGCAGACGTTCGGCGATTTCGAGGCGCTGTGCGTCGACGACGGTTCGACCGACGGCACGCTGGAAGCCGCTCGGAAGGCGGGCGACGACGACGCTCGCTTCTCATTTCTTTCTCAGGCGAACGCGGGGCAGTCTGCCGCGCGCAACGCGGGCATCGCCCGCGCGACGGGGAAGTACATCGTCTTCCTGGATTCCGACGATTACTACGAGGACCGCGCGCTGCAGACGCTGTTCGAGCGGGCCGAGCGCGACGAGCTGGACGACTTGTTCTTCTCGGCGCGGACAGTGTACGAAGATGCCGAGGCGCGGGCGCGCTACCGCGACGATTACGACGATCGCGAGGGCATCGACGGCGTCATGACGGGCCGCCAGCTCATGGCGCGCTTCGCCGAACTCGATTCGTTCTGCGTGTCGCCCGCGCTGCAGTTCGTTCGCAGGGGTTTCTTGGAAGAATCAGGAATTCGGTTCTACGAGGGCATCGTGCACGAGGACAACCTGTTCACCTGCCTGATGCTGGCGGCCGCGCCCCGCGCGGCCTTTCTGAACGAGCCTTTGTACGTAAGGCGAGTGCGCGCCGGATCCACTATGACCGAGGCTCGCGAGATGCGCCACGTTTACGGCCACTTCAAGGCTGCCTACGAGCTTGAGGCATGGCTGCGCGCGCATGCGGGGGAGTGTTCGGAAGAGTTCGTCCGAGCCCTGGTTCGTCATGTGGCGTTCTGCTACGACCGGGCGGCGTTCGACGCGCTTTCGTTCGACGAAGCGCGTCTGGACGCGTGCGCGGCGGGCCTTGTGCCCGAGGAAGGGGCATCCTTCCGGCTGCACGTAATGGAGCATGCGCGCGAAACCGAGGGAATTCGCAAAGAGTACCTGGAATCGACGACCTACCGAGTCGGTCGTGCTATCATGGCTCTGCCTTGTCGGCTCAAAGAGCGTTTCGGCCGCTAGGCGCACTACCTAAGCGAAAGGAATGGTTCTGGTGAAGTTGAAGAAAATCGTTCGCTGCGGCGCGATGGCGGCTCTGCTTGCGCTGTCGATGGTCGTCGTGGCCGGATGTCAGCAGCAGCACGCTGTGGAGGATCCCGACACGAAGCTGATGCAGGATGCCGTGGACAGCGGCAAGGAGCCCGTCAACAGCATCGACACCCCCTTCTATGTGCTCATCGTCGGAAACGACGCGCGTACGGGTACCACGGAGGCATCCAGCGAGATGTACGCGGACGGCAAGGGACGCTCCGACACCATGATGCTGGTTCGCATCGATCCGAAGACGTACCAGGTCTCCCTCGTTACCATTCCCCGCGATACGGAAACGACGATCGACGGGGGAGTGGCGAAGATCAACGAGGCGTATCATGTCGGCGGTATCGATATGGCGATCGATCAGGTTGAAAGCCTGACCGGCGTTCACGTCCAGTATTATCTCGACATGGGCTTCGTCGACTTCGAGAACTTCGTCAACGCGCTTGGAGGAGTCACGGCGAACGTGCCCATAGACATGCATTTGAAGGACATCGTGAACGGCGGCACCATTGAGCTAAACGCCGGAGCGCAGGAGCTCGACGGCCCCGAGGCCCTTGTTCTCGCCCGTGTGCGCAAGCTGTACGCTGTCGACATCGAGGCGTGCCGCCAGATCCAGGACCGCCAGCTGGTCGAGGCGGGCATCAAGCAGGTTGCGGCCGACCCGGCGAACGCTGCGGCGCACCTTGACGCGCTTCTTGGCAATGCCGAAACGAATTGGCCGAGGACGAGCTGGCGGCTATGGTGGCGGACTTCGCCGCGAACGCCGACAGGATCGCTTTCCAGTCGGGTACCGGCCCTTACGTTGGCGACTTTATGGAGGAGCATGACGGCCTCTGGATGGTTCCTCGCGACGAGGGAACGTGGAGGAAGGTTATCGAAGTGGTCGAATCCGGCGGCGATCCGACGACGGTCGTAGCCTTGCCCGAAGTAGAAGCGGCGTAAGCCATTTAGTATGCAAGAAGACCCCGAATGCTCGGGGTCTTCCTTTATTTCCCGCCTTCGCGGCTGCTTTTTCTCGTCACGTATTTCTTGAAGGTGCGAAGAGTGAACCAAGGACCTACGTTGCGTAGGTTGTACAGCCCCTGCTTGACGCAGCCCCAGGCGTAGGGCGCGCTGCGGACGTACGGTTCGGGCATGCCGCGCAGTTCGGCAAACATGCGCTTGCATCCTGGAGGTATCTCGGCGTCAGACAGAACAAGATCGGTATCCATTCGCTCGAACATGCGCGTGGCTGCCGCCCGCACCTCGTCGTTCGTCAGGTCGACTTCTTCCAGGACGCCGCCTAGGTAGGTGAAGCCGCGGCTGTTGTGGGCGCGCAGCACGGCTTCGTCGCGGGTGCCTATGCGTTCGAGCGCATCCATCATGTCGTTCCATCGGTCAAAAGGCAGTAGCGTGTTGTTCAGCGCGAAGGACTTCGATTTCTCGGGCGTTTCCTCGCGGTAGCAGTAGTACGGTTCGTCGAGATAGACGATGCGCTCGGCTTGGCAGAGCGTCTCTATCAGAAACGGGTTGTCGGCCCATCCCGCTCCCGGATACTCGCGGAAGCGGATACCGTGCTTTTCAAGGAATCCTTTGCGGTAGATGGCCGACCATATGGACGGATGGTGCGTGAGCAGATGCGCCGCGTCGCGGATGATGAACGGCTGGCAAGGCGGCTTGATGCGACGGCGGTAGCTGCAGTTCAGCTTGCGTTGCTCGGGGGTGTCGGGCATCCAGATGCGCCAGTACGGGGTTTTCACGATGTCTGCGGGATCGTTGAAGGTTGCTTCGAAAGCGAGCATGTCGGCATACATGCCGGGTTCGATCCAGTCGTCGGGCTCGACGATGGAGATCCATGCGCCTCGCGCCTCTTCCAGTCCGCGATTACAGGTGGCTCCGTAGCCTTGGTTCTGCTTGTCGATGACGCGGATGCGCTCGTCGCGAGCGGCGTATGCCTGCATGATGGCGAGAGAGCCGTCCGTGCTGCCGTCGTTCAGGCAGATGACCTCCAGCTCGCGGTGCGTTTGCGCGAGAATGCTGTCGAGGCATTGCGCAAGGTACGGCTCCGCGTTGAAGACCGGGACGATTATAGAGACGAGCTGATTATCTACGTTGCGCATGAAAGGCCTTTCTTTTTCTATTCATCCACGAAATCAGCGCACGCGCCGGAATCGTCGAATATGTAGCGGGTGCCGTCGATTACCGCGGTGCCGGTCGCCATGGCTCCAGAGGAGGGGTCAAGATAGTACCATGACCCTCCGTTCTCGAGCCAGCCCGTTGCCATCATGCCTGATTCGGGATCCATCCAGTACCAAGCTCCTCCCGTGAGCAACCAGCCGGTTTGCATGGCTCCCGATCCGCTCAGGTAATACCAAGCGGTTCCTTGTTTCAGCCAGCGGCTCGACTGCATGGCGCCGGAGCCTTCGAAGTAGTACCACTTGCCGTCCGAGGCCTTCTCCCAGCCCGTGGCCATCGCGCCGGAGTCGGGGTCCAGCCAGTACCAGGAGCCGCCCTTGCTCAGCCAGCCCGTCTGCATCGCCCCGGAGCCGGAGAGGTAGTACCAGGAGGAGCCCTGCTTCATCCAGCCGCCGGAGCGCATGGCGCCGGAGCCTTCGAAGTAGTACCACTTGCCGTCGGCCGCCTTCGCCCAGCCGGTGGCCATGGCGCCGGATTCCGGGTCCAGCCAGTACCAAGTG
>ENA-OQDA01000897-OQDA01000897.1-human-gut-metagenome-genome-assembly--contig:-NODE-897-length-11350-cov-2.748017_pt1 | contig 11350 bp, 13 predicted proteins | sample MGYA00242771_ERZ504603 | MGnify/ENA primary metagenome ERZ504603 (study PRJEB26092, sample SAMD00036328) | human gut metagenome | host: Homo sapiens | study: EMG produced TPA metagenomics assembly of...
GCCTAAAATGTTTTAGCTGTGGATTCCGCCAAGGGGAAAATTGGAGAAAAAGGCTGTCTTTTCAAGGTGCTGTGGAGATGAAGCAACCACATGCCATGACAGAGCCTTCGCTGATGGGCTTTATGATTGGAGATATGTTATTGGTTATTCCTTTGGAACTTCAAAAAATGAAGCATCAGCCGTTTCTCTGGAACAGCCTTTGGAAAATCCATAGCTAATGAATTTCATTGATTATTTATTTTAAATTTCAAAAGACGAAATGCCGGCCGAATGGCTGTGGCGGAGCCTTCCTTTTCGACAAAGATAGGAATCCCTTATTGTTAGGGCATATTGTGGAAGAGTCGGGCGGAGGCCGCCGAGGTGGGGTAGACTATGGACAAAAAAGAAAAACAGAAATAGTATTTTTTATCATTAACTCATTAACGATGTCCCCGTGTGGACAATATATGCAGCCTCGCTGCGAAGGAGCTCTCCCATGACGTACCGTTATCAGCTTTATAAGTGCCCCATTTGCGGAACCGTGACTGAAATCGTGCATGATGGCGTCAGCGCCATGATCTGCTGCGGCAAAACGATGGAAGTTCTTGACGACCGCGAACCCGTTGGAACCAGGGAATCGCACATGCCCGTCGTGGAAGCCACGGAAAAGGGCTGCAAGGTGAGCGTGGGCTCCAAGCTGCACGGGATGGAAGCCGATCACCTGATCGAATGGGCCGAAATCCGCACCTCCGATAACACTGTGCTGCGCAAGTACTTCAAGGCCGGAGAAACCCCGGTCGTCGAATTCCCCATCCCCTTTGATCAGGTTGTGTTCGCCCGCGCCTACTGTAACAAGCACGGCGCTTGGCGTGCGAAATAACCCTGTCGTGCTCTGATTTGTTGAGCCCCCTGTTCCACGGAATAGGGGGCTTTTCGTTTGGCTCCGCCACAGGTAATGGGTGGTGCTTTCTTGAAGTTCCAAAGGAATAGCCAAGAAGATGATCCGTCATGAAGCCCGCCGACGGAAAATTTGGTAAAAAGGCTATATATTCACTGTATTGTGGAAATGAAAACAGCCACTCCCGTGACGGGGCGTTTCGGTGGGCGGCATCCGTATAGCCGCCCCTTGGATTGGGCAAGTGTAAGGAGAGGGCTGTGTTCTGGAAAGTGGTTGATGCTTTTCCCCCTGAAGCCCCAAGGGAATAACCGGCAAAATGCCTTAGCCGTGGATCCCGCCAAGGGGAAAACTGGAAAAAGGCTGTATTTTCACCGTGCTGTGGAGATGAAACAGCCACATGCCATAACAGGGCCAAGGAGAAAAAAGCCACCCTTTGTGGTGGGTTCGCAGAGGGGGGCCGCCTTATATGGGAGAGCTGCGTTGCCGCTTGATTTTGAAGTCAGGCGGATATGGTTTTCCCCTTATCCGGGCGCATCGCCGAGCCGCGGCCTCGGCCCGGCGAAGTTTCCTTCATAACATGCGCCATGTGGCTGCATACGCTTATGGAGGAGGGCCGGAGGGCCGTTCTTGAGGCAGCGCCGCACTTTCTTGGGAGGGGGTTGCCAACATTGTAAAACCGTCTCCCTCTGCCGGGCTGCTCTTTTTTGTTCATGGGACATGGAGAATAACCGTGTAAAAAGGGGAGGTTCGCTGCATTCCCTTTTATCTTGTGAAGAAGGGCGTCATTCCCTGAAAGGATTTGCGGCAAAGAAAATATGGAACGAAAAAATGAGTAAAAATACAATATTACATGACATGGTAATAAAAATTGTTTCTATGTTGTTCCCTAATAAGTATAAATAATAAAAGTTCTTTCCAGGGCAATTGGCTATATTGTTCGAGCGCACAAATAACACTTGGTTGACAGAAAAAGGAAAGTATCCTTTAAACCAGATAGGAATGCCGTTATACTTCAATAAGAAGTAAAGGAAGTTGATGCTTGCGGCGTCAGCTTATGGCGGAACTGGCAAAGGAGTTGCGAATAAGGAGAAGCGGAAGGAGTTGTAAGGTCTTTTTTATTATTTGAGGAGGGAATCTAAAGATGGCTCAGGCGAACATCACTTCACACGTCAGACTGCGCAGTCATATTTCAGGATACACCGATGTTATACAGATGTTGACCGGTGTCCTTCTCTGCTGTTTTGTGCTGATGCATATGGTACTTGTTTCAAGCGTCATCTTGAGTCCGAAGATAATGGACTCTCTGGCAGTATTCCTTGAAACATCTTATTTGGCGCAGATCGGCGGGCCAATCATTTTGCTTGTCATGATCCTGCACTTTATTCTCGCTGCACGGAAAATGCCGTTCAGTCCGCTGGAACTGCGCGAGTTCTGGCGTCAGGCCAAGATGATGCACCATATGGACACGTGGCTGTGGCTGGTGCAGGTCGCCACCGCGATAGTCATCCTTGTTATGGCCAGCGCGCACGTCATCAACGTCCTGTCGAATTTGCCCATCTCCGCGAACAAGAGTGCGGCGGCCATTCAGGGCGGCATGGTTCCTTTCTATCTGGTGCTGTTCGCCGCGTTGGATCTGCATATCGCCATCGGCTTGTACCGCATCGGCGTGAAGTTCGGCATCCTGAACCGTGAAAACCGGTTGAAGTGGCGCAAGTATGCCCTCTATCTCGTTATCGGTCTGGCACTGCTGAGTCTGGCAACCCACTACAGCTTCGCCACGATGGCCATCTAAGGGAGGGCGTCATGAGAACGATTTATTCCGACGTGTTGTGCATTGGCGCCGGGCTCGCCGGCGAACGCGTGGCCCTCGCCGCGGCTATGGAAGGTTTCCACACCATCTGTCTTTCCGTCGTCCCTCCGCGCCGGTCGCATTCCTCGGCGGCGCAGGGCGGTATGCAGGCGGCCCTCGGCAACGCCATCATGGGCAAGGGCGACAGCACCGACATCCACTTCGCCGATACCGTGAAGGGTTCCGACTGGGGCTGCGATCAGGAAGTGGCCCGCATTTTCGCGGACAGCGCGCCCATCGTCATGCGTGAAATGGCCCACTGGGGCGTGCCGTGGAACCGCGTCGTCGCGGGCAAACACATCTACTATAAGGGCGGCAAGCCTTTCGAGGCCGAAGAGGAGGAAAGCAAACACGGGCTCATCCACGCCCGCGCCTCGGCGGCACCGCGAAATGGCGCACCTGTTACACGGCTGACGGCACGGGGCGTTCCGTGCTGAACACCCTCGACAGCAAATGCCTCCAGTACGGCGTGGAAATCCACGACCGTATGCAGGCTGAGGCTCTCATCCATGACGGCGAGCGCTGCATGGGCGCGATTGTCCGTTCCCTACGCGACGGGGAGCTTGTCGCCTACATCGCCAAGGCGACCCTCATCGCCACAGGTGGGTACGGGCGCATCTACCGCGCCACCACCAACGCCGTCATCTGCGACGGCGGCGGCCAGATCTGCGCCCTGAATACCGGCGTCGTGCCCCTCGGCAACATGGAGGCCATCCAGTTCCATCCCACAGGCAGCGTGCCCACGGACATTCTGATGACGGAAGGCTGCCGCGGCGACGGCGGGACGCTCCTCGACGTGAACGAGTACCGTTTCATGCCCGACTACGAGCCGGAGAAGGCCGAACTCGCCTCCCGCGACGTGGTTTCCCGGCGCATGACCGAGCACATGCGCAAGGGCTTCGGCGTGAAGAGCCCCTACGGTGACCACCTGTGGCTGGATATCCGTCACCTCGGCGAGCACCACATCACGACCAAGCTGCGTGAGATCTACGACATCTGTACGCATTTCCTCGGCGTGAATCCCATCCATCAGCTTATCCCCGTGCGCCCGACGCAGCACTATTCGATGGGCGGCGTCCGGCACGGACAAGGACGGCCGCGCCTACGGGCTCAAGGGGCTGTTCGCCGCCGGTGAAGCGGCGTGCTGGGATCTGCACGGCTTCAACCGTCTGGGCGGCAACTCCCTCGCTGAAACCGTGGTTTCCGGGCGTTACATCGGCAGCAAGGTGGTTGAGTATCTCAAGGGCTCCGAAAGCGTGTTCAAGACCGAACCCGTCAACGATGCCCATAAGCTCGTCGCCAAGGCCATTGACGACATCGTTTCCTGTCGCAACGGCAAGGAAAACTGTTTTGAGCTCCGCAACGCCATGCAGGACGTCATGATGGACGACGTGGGCATTTTCAGGAATGCCAAGGATCTCCAGAATGGCGTCGACAGGCTGCTTGAACTTTCCGAGCGGGCCAAGCACATTGGTCTCTACGGCAGCGTGAAGGGCTTCACGCCGGAGCTGTCCATGGCCCTGCCGCGTGCCCGGCATGATCAAGCTGGCGCTCTGCACCGCCTACGGCGCGCTTCAGCGCACCGAATCCCGTGGGGCGCATACCCGCGAGGATTCCCCGAACGCAACGATGCCGAATGGCTGAAGCGCACGCTCGCCTACTGGAAGGAAGGCGACTCCCTGCCCACTCTCAAATACGAAGACGCTTCTCCGTGGTTCGAGCTGCCTCCGGGCGAGCGCGGCTACGGCGGCGGGAAGATCATCCCCGCCGAAATCCCCGCCGACAAGATCAAGACCAAGGCGCAGGCGGAAGAAGCCATCAAGTAGCTCGCGAAGCGTTGCGGGGGAGGGGAGAAGGGCCCCTTTGAAAAGGGCCTCCTTCTCCCCTCCCCCGGCCCCTCCTCTCATCCCCCTAAACTTTTGGCTGGTGGGGAGGGTTCGCGAAGGGAGATCAGAACAACCATTTTCAGTAGATGAGGAAAGAGCATGAGTCGCAAATTGCATATCGAGGTGTTCCGGTACAATCCGCTTGATCCCGCCTCCGTTCCGCACATGCAGTCTTTTCATGTGGAAGAATACAACTCCATGACCCTGTTCATCGCGCTGAACATCATCCGCGAACAGCAGGATCCGAGCCTCCAGTTCGACTTCTGCTGCCGCGCGGGCATCTGCGGTTCCTGCGGCATGGTCATCAACGGGCGTCCCGGCCTCGCCTGCCATACCCAGACCCGTGATCTGCCGGATCACATCGTCCTGCATCCCCTGCCGGTCTTCAAGCTGCTTGGCGACCTGTCGGTGGATACGGGCGTATGGTTCCGTGAAGTGGGCCGCAAAATCGAAGCGTGGGTTCACACGCAGGACAAGGCGTTCGATCCCCGCGCCGAAGAAAGGCGCATGGAAAACGAGCTTGCCGAGCAGATTTTCGAGCTTGACCGCTGCATCGAATGCGGCTGCTGCATCGCGGCCTGCGGCACGGCCCGGATGCGCAAGGACTTCCTCGGCGCGGCGACCATCAACCGCCTCGCCCGTTTCTACATCGATCCCCGCGACAACCGTTCCGAGGACGAATATTACGACGTGATCGGCAACGATCAGGGCGTATTCGGCTGCATGGGCCTCCTCGGATGCGAAGATGTCTGTCCCAAGAAGATTCCCCTCCAAGACCAGCTCGGCATCATGCGCCGCATGCTGGCCCTCAAGTCCGTCAAGGGCATCCTGCCCAAGGCCCTGTACGAAAAGTTCAAGGGCTGCGGATCGCACTGTCACAGCTAAAAAGATGGGCCTCCGGCGGCAAGGGGCTTACCGCCCCTTGACCCCGTTCGGGGGCGAGCGCCCCCCGGACCCCGGCACAATCGGAACGGCTCTGTTCAAGTTTACGGTTGATAAAGAGAAAGACTCTGTTATCGTTTATGGTTGTTTTATCTCCACAGTGCGGTGAAAATATAGCCATTTTTCTCCGGTTTTCCCCTTGGCAGGATCCACTGATAAGGCATTTTTCCCGGTTATCCCTTTGGAACTTCAAGGAAAAAGCATCAACCGTTTTCTATAACACAGCCATCGGAATTGCTGAAGCGTGTTGCCTTGGATCGGCAGGAGGAACGGCACGCCGTTTCCCCTGCGCCGGAGGGAACGGCATGGGGGGCTTTTGTCCCTGGCTGGTGCGGGGCCGATACGGCTGGGAGGGCTGGGGGCCACCCTTTGGGCGGGGTTAAGGTTGGTTGTTCCGTCTGAAGAACGTCGTGATAACCTTATGGGGAAAAAACGTGATAAGTTGGGATGTTGATTTTGCGTTTTTGAGGAACTTCGTAATTTTGTTGACGAATATGCAGCAGACTCTTGGAAAGAGTTATCACGCCGCCCGGAGGCGAGTTTTCGCGCCGCGCATCATCCGTCGGTGCAGTTCGCACCCTGCCGCCTGAAGCGTCGCCTTTCACCTCTATTTAAAGGAAGGTACATATGGCCTTGTTCACGCGGGAAGAAGCCCTTGAATACCACCGTTCCCCCCGTCATGGGAAAACCGAAGTGGTGCTGACCAAGCGCTGCGAAAGCCAGAAGGATCTGTCCCTCGCCTATTCGCCGGGCGTGGCCGAAGCCTGCAAGGCCATCGCGGAGGATCGGGCGCTGGTATCCGAATACACCGGGCGCGCCAATCTGGTGGCCGTGATCTCCGACGGCACGGCCGTCCTTGGGCTCGGCAACATCGGGCCTTACGCCGCCAAGCCGGTCATGGAAGGCAAGGGCGTCCTGTTCAAGAATTTCGCAGACATCGACGTGTTCGACCTGTGCCTCAAGACGGGCAGCGCCGAAGAGTTCATCGCCGCCGTAAGGACGATGGAACCCACGTTCGGCGGCATCAACCTTGAGGACATCAAGGCTCCCGAATGCTTCATCATCGAGGAGGCCCTCAAGAAGGAAATGGGCATCCCGGTGTTCCATGACGATCAGCACGGCACCGCCATCATTTCCGGCGCGGCCCTGCTCAACGCCTGTGAACTCACGGGCCGCAGGATTGAAGACGTGGCCGTCGTGGTGGTGGGGGCCGGCGCGGCGGGCATGGCCTGCGCGCGGTTCTACTGCGCGCTTGGGGTGAAGCGCGGGAACATCCGCATGTTTGACTCCAAGGGGCTTATCCACAAGAAACGCCCGGATCTGGCCGAATACAAGCTGGAATTTGCGCAGGAAGACGATCTTGGGAGCCTCGCGGACTGCATGAAGGGGGCGGATCTGTTCCTCGGCCTTTCCACTAAGAATCTGGTTTCACGGGATATGGTGCGCTCCATGGCCGACAGGCCGGTGCTGTTTGCCATGGCGAACCCTGATCCGGAAATCGCCTACGAGGATGCCAAGGCGGCCCGCCCGGACTGCATCATGGGTACCGGGCGTTCCGACTATCCGAACCAGATCAACAACGTATCGGGCTTCCCCTACATTTTCCGCGGCGCGCTTGACGTGGAAGCCACGGAAATCAACGAGGCGATGAAGATCGCCGCCGCCGAAGCCCTCGCCGCGCTGGCGAAGGAGCCTGTCCCGGCGGAAGTCTGTTCCGCCTACAATGTGGACAAGCTCGAATACGGTTTTGATTACATCATCCCGAAGCCGCTTGATCCGCGCATTTTGACGCGCATCACGCCCGCCGTCGCCAAAGCTGCGATGGATACGGGCGTTGCCCGCAAGCGTATTGAAGATCTCGACGGATACGCCCGTGAACTGGAACGGCGCGTAAAGGCCTCGCACGATCGCATCCGGCCGTTCGTCGCTTCTTACGAATAAAAAAATGCCCGTTCACGCCGTTGCAGCGGAGCGGGCGGGCGCCTCATCGGGGAGGGCGGCCGCGTTTTGGGAGGAACAAGGCCGCCCTTGGGAAGCGTTTCCGTCAAAGGCATCACCAGTTTGATGACTTTCATACACTAACTGTTTTCGCTTTTTTGGCAAGCAGGGGAGAAGGTTTGTATGAAACGGCTCATGTGGGGTTTCTTGGCTCTGTTGATTGTTGCGTGTGCGGGCGTTTATCTGTCCGGTGGGATGGAGTGCTTTGCGGCCTCGTCCGGGACAGCGGGCGCCGCCGTTCCCGGCGACCACACCAAAGCGTATATTACTCTCGGCATCCTCGCCGTCGCCGCGCTGCTGTTCGTTACGGAAGCGCTCCCGCTGCCCATCACGGCCATGCTCGTGCCCGTGGGGCTTTCCAGCACAGGCGTTTTGACCTCAAAAGTGGCGTTCAGCTACTTCGGCGACAACACCGTGGTGCTGTTCATGGCCATGTTCATCATCGGCGAGTCGACGTTCGTCACCGGTTTTGCCGACAAGGTCGGCCAGATGGCCTTGAAGCTGTCCAAAGGCGATATGAAGAAGCTGCTGCTTTTCTCCATGATCGCTGTCGGCGGCTTGTCCACCGTGCTTTCCAATACCGGAACCACCGCCGTGGCCGTCCCCATGATCATGGGCATGTGCGCCTCCGCCAAGGTCGCGCCGAGCAAGATCCTCATGCCCGTGGCCTTTGCGTCGTCCCTCGGCGGCACCGTGACCCTCGTGGGCACGCCCCCAACGGCATCGTCAACTCCATGCTCGATCAGGTAGGCATCCCGCCGTTCGGCTTCTTTGAGTTCGGCAAGTTCGGCCTCATCCTGTTCGCCGCCGGAATGCTGTATTACTGGGCCTCGGTTATCGCCTGCTTCCTGAGGACAAGGGCGGCGAAGACCATTCCTTCGGTTCCGAACTGAAGGAGCGCCGTACCGGGGAAAAATTGCCTTACTCTATGGGGATATTTGCTTTCGTGGTCATCATGATGGTGACGGAAATGCTGCCCCCTGACGACCGCCGCCGTGCTCGGTGCGTGCCTTGTGGTGGCGACCCGCTGCATGACCATGAAGGAAGCGTTCCAATGCATCGACTGGGTAACCATTTTCCTGTTCGCGGGCATGCTCTCCATGTCCGCCGCCATGCAGCAGTCGGGCCGCCGCGCTGGTGGCGAACGCCGTGGTTTCCAACGTGTCCGGGCCGACCATGCTGCTGTTCGTGTCCTGCGCGCTTACCATGCTGCTCACCAACTTCATGTCGAACACCGCGACAGCGGCCCTGATGGCCCCGCTGGCCCTTCCCATCGCCGTCGGCGGCGGCATTTCGCCCCTGCCGCTCATGATGGGCATCTGCATGTCCGCCTCGGCCTGCTTCCTGACCCCCATCGCCACGCCTCCGAACACCATCGTGTTGACCCCCCGGCCGCTACACCTTCCTTGATTATCTGAAGGCGGGGCTGGCCGTTGCAGCTTATCAGCCTCGTGCTGTGCGTGTTCGTCATCCCGATGATCTGGCCCTTCTAGAGCGTTTTCACGCTGAAAATGCTCTTCCGGCTGCGGGAAGCAGGCGGCCGCTGTAAGGTATAAGCACAATGTATTTGCACTGTTCAATGCCGGAGCGGGTATTTTAACACTGTAAAACGTTAAAGCCCATTTGTTCTAGCCCCAAACCGCGGCGTCCTGCCCCAACCGGGATGCCGCATCTTCCCTCCCCCCGGACATTCCCCTTCGGCAAACCGCAAGGGGAATGTCCCCTCCTTGGAGGGGAGGACAGCGCCTGTCGCCCCCCGTGCGGCAGGCGTTGCGTTTTGGGCTCAGGGAAGGGAGTGGGGAGCCCCCCAAGCGGGTTGGGGCGGGCTGTTCAGTGCGGCGTAATGGGCAGAAGAGATGCCCTTCCACCACCTTGGAAGGAGGGCCTTTTTTGAAGGCTCCGCCATAGCATATGGTTGCTTCGTTTGGCGGTGCCAGAGAAAATAGTTGATGCTTTTTCCCTGAAGTCCCAAAGGAATAACCAACAAAATACCGTAGCTGTGGATTCCGACGACGGGAAAACCGGATAAAAAGCCCATATCTTCACCGCGCTGTGGAGATGAAACAACCACATACTATACAGAGCCTTTTTGAAAGGCCTTTCCAATGAAGCTGCTGGGGATTACGGGGCGTTACATCGCGGACAGGAATTCCGTGGCAGGGGGATGGCACGGAGATGGGGCTGTTTCCCGTTCAAACCGGGATGCGATCCGTGTGGGCGCGTGCCCTGTTATTTTTTTGAGCCTGTCTTTGACGCGGACAGGCAGTTCCGAGAGGAGTTCGGCGTGTTCCTCTTGGGGGATCAGCCGCTGGGCGGCCTGCATACGGGCGTGTTTTTTCTCGTGGAAGTCGTGGAGGCGCTGGATGATGCGGTCGTCGCGCCGTCCTTTGAGCCATATCTGGGCGGCGTTGACGATGTTCTGGAAGATGGAGTAGGCGGCCAGCAATACGGACGCTATGGGGTCGAGATACTGAAAGGTCAGCCACATGGGCAGGATGATGTTCTTTTGCGCCAGCGCCTGCCCTCCCGCGATGCGGCGGTGGAAGCGGGAACCGATGGATTTGCCGAGGATGAAGTTGGCTGTGCAGACGGCGATCCCGGCAAGGGCAAGGAGGATTTCGAGCCGGTAATCCTTTTCGCCGGGCTTCAGGAGCTGTTCAAAGGTGCCCGCCATAAGGATGATGAGCATCCCCGCCCACAGGTAATAGGCCAAGATGCCCCAGCGCAGCAGTACGGCGTTGGCTTTGGGGGCGGCGTACTGGATGAACCACGCGGCCAGCAGGGGCAAGAGCATGGTGGGCCCCACGCGCATGAACACGTTGAACATGGTTTCGAGAAAAGGCGTGTCGATCTGTCCCGTGGCGATGATCGGCAGGATCAGCGGCGCGAGCACGACGATGGCGAGGTTGCTCAGGAAGGCATAGGCCGCGAGGAAGGCCACGCTGCCGCCGAGCATGCCGGTGATGATGGCCGCCGCCGTAGCCGTGGGTGTGAGGGCGGCCATGCATACGCCCTGCGCGATGGCCGGATGCCACGGGAGCGTCAGCGCATAGAGGCCAAGGCTCATGGCGACTTGAAGGCCCATCAGGATGAGGTGCAGGGGGTGGAACCGCAGATCGCGCGGCGAGATGTTGCAGAAGGTCAGCAGGAGCATGGAGGCGAGGAGCCACGGCGCAAGCCATGTGAACTGTGAGAAAAAACTGTGCCCCACGGCCCCTACGGTGATGGCGATGAGGAGTGTCCATTGTTTGAGCGCGCGCAACAGCTTTTTCATCCCAGACAACCCCCTCTTTGTGCCCGTTTGAAGAAAGCGGGCATGAAATGCCTCCACCATACATAACGGCCCAGCCCTTATCAAGGAAGAACCGTCTGGGAGGCATTCGCTTCCGCAATGAAAATTGCATTTCAACTATCTGAAATTCAAAATGAATTTTTTAGAAAATCATCGAAAAGGCGAATGCCTCTCGTCTGGGCTTTATTTTACTTCATTTAAGAAGAGTTATAAAAATAACAGGCGGTTTTGGAGGGGGAGCCGTCAGGGGCAGTCCGCTTAAGGCAACAGGAAGGGGGACTGAATGCCCCCCATTTTTATCATTGCCCCTGTATAGTTTGTGGTTGTTTCATCTCCACAGTGCGGTGAAAATACAGCCTTTTTCTCCGGTTTTCCCCCTTGGCGTGAGCCACGGCTAAGGCAGTTTACACTATGGCCGCCGAAGACTGGAGCAGTATGGCGACGGGAGCCACGGCTAAGGCATTTTGCCGGTTATCCCTTTGGAACTTCAGGGAAAAAGCATCAAC
>ENA-OQDA01000898-OQDA01000898.1-human-gut-metagenome-genome-assembly--contig:-NODE-898-length-11339-cov-3.010257_pt1 | contig 11339 bp, 7 predicted proteins | sample MGYA00242771_ERZ504603 | MGnify/ENA primary metagenome ERZ504603 (study PRJEB26092, sample SAMD00036328) | human gut metagenome | host: Homo sapiens | study: EMG produced TPA metagenomics assembly of...
TAAAGAAAAAGAATATGTTGCAGGCTGCCTGATGCTTGCTAAACAATATCTGGGTATGGGCCACTGCATCAGCGGTAAAACCTATCTGGAGCTGGCTGCCGCTAAAGGCTCCGAGGAAGCAATCGCACCGCTGAAGGACATGGAATATGCACAAGATATGTATGACCTGGGCGAGCATTATTTGGCAATGGGCCATTGCATCTGCTCCAAGACTACTTGAGCTGGCTGCTGCCAAAGGCTGCCCGAAGGCTGCTGCTAAGCTGAAAGACATGGAATATGCCAGAAGATATGTACAAGCTGGGCGAGCATTATCTGGGCATGGGCCACTGCATCTGCGGCAAAACCTACTTCGAACTGGCTGCTGCCAAGGTTGCCGAAGGCTGCCGCGAAGCTGAGGACATGGAATATGCAGAAGATATGTACAAGCTGGGCGAGCAATATCTGGCAATGGGCCACAAAATCTGCTCCAAGACCTACTTCGAACTGGCTGCCGCAAAAGGCTGCCCGAAGGCTGCTGCAAAGTTAGCTGAATACGAAGCATAATATTGTATTTTCAGGAGGCTGTCACAATTATGTGGCAGCCTTTTTAGTTTCCCTAAAAATCCGTTCCTCAAATAGATAATCTTTGACAGTCGCTTATGGTATAATAAGCATTATAAAGATTTGAGCAATATTACGCTAAAGGATAAACAGAAGGAGATTGTTATGGCAAAGTTGATTTATGTACCTCTCGGCTGCAGCCTGCGCTCGCAGCTGGCAGAGAAGCTTTCGCAACAGCCGTTGGGCGAAGGCGTGCTGGTGCTACCGAACCGCCTGCTGACGGACGATGTGCACCGCAATTATGCTAATGTGGAAACAATGGGCATGGATACTCTGGCAAGCAAGCTGATGAACCTTAACGGTGGCAGCGATTACAAGGAATTGAGCCGCCGCAGCCAGGAGCTGATTGTGCAGGACATCATCGACTATATGATGGAAAACAAGCAGCTTACCGGTATGACCACGCACAAGCAGCTGGAATATTTCGGCTCGCTGGCGCATAAAACAGGCTTTGTGAAGGCCATGACCTCGCTCGTAAGCCAGCTTTCACGCTGCGGTGCCACTAAGGAGGATATCTACGGCCAAATCCAAAAATCCTTTGAGGAGGATGAGCTGAAGGGCAAGGATTTGGGTGTCTGCAATTTTTATCTGCTTTATCGTCAATATCTGGAAAACAATAACTGGTACGACCTTGAGGGCAAGTATCGTCTGGCTATGGAAATGCTGCAGAAGCAGGATTGCAAAATCCCCTGGAAGCATATCTATATCTGCGATTTCTTCAGCCTTGACCAGGTGCAGATAAACTTTCTGCAGGCCTTGGCGAAGCATGTGGATGATCTGGTAATCAGCATGAGCTACGAAGGACGCAGAGTAAGCTCCGACGAAAAAGCCAAGTATGAATCAATTACCAAGTTTATGCGCGCGAGCACGAACACCGTCAACGCGCTGAAAATTCTTGGTGCGACGGTTGAAAGCCTTGCGGCAGAGGAATTGGGACAAGCTCCGGCAGGCGTTGCTATGCGGCAGCTGCGTCACTTGGGGCATGCGCCTGCGCCTGTGCCTGCGGAGGGTGTGGAAAGCTACTGCTTTGCCTCCGATGAGCAGGAGATGCGCTGGGTGCTGAAGCGTATCAAGCAGCAGCTGGCACATGAAAAGTGCGCTGCCAATCGCATTGTTGTTGCCGTGCGCGACTTTTCTTTATACAGCGGCTTGCGCCAGCTGGCGGATGAATACGGTGTGCCGGTGAGCCTGCCGCAGACAACTGCGCTGGCAGCTCAGCCGTTGGCTGTTATGCTGCGCCTGCTGCTTACTGCCGCAGGCAGGGGACGTGAGGCGGCAGCGGCCTATTTGGAGTTGCTGAGCTGCGAGCTTTTGCGTCTGTTCTTTGATGTGGATGTGGAAACGGCAAGCAGCCTGCGCACGCAAACGTATTTCAAAACACGTCAGGAGGCTATGCAGAAGGCACACGAGCTGCTGGGGGATGCAACGGAGCTGTGGCAGCAGCTGGATGCTTTTATAGAAACCACTAAGGCGGAGGCAACAATCAGCGAATATGCCGAGCAGCTGACGCAACTTGTGCAATCGCTGCCGCTGGAAGAGCGTCTGGGCAGCCTGCATAAGCAGGGCGTGCCGCTTGACTTTATGCTGGCCTGCCTGCGCAGCAAGGATGCTGTGCTGAAGGCTGTGCAGCAGCTTGTGCGTGATTACGAGGTTGCGAAAAACAGTGATTACAAGCTGACACTGAGCCAATGGAACAGCCTGCTGCAGGAGGCCTTGGGGCAGGTGCAGCTTACTCTGCGCTTCGGCCGCAGGGACGGCGTACTCTTTACGGAGGTTGGCAACGTACAGGGCCTGAGCTTCGACAGCGTGTATATTATGGGCCTGCGCGAGGGCGAGTTTCCGCAGGCTAAAAACGAAAACTGGATTTATAACGATACGGAGCGCAAGCAGCTGGCGGACGCAGGCTACGATTTGCCCACGGTTGGCTCCTCCTTTGATGAGGATGCTTATTTCTTTGCTCAGGCTGTGTGTGCGGCGCAAAAGGAGCTCATCCTCACTTGGCATGAGGATGTAGGCGAAAGCCTGGCCAGCAGCTATCTGGAGGAAATCTGGAAGCTGTTTTTGCAGCCGGGAAGTGAGGACAAGCGTCTGGACAAGGACTATGTTAAGGCGCAGACGCTGCCTGATTTCGGCGTTGCTTCGGCGGAGGAGGCGTACAGCGACAAGCGCTTTGCTGCTGCGGATTTGCCGAAAATAGCAGAGCTCAGCGGGCAAAAGGCTCCCTCTGCGGAGCAGCAGCTGGCAGCCAAAGCGGATATTCTGCGTAAGGCACAGCAGCCGGAATATAATGGCGACTTGCAAAATTTCCTGCCGACGAAGCTGCTGCGTAAGCAAATCGGCAGCCGCTTCAGTGCGAGCAGGCTGGAGGCTTATGCTGCCTGCCCCTTCCGCTTTTTGGCGGAGAAGGTGTGGCTGGCGCAGGCGGCGGAGGAAGCGGATGATTTGCTGCAGCCGCGTGATGCCGGTGATATCCTGCACCAGACGCTGAAAAGCTTTGTCGAGCCTTATCTTGGCAGCAAAATTATCGGCGAAACTATGGCAGACCTGACGGAGGAGCTGGAGGCAGTCTTTGAGGATGTCTGCACCGCTGCGCGCAATGACGGCGGCAGTACCGTTGCTTCCGTAAACGAGGATATCTGGCAGGTAGAAAAGCAGCGCCTCTGGCGTATGCTGGTGCGCTGGCTGCGCTTTGAATATGCCGACCAGCAGCGTTGGGGCGGCTTTAGGCCGCAGGCTGTGGAATGGAATTTCAGCTCTAAAAACGGCAAGCCCTTGTACCTGACGCTCAGTGACGGCAGTGATGTATCGCTCATCGGCAGAGTTGACAGAATCGACAGCGACGGCGAGCATGCTTTTATCACGGACTATAAAAGTGGCACGCCTCCCACAGGCAGTGCTATGGAGCAGGGGCTCGACCTGCAGCTGCCGGTGTATCTGCTGGCGGTGGCGGCGCTTTCCAAGGAGCAGCTTGCAGTCAGCGGCGGCTGCTATTATTCGCTGAAGGAGGGCAAGCGCAAAAGTGCCTTTTTGCTGGAAAGCGTGGGCAACAGCGACTTGCCGTATAAAAAGCCGAAGAACGCCGCAGAGCTGACCTGGGATAGCTTTAAGCAGGAAAAAGAGCAGTTGCTGAAGGATTATATAGAAAGAATTTATGCAGGCGATTTTGCATTGGCAGGCTGCAGACGCTGCGATGTATATTGCCCGTTACACGATATTTGCCGTGTGCAGCTGGTGAATGGCGACGGCGGACAGGGAGGCGAGAGCGATGAGTAAGAACCCTACACCGGAGCAGGCTTTGGCGATAAATACGATTAAAAGCAATGTTTCGCTGCTCGCCGGTGCCGGCAGCGGTAAAACCTATGTACTGATGAAGCGCTTTGTGCAAATTCTGCGCTCGGATTTGAGCGTTAATCCCACGAATATTGTGGCGATAACCTTTACGCGCAAGGCTGCCGACGAAATCAAGGGGCGTGTGCGTCAGGCTGTCGGCGAATGTGTGGAGCAGGCGCAGACTGATTTGGAAAGACTGCGCTGGCAGGAGCATCTGCAGAAGGTGGAGAGCGCGCCGATAAGCACGATTCACAGCCTGTGCAGCCGTATTTTGAGAGATAACCCGGTAGAAACGCAGCTTGATCCGGAATTTACGATTTTAGAGGATTTTGAAGCGCAGGACTTTTTTAAAGAAACGCTGCAGCAGTTTTTACGCAAAAATATCAAGGAAAACGCTGCCCTGCGCAGGCTGGTGCAGACCTACGGCGTTAACAGCTTTGTTAATCAGGTTACGGCGCTGGGGGACAAGCTCTCGGAGCTGGTGCGTGAAGATAATCTGGCAGAGCCTTATCTTAAGGCGAAGGAAGAACTGCCGGCTCTGCAGCAGAAGCTGTTTGCTGCTGTGCGCGAGGTAATCGAAGCGCGCGAGGCTTTGGGGGCAAAGACCAAGGGACGCCAGACGTTGACGGAGGCCGCAGGACTGCTGGACGAAATGCAAAAGCAGCTGCTGGCGCCGGAGCCGGAGTGCTCCCTGCTGGATGCGTCGGGCGTTGTTAAGGTTAGTGGCAAGGCGTTGGCAGCGGAGCTGACTAATTTAAAAAATCTGCGTCAGGAGCTGAACCATGTACTTTTGAACGCCAAGGGCTGCGATTTGGTGCAGGATTGGCTTGCCGTGCTGCAGGAGTTTTATGCCTGCCTGAGCGCACGCAAGCAGGAAAATAATATCCTGTTTAATGATGATCTGGATTTGCTGGCCATCGAGCATTTGCAGAAGAATGAGGCGCTGCGGCAAAAGTATCAGGAGCGCTATAAATATATTATGGTAGACGAGTTCCAGGACACCAACGAACGCCAGCGTCAGCTGATTTATCTGCTCTGCGGTAACAAGCTGGACGGCAAGAATAATCTTTTTATCGTCGGTGATGTGAAGCAGTCTATTTATCGTTTCCGTCATGCCGATGTCAGCGTTTTTAATAAGGTAAAAGAGGATATCGCGCAAAATGCGGGACAGAACCTGGGCATGAAAACCAACTTCCGCAGCACGCAGAGCATTGTCGAAAGCTGTAATACCGCCTTTTGTCAGCTGATGGATTTGCCGAAGGAGGAAATCTGTCTGGAGCATCACGAGGGTGCTAACACCGGCGGCGCTAAGGTTTGCCTGCTGCAGGTGCCGTATAAATCCAAGGATGATGACCTGGGCGCTAAAGAGGATAAATGGCAGAAGGAGGCAGAGGCAATCGCCGCCTATCTGCAGCAGGAGCTGCCCAAGGTTGAGCCGCAGCTCAGGCCGGGGGCAAGCAAGGCTATTTTGCTGCGCGCAATGACGCATTGCGAAATTTTGCGGCAGACGCTGCAGGGCTACGGCATAAATTGCGTAGTAGTTAAGGGCAAGGGCTTTTATGAGCAGCAGGAGGTTCTGGATATTCTGAATCTGCTGGCTGTGCTGCACAACCGTTACGCAAGCCTGGAGCTGGCAGGCGCTTTGCGCTCCAACTATTTCGGTTTGGATGATGCAACGCTGACGCAGCTTTTCTGGCAGACCGAAAATGATAAACCGTTATGGGATGTACTGCAGGCTGTCGGCAGCGGTGAGCTGCAGCTGAACCTGCAGCCGGAGCAGCAGGCGCTGGCTATGCAGGCTGCCGAACGCTTACGCAGCCTACGTCAGGCAGCAGCACTGATGGCATTGCCGGAGCTGTTCGCACAGCTTTGGGACGAGCTGAAGCCGGAATTCGTTCTGTCGCAGCAGGAAAACGGCCCGAGCAAGCTGGCCAATGTCAAAAAGCTGCGCCGCCTGGCACAGCAGTATTGCCAAACGAAGCAGGCTTCGCTGGCGGAATGGCTGCAAAACGTTAAGGATTTGCGCGCAAGCAGCAGCAAGGAGCCTGCCGCTACCGTACAGGCCGATGATGCACTGCAGATTATGACGATACATAATTCCAAAGGCTTGGAATTCGATCTTGTTATTTTACCGCAGTTAGATAAATCAGTGAAGGGCGATACCGCATCCATTAAATATTTTTCGGGGAAGGAAGGCGAGCAGGGACTTTTGGGCATTAAGGTGCCCGATAAGGAAATGCAGCTGCAAAACAGCGGCGTGTACGAGCTGGCGAAGGCGCGCGATAGTGAGCTGGAAGAAGAAGAAAGCAGACGTCTGCTTTATGTTGCTATGACGCGTGCCAAAAAGCAGCTTTTAATGGTCGGTACGGTGGCGGAAGAAAAGCTGCCGGAGGCTGTTATCGCTCTGCCTGCCGCCAAGGGCTGGTGGCAGCAGCTGCAGGCAGTATACGAGGTGGATTGGGACAAGCAGGAAAGCAGCTGTCCTTGGGTACGCCTTTTGTGTGCCGATGCTTTAAGCCCGGCTGTTGTGCAGCAGGGCGTGCAGCAGCAGCTGGCGCTGGAGCCGTTGTCCTTGGCACCGCTGCCTGCCTACGCAGCCTGCGGCCGTACCTGCTTTACCGCAAGTGCACTGCAGACGTATCTGCATTGTCAGCGTCAATATTACTACCAGCAGGTTTTGGCAGTGCCTGAGCTGGAGCAGACAGTTGCCGGAGAGCAGGCGCACGAGCTGCCTGCTAGTGTAACCGGCAGTATTGTGCATAAAGCGCTGGAGCTGTATAATGGCTATAATGCGGAGGCTGTTTTTGCCATTGCACTGGATGAATTTGCTCCCGGCGCTGCGGCAACACAGGCCAAGAGTATGTTTGATGCTTATATCAGCAGCGATTTGTATAAATTATTGCCCAAAAAGCAGAAGCGTGAATTAGAATTTGTACAGCCTCTGCAGCAGGAGCTGGCGGCTGAGGGCGTAATTGATTTGCTGGCCTTTGACGAAGATGATAATATGATAATAGTGGACTATAAAACAGGTACGCCGCCGGAGCCTGACGAGGTGAAGCTGGGTTATGCTTATCAGCTGGCGCTGTATAAGGATGCTGCGGAAAAGCTGTACCCCGGCAAAAGAGTTGTGTGCGCCGAGCTGCACTTTCTGCAGAATATGAGCGTTTGGCAGCTGCCGTTGGATAAATCGTACCTGCAGGAGGCAATAGAGCTGTGCGAGGAAATCAGCGGTAAGGGCGAGGAGGACGATTTCGCCTGCAGCTGTAACGAAAGCTGTGCTTACTGTCACTATGCATATCTGTGTCCACAAAAAATAAAGAATAGGTGATATAATGGAGATTTTTGCTAAATTGGAAAGCTGGGATTATCTGGCGGCGGCTATGCTGCTGTTTTCCGCCTGGCTGCTGCTGGGCGGCATCGGCCGTCTGCAGAAAAGCGACCCGGAGCGCGTTGATGCGAAAAAGCTGCGAATCCGTGCCTGCGGTGGTTTGGTTGCGGGCGCTTTGTATCTGGCCTGCCGCTATCTGCAGCTGTAATATTGCCGGCAGTTAAACTTGCGCGCGGCTTTCATTAAGGTATATAATATGCTTATATCTTAAACTTTTACGAGGTGACCATAATGATAAACAAAACAAGATTGATTGATGAATTTATAGAGCTGGTAAGCGTTCCCTGCCCCAGTAAGGATGAAAAGCAGGAAGCAGAGCTGATTATGGCGAAGCTGCGCGAGCTTGGCCTGGAGCCTGAGATGGATAAGGCGCACGAGAAAACCGGCGGTACCTGCGGTAATGTGTGGGCCTATGTGAAGGGCACCGTGCCGAATGCTCCGAAGCTGCTGTTCGAAGCGCACATGGATTCCGTAGCACCGACAACCGGCACCAAGGTTGTCCGCAAGGACGGCGTGCTGTACAGCGACGGTACCACGACCTTGGGCGGTGACGACAAGGTTGGCGTTGCTGCCATGCTGGAGGCGGTGCGCGCACTGAAGGAGGATGGCGTAGCTCACGGCGACGTGCAGCTGTGCTTTACTGTAAGTGAGGAAATCGGCTGCCTTGGTGTAGTAAACATGGACCAGAGCTGGATTAAGGCTGATTACGGTTATTGCATGGATATCGGCGGCGCACCGGGCGAAATTACCTATGCTGCACCGAAGCTGTACGATATTTACGTAACCGTCAAGGGCAAGGCTGCCCATGCAGGCATTGCTCCGGAAGAAGGCGTCAATGCGATTATGCTGGCGGCGGATGCTTTGTCCAAGCTGCCTGCTTACGGTCGTCTGGACAGCGAAACTACCTTTAACATCGGCATGTTCAACGCAGGCGTTGGCACTAATATCGTTTGCCCGGAGGCTAAATTCGTCATTGATATGCGCTCTCTGAACGTACCGCGTCTGGAGGCGCTGAAGGATTCCACCATCGCTCTGATTAAAGAGGCTGTTGAGGCCGGTGGCGGTCAGGTTGAATTCGAAGTAGTGGAAGGCTGTCCTGCTGTGGAGCTGAACAAGGACCACGAATGCATTAAGCTGGCAGCACGCGCTGCGGAAACACTGGGCTTCCCGGTAGAGCTGAAAACCACCGGCGGCTGCAGTGACGGCAATTATCTTTGCGGCTACGGCCTGCCCTGCGGTCTGTTGGCAACCGGCATGAGCAATGTGCATACTACCGCGGAATATCTGAAGGAAGAGGATTTGTACAACACTGCACGCTGGACCTACGAAATTATTAAAGAGGCAGCGAAGTAAATCATAGTGTTCACGTATAGTTTTCTTGACTGGAAGAAAATTTGACGCTATAATAAAAATAACTTCATAATGTAACCTTTGGGGCAGGGTGCAATTCCCGATCGGCGGTAAAGTCCGCTAGCGCAGCAGCGCATGAACCGGTGCGATTCCGGTACCGACAGTATAGTCTGGATGATAAAAGGTGGCAAAACAGTTTTTTACCGCATATGGGCTCCTTAGGTCTTTATGCGGTTTTTTATATTACTGGAAGGTGATATTTTGGCAAGAATGACAGATGAAGCATATATGCAGCGGGCCCTGGAGCTGGCGCTGCAGGCAGAGGGCAATACCAGTCCCAATCCGATGGTTGGCTGCGTGATTGTGGATGCCGAAGGCAATATTGTGGGTGAGGGCTATCACCATAAGGCCGGCGAACCGCATGCCGAGGTCAATGCCTTGGCGGAGGCTAAGCAGATGGCTCAGGGTGCAACGGCCTATGTAACGTTGGAGCCCTGCGCACATTACGGACGCACCGGTCCCTGCTGCGTAGCCTTGGCGCGCGCGGGCATCGGCAAGGTTGTGGTTGCCTGCCTTGATCCTAACCCCAAGGTTGCAGGTCAGGGTTTGGAATATCTGCGCCTGCAGGGTATCGAGGTTGTTACCGGCGTGTGCGAAAAGGAGGCTAAGCGCCTAAATGAGCGCTTCTTTACCTGGATTACGAAGCAGCGTCCGTTTATTACTTTAAAATACGCTATGACATTGGATGGCAAAATCGCTACTGCTACCGGCGACAGCAAATGGATTACCGGCGAGGAGGCACGCACCTTCGCGCATCGTCTGCGTAAGCAGCATGACGCTGTGCTTGTCGGCATCGGCACAGTGCTGGAGGATGACCCGGAGCTGACCACCCGTCTGGTGCGCGGCAAAAATCCGGTGCGCGTGGTGCTCGACAGCAGCCTGAAGATTTCGCTGATGGCAGCAGTTTTGAATCCGCTGGCGGACACGATTATTTTTACCGGCTTGGATTCCGATATCGTTAAGGCGGAAGCGCTGGCTGCTCTGCCTAACGTAGAGGTGGTACGGCTGCCGCTGGCTGACGGCGTGCTGCCTGTGGCGCAGGTGGTGCAGGCCTTGGCTGAGCGCGGTATTGCCAGCCTTTTGGTAGAAGGAGGCAGTGCAATTCACGGTGCCTTCTTTGATGCAGGCCTTGCTGACAGAGTGTGCGCCTTTGTAGCGCCCAAGCTGATCGGCGGCGCTGCCGCTCTGCCGCCGGTAGGCGGTGCAGGCAGCAGCCTAGTAGAAACAGGTTGGCAGCTGACAGAGGTCGAGATGGAAAAATTGGGCAGTGATGTACTGATAACAGGTCTGGTGCCGGAGCTGGATAAGCAGGAGCTGCCGAAGGAGGCGGAATAATGTTTACAGGATTGGTAGCCGAACTGGGCACGGTGCAGAAGCTGGCGCAGCAGGGTGAATCCTATCACCTGACAGTTGCTGCGGTGAAGGTACTGCAGAATTTGAAAATCGGTGATAGCGTTGCCGTCAACGGCGCCTGCCTTACGGTAGTAAGCATGGATGACACCGCCTTTACCGCCGACGTGATGCCGGAAACCGTGCGCCTGACCAATATCGGCAGCCTGCATGCCGGCGACAGAGTAAATCTGGAGCGCACGCTGCGCCTGTGCGACGGTCTTGACGGTCATATCGTCAGCGGACACGTGGAAGGACTGGGTGTAATTGCCGGCCGCAGACCGGAGGGCATTGCGATGGTGGTGACTATCAACACCCCGCCGGAGCTTTTGAAATATATCATCAAAAAGGGCAGTATTGCGATTGATGGTATCAGCCTGACGGTGACGCAGGTTACGGAAAGCAGCTTTTCCGTATCGCTGATTCCGCATACCGCCAAGGAAACAACGCTTGGCTTTAAGGATGTGGGCGACAGCGTAAATCTGGAAACGGATATTATCGGCAAATATGTAGAGCAAATGTTAAAATTTAACCCTAAGCAGACTCAGGAGCCTGCTTTAAATAAAAATATGCTGCTGGAGAATGGGTTTATCTGAGCAGCAACAAAGAGGTAGAAAATGGAAAAGTTTAAGTATAATACAATTGATGAAGCCATCGCTGCGATTAAAGCAGGTCAGATGGTATTGGTAACCGATGACGAGGACCGCGAAAACGAAGGCGACCTGATTATGGCAGCCGAGCTGTGCACTCCCGAGGCTATTAACTTTATGGCTAAGGAAGCACGCGGACTTATCTGCATGCCGGCAGACAGCGAGGTTATGGACAAGCTGCAGTTCGGCGCTATGGTAACGCATAACACCGACAATCACGAAACAGCCTTCTCTGTTTCTATTGACCATGTTGACACCACCACCGGTATTTCCGCTTATGAGCGCGCATATACCATGAAAAAATGCGCTGAGCCGGGCGCACAGCCGAGCGACTTCCGCCGTCCGGGTCACGTTTTCCCGCTGCGCGCACGCAAGGGCGGTGTACTGGTGCGTACCGGTCACACCGAAACTACTGTTGATTTGTGCAAGCTGGCAGGCCTGCAGCCCGTGGGCATCTGCTGCGAGATTATGAACGATGACGGCCATATGGCGCGCACTCCGGATTTAATCGAGTTCGCTAAAAAGCATAAGCTCGTTTTCATCACTGTTGCCGAGCTTGTTGCCTATCGCAA
>ENA-OQDA01000900-OQDA01000900.1-human-gut-metagenome-genome-assembly--contig:-NODE-900-length-11322-cov-2.594015_pt1 | contig 11322 bp, 13 predicted proteins | sample MGYA00242771_ERZ504603 | MGnify/ENA primary metagenome ERZ504603 (study PRJEB26092, sample SAMD00036328) | human gut metagenome | host: Homo sapiens | study: EMG produced TPA metagenomics assembly of...
GTTTGCATTTTCCTTGCAATACTTGCGATCCTTTCATGGCGTTCCGGCAGGGTGAATACGCTTATGAAGCGCACCAACGAGGCCGTGCGGGTCTTGGGCAACTCCTATTATGCGCTGTACCGCGTAAATTTTGAGAATGATGCCTATGAAATGATCAAGGGGTCTGGCTACGTACGGGAAAGGGTCTCGCAGACCGGGAAATACAGCCTGTTGATGCAGGTCATGCTGGAGGTCATTGAGCCGGACGCCCGTGAGGAATACAGGCAGAATTTTTCCTGTGAAAGCATCCGCACGCTTGTTTCCCGCAAAGTCCGGGACTTCGGGGGGATTTTCGCCGCCTTTTTGGTGAAGAATACCGCTGGGTCAGTGTGCGCGTCCTGTTCGACGAATCCCTGACGCCTGAGGAAGTGGTGCTCTGTTTCCGTGAAATAGAACAGGAAAAGCTGTGGCAGCTTCAGGAGCGGAAACTGCTGGAAGATACGCTGGAAGCCGCCCGGCGGAGCGAAAAGGCTAGGCAAGCCTTTTTCGCCAATATGTCGCATGACATGCGCACGCCGCTCAACGCCATCATCGGCATGTCCGATCTGGCAAGGCAGGCTCTGGACGATAAGGAGAAAGTCGCCGGATACCTTGATAAAATCCATTACTCCAGCTTCCAGCTCAAGAACCTGATCGACGACATTCTGAACCTGTCGCGCATGGAGGAAGGGCGGTTCGACCTGAACAATCAAAAGATAGACCTGCGGCAATGCGTTCAGGACTGCCTTGATGCCTATCGTGTGCAGGCTGAGGTGGAGCACAAGAGCCTACAGGCGAGCATGGAATTGGAAAACGCATGGGTCATGGCCGACCCTGTGCGCATAGGGCAGCTTCTGAATAATCTGCTTTCCAACGCCTTCAAGTTTACCTCGGCGGATGATGCCATTTCCATCGCCGTCACCCAGATAAGGAATACCGACAAATACAAATTCGTGGTTTCGGATACCGGTATAGGGATGTCCCCGGATTTCCTCCCCCATCTGTTCGAGCCCTACGCGCGGGAAAATCGTTTTGGCTCAAAAAAGGTGGCCGGGACGGGTTGGGAATGTCCATCACCAAGAATCTTGTGGAGCAGATGAACGGTGAAATCAGCGTGGAGAGCGGAGTGGGCGCGGCAGTACCTTCACCATCGTCTTGCCCTTCGTCAGTGTCGATCCCTGTTGCGCGGGGAAGAGAAGGAAAAGCAGGATGCCCCGGATATGGAAGCCCTCCGCGGGAAGCGCATCCTGCTGGCCGAAGACAATATGGTGAACATGGAACTGGCCGTCGAGGTCTTTTCCATGCACGGAATAGAGGTCGTTCAGGCATGGAACGGCACGGAAGCCGTGGAACAGTTTGCCGCATCCGAACCGTTTTCTTTCCATTTCATCCTCATGGACATGCAGATGCCGGAACTGGACGGCTGCGGGGCGGCCCGGCAGATACGGGCCATGGACAGGCCCGATGCAGAAAGCGTCCCCATCATTGCGGTGACGGCCAACGCCTTCGCGGAGGACATCGTGGCTACCACGGCGGCGGGCATGGATGCGCATGTGGCCAAGCCCATTGATTTCAGTCTTCTCTTCAGCCTGCTGGAAAAATTCATCAAGAATGGCTAGCCGTCCGTCCCGCCCATAACCGGAATGTGCTGCGAGGAGCAAAAGGTTTCATGAAGAATATACGCCAGTTCGTCATCGGTGGGGCCATCAGCGTCTTCATCTGCGTTGGGTTTTTCGTCTGGAGCACCCGCGATATGGTTCGCCATACCGGGGAATCCATCCGCATAGTGGGCGAGATCTATCTGAAAGAGATAAACAATCAGGTGAATCTGCACTTCGCGTCCATCATTTCCCTGCGCCTGAAACAGATTGAGGTCATCCTCGACCGCACTCTGCCGGAGGCTATGGCTGCGGGCCTCGTTCCGGAGGTACGGCAGCAGATGAACGATCATGCCGCCCTGAGGGATTTTTCCTATCTGGCCCTTTACGCCACGGACGGATATGCCGACGTCATCCACGGCGAACCTGTGACCGTCCTCAATGAGGGAGCGTTTCTCCTGTCCCTGAACAACGCTGAGCGGAAAGTGAGTATCGGCGTCACGCCATCCGGGGAGAAGCTTCTTCTGCTGGGCATATCCGTAGGCTATCCCCTATCGGAAGGGTATCCCATGTCGGACGGCAGGCAATGCACGGCTCTGGTGGCCGGGGTCCCTCTCGAAAACCTCAACGAATCCCTGTCGCTTGATGCCGTAGAAAATTTTCTGACCTTTTCCCATATCATCCGCAGGGACGGGAGCTTCGTGCTCAGCAATGCGGGGCTTGGGGGCGGCAACTATTACAACAGGCTTATGGAGGAGTGCGTTTTCGACGATGTGTCGCCCGCGGAGATGGTCGCCGCCATGAGGGAACATCTTATGCGTGACGAGCCGCATACCATGCTCCTCACCATGCGCGACGGGGGGGAACGCCGCCATGTGTACTGTTCAAAGATGCCTTCTTCCGAGTGGTTTCTGGTGACGGTCATGCCTCATGGGCCTCTCGACATGATAATCGCGGAGTTGGGAGACAGGAGGCTTTTTGTTTCGCTGCTGGGGTGCGTACTGATTCTGCTGCCGGTATTGGTCATGGTGTTCCTTTATGGAAGGACGGCGAGGCGGCAGGTGCTTGCGCTGCGGCAGGCGAAACATGAGGCGGACAGGGCGAACCGCGCCAAGAGCGAATTCCTGTCCAATATGAGTCACGACATCCGTACGCCCATGAACGCCATCGTGGGCATGACGGCCATCGCCGCGTCGAATTTCGAGAATACCGCCATTGTTCACGACTGCCTGCGGAAAATCACGCTTTCCAGCAGGCATCTGTTGGGATTGATCAACGATGTGCTGGATATGTCCAAGATCGAGAGCGGCAGGCTCTCGCTCAATATCGACATCGTTTCCCCTGCGTGAGGTCATGGAAGGGCTGGTGGGCATCGTGCAGCCGCAGGTCAGGGCGAAGAAACTGCGTTTCGATATCCGCATCCACGATATTCTGGCCGAAAGAGTCTATTCCGACAACGTGCGGCTGAATCAGGTTCTGCTGAATCTGCTTTCCAACGCGCTCAAGTTCACGCCCCTGGGCGGTTCCGTCGCCGTGAGCCTGTATCAGGAGCGTTCCCCTCTGGGAGATGGGCATGTGCGCACCCATATCCATGTGAAGGATACTGGCATCGGCATGACGGAAGAATTCCAGAAGAGAATCTATGATTCGTTTTCTCGCGAGCCCAATGCCCGCGTCCACAGGATAGAAGGAACGGGGTTGGGCATGGCCATCACCAAGTATATCGTGGACGAGATGAAGGGAACCATAGAGCTGCGCAGCAAACCGGATCGGGGGTCGGAGTTCCACATCACGCTGGATATGGAAAGGGTGGACATGCAGGAAGAGGACATGGTGCTGCCCGACTGGAGCATTCTGGTGGTGGACGACGACGAGGAGTTATGCCGGAGTGCCGCCTCTTCCCTGATGGAGTTGGGGATACAGGCGGAATGGGTACAGGACGGGCAGAGTGCCGTCCAGATGAGCGTGCGCCGCCATGAGCAGGGCCAAGACTATCATATGGTGCTTCTGGATTGGGAAATGCCGGGAATGAACGGGCTTGAAACGGCGCGGGAACTGCGCCGGCATTTGGGCGAAGATGTGCCCATCCTGCTGATTTCCGCCTATGACTGGAGTGAAATCGAGGAAGAGGCCCGCCTTGCCGGTATTACCGGCTTCATTTCCAAGCCGTTGTTCAAGTCCACGCTGTTTTATGAATTGAAGCGGTTTGTGGAAGAGGATGCGGAACCGGGCGGGCTTCAGGAAGAGCACGCCGTGCCGGATTGGAAGGGAAAACGTATTCTGTTGGCCGAAGACAACGAGCTGAATTGGGAAGTGGCGAGCACGCTTTTACAGGAATATGGCTTTGACTTGGATTGGGCGGAAAACGGGCAGGTATGCGTGGATATGTTCAGGGAGTCCAGCGTGAGGTATTACGACGTGGTGCTTATGGATATTCGTATGCCGGTCATGAACGGCTACGAGGCGGCCAGAAGCATTCGGGCTATGGACAGGCCGGATGCCGATATTCCCATCATAGCCATGACGGCCGACGCCTTTTCCGAGGATATTCAGAAGTGTCTGGACAGCGGCATGAATGCGCACATTGCCAAGCCGCTTGATATGAAGGAAGTGCTGCGCATGCTCCAGAAGTACCTGCGCTGATCATGCCGTTCCGCCGTTTTAGCCTGCCCGGAAAGGTACGGGCTTCCCGGAAGCCTGCCTGCTGCCGGTTGTCGCAGTATGTGGGGATATTCATCTTTTCGGTGATTTTCTAATATGTTATTTTGAATTTCATATAGTTGAAAATACAGCCCTCATTATAACAATAAACGCCTCCCGGAACGGGCGTCTTGACCATCCACAACCGCCGATGGTAATTTTTTCTTTTTGCCAACCTCTAGCCGAAAGGTTCTCCTCATGCTCACCACGGATCGCATGGCGCACCTTGCGAGACTTGCCCGCCTCGCCCCCGAAGAAGGCACGCTCGCCAAATTCGGAGAACAATGCGCCGACATCATTGCCTATATGGATATTCTCGCCGAAGTGGACACCAGCGCCGTCGAGCCGCTGTACAGCCCTGTGGAGCACTCCACGCCCTACCGTGCCGACGAGCCCATCCAGAAAAACATGCATACGGACGTTCTCGCCAACGCCCCGGAAACCGACGGGCAGTTCTTCGTCGTGCCCCGCATCGTCTAGGAGCGTCCCATGTCTGATCTGATCCAAGCCTCCCTTGCCGAAATCCGGGCGCGCCTCGCCGGGGGCGACGTCACCGCCGAAGCCGTGGCCAAAGCCTGCCTCGACCGCATCGCCGAGACGGAACCGTCCATCCATGCCCTGATCACCGTGCGCGAGCAGGCCCTTGAAGAGGCCCGCGCCCTCGACGCGCAGGGCCCGGACGCCTCCAAGCCCCTCTGGGGCGTGCCCGTCACGGTCAAGGACGCCATCGTCACCAAGGGCACGCGCACCACGGCCGGCTCCAAAATCCTCGGCGGCTTCAATCCGTTTTATGACGCCTTTGTGGTCGAACGCCTGAAGGAAGCCGGGGCGGTCATCGTCGGCAAGAACAACATGGACGAGTTCGCTATGGGCTCCTCCACGGAAAACTCCGCCTTCGGCCCGACCCGCAACCCCGCGATCCCGAACGCGTCCCCGGCGGCTCCAGCGGCGGCTCGGCCGCCAGCGTCGCCGCGAACCAGTGCTACGCCTCCCTCGGCACGGACACCGGCGGCTCCATCCGCCAGCCCAGCTCCTTCTGCGGCGTCACGGGCATCAAGCCCACCTACGGGACCGTGTCCAGATATGGGCTTATTGCCTATGGTTCATCCCTGGACCAGATAGGGCCTGTGGCAAAGGACGTGTCGGACTGCGCCGCTGTTTTGGAGGTCCTGGCCTCCCATGACCCCAAGGACAGCACATCCATGGAGCGGGGGGACTGTGATTTCACCTCAGCCCTGTCAGAGGATGTCAGAGGAATGCGCATCGGCATACCGGAATCCTACTTTGGGCAGGGGCTGGACCAGGAGGTGAAGGACGCTGTGCTGGAAGCAGCCGGGATATTGGGAGAAAAGGGGGCCATTGTGGAGACCTTTGACCTTAAGCTGGCAGAGTATGCCATACCTGCCTACTATGTCATTGCTTCTGCGGAAGCCAGCTCCAACCTGTCCCGGTTTGACGGTGTAAAGTACGGCTACCGGGCGCCGGAATACCAGGGGCTTCACAGCATGTACAAAAAGAGCCGGTCCCTTGGATTCGGACCGGAGGTGAAGCGACGCATCATGCTGGGATCCTTTGTGCTGAGTTCAGGCTACTATGACGCATATTATCTGAAGGCTCTCCGCACCAAGGCACTGATTAAAAAGGAATTTGACCGTGCATTTGCGTCCTATGACGTCATACTGCGCCGGCAGCGCCGTCAACAGCCCCGCGGTTAGGCCAGTCCCTGGGGGATCCTCTGAAGATGTATCTGGGAGATATCTATACCATTTCCGTGAACCTGGCCGGTCTTCCCGGAATCAGCCTTCCCTGCGGCCTGGATTCAAAGGGACTTCCCATTGGACTGCAGCTCATAGGCGACTGTTTTAAGGAAAAAAATATCATCCGGGCCGCCTATGCTTACGAGAAAACACGGGAGTGGAAGCTGTCTCTTTTGGCTGCCGGGAAGGCCAAGGAGCCGTCCGGCGCCTTGACCGGGAGGGCAGAGAGGAGGAGCCATGAGTAAACAGTATGAGACCGTTATCGGCCTGGAGGTCCATGTGGAGCTGGCCACCAAAACCAAGATTTTCTGCGGCTGTTCCACCCGGTTCGGGGGAGCGCCCAATACCCATACCTGCCCTGTCTGCACCGGCATGCCGGGCTCCCTGCCGGTGTTAAATAAGCAGGTGGTGGAGTATGCGCTGGCTGTGGGGCTGGCAGCCAACTGCCGGATTAACCAGTACTGCAAATTTGACAGAAAGAACTATTTTTATCCGGATAATCCGCAGAACTACCAGATATCCCAGCTGTACCTGCCTGTCTGCCGCGACGGCTGGGTGGACATAGAGACGGAGTCCGGCCTTAAGAAACGCGTGGGAATCCATGAAATCCACATGGAGGAGGATGCGGGCAAGCTGATTCATGATGAGTGGGAGGACTGTTCCCTGGTGGATTATAACCGCAGCGGAGTCCCGCTGATTGAAATTGTGTCGGAGCCTGATATGCGCAGTGCTGAGGAAGTCATAGCCTACCTGGAGAAGCTGAGGCTGATAATCCAGTACCTGGGCGCTTCTGACTGCAAGCTTCAGGAGGGATCCATGAGAGCGGACGTGAACCTGTCCGTGAGAGAGGCGGGGCGGCTGAGTTTGGCACCAGGACCGAGATGAAGAACCTGAACTCCTTTAAGGCCATTGCCAGGGCCATAGAAGGGGAGCGCAGGCGCCAGATTGAGCTGTTGGAAGACGGCAGGAAGGTAATCCAGGAGACGCGGCGCTGGGATGACAACAAGGAGAGCTCCAAGGCCATGCGGTCCAAGGAGGATGCCCAGGATTACAGGTATTTCCCTGATCCGGATCTGGTGCCGGTGGTCATAAGCGATGAGTGGATTGCCCGGGTAAAGGCCCGCCAGCCGGAGCTGCGCACGGAGAAAATAGCCAGATACATGGAGGAATACGGTCTTCCTGAGTATGACGCCAGGCTTCTCACCAGTTCCAAGCACATGGCGGATATCTTTGAGGAGACCACGCGTTTGAGCGGACAGCCCAAGGAGGCCTCCAACTGGCTCATGGTGGAGGCCATGCGCCTGATGAAGGAGCAGGAAATGGAGCCCGGAGGACATGAGATTTCTCCCCCCACCCATCTGGCTGCCCTTATCGGCATGGTGGAGAAAAACACCATCAACAGGACGGTGGCCAAAACCGTGTTTGAAGAGATATTCAGGCACGACGCGGATCCTGAGGCGTATGTGGAGGAAAAGGGCCTCAAGGTGATAAGGGATGAAGGCGCCCTGCGCCGCACCGTTGAGGCGGTCATGGCTGCCAATCCGCAGTCCGTGGAGGATTACAGGAGCGGAAAGGAAAAGGCCATGGGATTCCTGGTGGGACAGACCATGAAGGCCATGAAGGGCAAGGCGGATCCGGCCATGGTGAACCAGCTTGTAAGGGAGCTGCTTGACGGCGGGGATGCATAAGCTGTGATAGAGACAGATGGAAAATGACATAAGTATACCTTTTGACAATATAAGAAAATTTTGTATTGACGGAATGCTTCAATTGGTGTATGCTTGTGTACAATGTACGAAAATGTTGACCGGTAGCTGACAGATGTATGCCTGACGGACACATTTCATAGAAAATATAGTGAGCCAGGAGGATATTATGAAGCCATATGCAGAGATGACAAAAGAGGAACTGCTTTCACTGCGTCAGGACCTGAAAGCACAGTACCATGAGTTTCAGGCAAAGGACCTGAAGCTGGATATGTCCAGGGGAAAGCCGTGTGTGGAGCAGCTGGACCTTTCCATGGGTATGATGGACGTACTGAGCCAGCACAGCGACCTGACCTGCGAGGACGGTACAGACTGCCGCAATTACGGTGTGCTGACAGGAATTGACGAGGCCAAGGTACTGCTGGCGGATATGATGGAGGTGAATCCTTCCACCATTATCATTTACGGCAATTCCAGCCTGAATGTTATGTACGATACCGTATCCAGGGCCATGACCCACGGAATCATGGGATGCACTCCCTGGTGCAAGCTGGATAAGGTGAAATTCCTCTGCCCGGTTCCCGGATATGACCGCCATTTCGCCATCACAGAATACTTCGGCATCGAGATGATCAATGTACCTATGTCCGAGGACGGACCTGATATGGATATGGTGGAGGAACTGGTGGCTTCCGATGATTCCATCAAGGGAATCTGGTGCGTACCCAAGTACTCCAATCCCCAGGGCTATTCCTATTCAGACGAGACGGTCCGCCGTTTTGCAAGGCTGAAGCCGGCCGCGTCCGACTTCCGTATATTCTGGGACAATGCCTACGGCGTACACCACCTGTATGACCATGACCAGGATCATTTGATTGAAATTCTGGCAGAGTGCAAGAGGGCCGGAAATCCTGACCTGGTTTATAAGTTTGCTTCCACCTCCAAAATCAGCTTCCCGGGGTCCGGCATTGCGGCCATTGCCACCTCCCACAATAACCTGGAGGATATCAAGGCCCAGTTAAAGAACCAGACCATTGGCCATGATAAGGTAAACCAGCTGCGCCATGCCCGTTTCTTTAAGGATATCCACGGCATGGTAGAGCATATGAGAAAGCACGCAGACATCATCCGGCCAAAATTTGAGGCAGTGGAGGAGATATTGGAGCGTGAGCTGGAAGGACTGGGAATCGGCCGGTGGACAAAGCCAAGGGGCGGATATTTTATCTCCTTTGATTCTCTGGAGGGGTGTGCAAAGGATATTGTGGCCAGATGCAAGAAGGCAGGAGTGGTTATGACATCTGCCGGAGCCACCTATCCTTACGGAAAGGATCCCCATGACAGCAATATCCGCATTGCGCCCACCTATCCCACATTGGGGGATTTGATAACGGCTGCGGAGCTGTTTGCACTCTGCGTAAAGCTCTCCTCTGTGGAAAAGCTTTTAAAAACAATGGCATAATTGGAGGTCAGATACCTTCAAAGGAAAATGATTCAAGTGTAAAAGTCAGCACTTCATCAGATAATGATAGGGAGCGGCGCATCGCAAGCAGATGTGCGCGCTCCCTTCCTCATTGTCCCGGATATGCGGATAGCAGGCGATCCGGGACAGATTTAAGAGCAGGGACCATCTGATAAAGGAGGCAGGACCATGCAGGGCCGGAATGTACGGTTTCAAGGAAAATACGACCTCTTCACGATTTATCTGATTCCCGGCGTGACCATATTCCTGGCATCCTTTGACAGCTGGACCGGTACCAACCTGTCTGTCCTGGGCAACCGCACAGGCAACAAGCTGCTGTTTGCGGTGTGGGGATTTGCCACCGGCATCTATTACTGTGTGTATGTCCGTTATCTTTTTCACATAGGAAGATACAGGAATCCGGGAGGCAGGACCCTGATGTATACAGCGGCAGCCTTTCTTCTCATGGCGGTTATGATTCCCTATATGCCGGAGAAATATCCCCTGAAGGCAGACCTCCATGTGCTGCTTGCATTTTTTTCGCCTGTGCTTCTGGCCTTCAGTATCATTGGCTTCCTCCGCTTTCTCAGCTCCCGCGACCGGATGCGTTTTCGCAGGGCATGGGGCATCCTGTGGATGATGGCAGCCTGCTCCGTCCTCTTCCTCCTGGAAGCAGGCTTTATCACCAGTTTTCTGGAAATATTCATCATTACAGGGCTGTGCGGGTATCTGCGCTATATGGAACAGCTTCTGGCAACGTGAAAATACCAATGTGAAAAGGGTGGGAAAGACGAATTCTTTCCCACCCTTTTCGGGCAGTAAAAACAAACCGTATATATGGAGTGTAACACAAAAGGGGGCAGTTAAAAATCTACTTCCTCGTCATAGTAGCAGCATTTTAACAGCTGTTCCATAACCTCAGGAGTGATGGTTCTTGGGTTGGAGCCGGTGCAGGCATCGCCTACGGCCAGTTCGGCAACCTTTGGAAGCTTATCCATAAATTCCTTCTCATCAATGATTCCGCCTTCATAATCCTTTATGCAGGCCGGGATGTCCAGGGCCTTGTTCATCTCTAAGAGACGGGCAATAAGGGCATCTGTCAGTTCCACATCCGTGGTGCCGGGAAGGTTGATATATTTAGCGATTTTCGCATATCTGGCGGCGGCCTCAGGTTCTTTGGAGTTGAATTTTATAACCTTGGGAAGGTACATTGCATTAGCACAACCGTGAACAATGTGACCGCCGGAATATGCAGCACCTGTCTTATGGGCCATGGAATGTACGATTCCAAGCAAAGCATTGGAAAACGCCATTCCGGCCAGACACTGTGCATCGTGCATCTTATCACGGGCTTCCATATCCCCGTTATAAGAAGGTATCAGATACTCGTTAATCATCTCGATGGCATGGAGTGCTAACGGGTCCGTATACTCGCAGTGAAGGGTTGAGACATAAGCCTCAATTGCATGGGTCATGGCATCCATTCCTGTGTGTGCGGTCAGCTTTCTTTGGGCATGGTCTCGAGGCCAGGGCCGGGTCCACGATAGCCACATCAGGGGTGATGTTGAAGTCGGCCAGAGGATATTTGATGCCTTTCTTATAATCAGTAATAACGGAAAATGCGGTAACCTCAGTTGCTGTTCCTGATGTGGAGGAAATCGCACAGAATTTAGCCTTGGTACGAAGGGTCGGGAAGCTGAATGGTGTAATCAGGTCCTCAAAGGATGTGTCGGGGTATTCGTAGAATGCCCACATTGCCTTTGCCGCGTCAATGGGAGAACCGCCGCCCACAGCCACAATCCAGTCAGGTTCAAATTCCTGCATGGCAGCAGCGCCTTTTAAAACTGTATCCACAGATGGATCCGGCTCAACACCTTCAAATAATTGAACCTCCATGCCGGCTTCCTTCAGGTAATCAATTACCTCGTCCAGAAAACCAAACCGCTTCATGGAGCCGCCGCCACTACAACAATGGCTTTTTTGCCGGCCAGGTCTTAAGGCGTTCCAGTGCATCTTTTCCATGGTACAAATCTCTTGGCAGTGTAAATCTCATGATAATACCTCCCAGTATATGTAAAATGTTG
>ENA-OQDA01000901-OQDA01000901.1-human-gut-metagenome-genome-assembly--contig:-NODE-901-length-11321-cov-2.225121_pt1 | contig 11321 bp, 13 predicted proteins | sample MGYA00242771_ERZ504603 | MGnify/ENA primary metagenome ERZ504603 (study PRJEB26092, sample SAMD00036328) | human gut metagenome | host: Homo sapiens | study: EMG produced TPA metagenomics assembly of...
TCATATGTTTGTTGCGCCATTTGTTAATCTCCTATCGTAACGATCAAATGCCCGTTGGCGTTGATGGCCACTGCGGTAATGCTCGCCCCCGCATCGCCTTTTGGCCCCTGCTGGGCTCCGTGTTGCTCCAGTTGCGCCTTTCGTTCCGGTTGCGCTTTCGGCCCTTGTTCCCCTTGCTCTCCCTTATCCCCTTTCTCTCCTTGTTTTCCTGTCGCTCCAGTCGCTCCCTTTTGTGCGATCAGCGTCCAATACGTAGCGTTGGTCGGCAGAATGGAAGATGAAGACGTATGGCTTTTGACGCAGGCGTAGGAACTGCCGCTATACGTCACCACGTCAATTTGCGCAGCGTTGTTTACGTAGGCCGTTCCGCTGGCCCAATGCGCCCTTCACCGCAAACGAAACGCCCTTGGCCCCGGTTGCGCCTTCGCTCCCGTATCTCCGGTATCCCCTTTGTCGCCTTTAGCCCCCGTTGCGCCCGTAGCCCCCGTATTGCCTTTTTGAGCCATGAGCGCCACTTTGATGTGTCCGTGGGCAACGTCCCGGCGGGGCTCCCGCCTGACGCCGTGCATACGTATGACGAACCGTTATAGGTCACACAGTCAAAAAACTCGTAAGCCGTGCCGGAACTGTACACACCTTTATGCACAAGCCGGACGCGGCCAAGGTCAAGCGTATTGCCCGCCATATGCTTGTCCTCCTTTAGCTGACGGAAATAATGAGATTTCCACGATCATCAATGTAACCATCCGTGATGTCGGACGATGTCACGACCATAAACCGCAAATGCCCGGTGTCAGGATCGAGCCTGAAACTTGAGACGTTCGTCAAACCTACTACCGTGTCGCCGCGTGGGATGCCGAGCGTGAGCTTGGAATTGCCGGGATCAAAGGTTGCGGTCGCGTCGGCCCCCGACGCCAGCAGTGACGGCCTCAGCGGTCATTTCCCTGTACTGATTGACGAGGCTCTGAGCCCGGTTTGCACTTTCCCCGGCTGCCGTAGCTGAGGCTGCGGCTGCTTCGACGCTGCCATTCACATCCACGGCGAACTGGTTCAATGCTGGAATAAGCGTCTTGTTCAGGTCTTCGTTGACCATCTTCTTTTGCGCTTTCAGACTGTTGAACGTCAGCACGTCAAACCGTTCCTGATCGCCCACCAGCCTGTCCGGCGGCTCCGGGAGATCCGAAATCTTGGGAATCTGTTTTACTGCCATTACTTCAACCCCTGTATGTCAACGCTCATGGAAATTTCGTTCGGCCCTTCAAAAGTTGCCCGCCAATCCTCAAGCCACCCCCAAACCGTCAGCGACTGGTAGGAGCCGATGCCCTCGTTGTCGTCGCCAAGCCACAGCGCCGGAAGGCCATGCAGCCGGGAAAGGATTTCCCGCACGGTATCGAGCCGGGACGGATGCAGATACAAGGGCAGGCTCGTGCGCTTGGCGTTGGCCCGCTTGACCAGCCGCGTGTTGCCGAACTCGTCGGTATCCTTCCGGGAATAGTCGCGGATGGAGCATTGCGTGTTGTAAAGCGTCAGGCCAAGGGGCCATGCCTGTCCGGCCACGACATGGCCGAGCGCCGGGCCTCCCTTCTGCGTGAGCGTCACCTCCAGCGTGGCCACGGGCGACAAGGGAATGTTGGTCACGGCCTGATCAACAACCCGCTCAAGGGGCCTGAAATAGTATTCCCAATAACCGTCAACATCCTTCAATGTGTTTACGGTGTTATCGTACATAACGAGGCCGTCGCCGTCCTTCACCACGGCCCGGATGCTCGTGGCTTTGAAGTTCAGGAGCGCAAACGCCGTACAGCGGTTGAAAGACACCGTGAACGTCAGCGTCTCGCGTCCGCCGGGGCAACGGTTTGCGTAGACACGTACTGGTCGAGCATGGCGTACCGGTTCGTCGGCCCCATGAGCCGCCACACCGCGTCTGTCCCTTCGCAATGCAGATCCGGCTGTTTGCCTGTGCTGGCGCCTACGGCCTTGTAAACCTCATGCCCGTAGACGACGGAATCCCCGACGCCATACGCGGCTTCCGTAGCCCACGCCGGGGCGTCATCTTCCGGCACGGAACTGGACAACAGCCTGACGGCCTGTGGCTCTATGACCTTCATACGCCCACCTTCGTCGGCACGCCTTCAACATCCCAGAGTTCGACCAAATCCGACACGCGCCGCCCGTACTTTGCCACCTCACTGAGGAGAATATTCATATCCCGACGAAGCTGATGGACTTCCTGCCGCAATGCCCTTGCCTCCCCACCGCTTTCGCGGCTTTCCCCGGATGTTGCCCCAGGTATCGCGCCCCGGAGTATTGCCGCCGTATCCGCCGCAGTGTAGACGCGTCTCGGCTGCGAGAAATTCACCAGTTCCGGCCCTTTTTCGCCCACAAGCGCCCACCCCGGCATGGCAAGGCCGCCTCCCGCGAACGCCTTGACCCCGGCCTTGTCCGCCGCCGCATCCAAAAGCGGTTTCAGCTCGGCAATCTGCTTCTCGATTTCTTCAAGTGTCGCGCTCTGACCTTGAAGCTGCTCAAGGGCCGCATTCTGGGCATCAAGCTGGCCTTGCAGCGTTTCAAGTTGTTTGTCGGCGGCGGACACCTGCGCACCCGCCGCCTCTTGCGCGGCTTTCAACTGCGCATTCACCGCCCAGAACGCGTCGAGGTATTCCTCTTCCGTCCCCGCCGTCTGCTTCACCAGATCGAGCAGGGAATTGCCCACGCCCGCAAGCTGGCCCGCAGCGTCGGAGTCGCCGCCCAGAGCAAGCCCTGACAGCCTCCGAAACTCGGCCTGCACCGTGCCGAGACGGTTCTCCGCGTCAATGTTGGCGTTCCCGGCGAACAGGCCGTAACGGGACTGTTCAAGGCTCTTATCAAGGTTTTCCCATGTGTTCTTGAGAGATTGCGCGGCGGAAAGCTGCTCGTTAAGGGCGTTGATCTCTTCTTGGATCGCCTGTTGTTGCAACTGGAGCCGTTGCTGCTCCAGCGCATCCATCTGCGCCTTGAGCGAATCATATTCGGATTTCGCGGCGTCCTGCGCGGCCTTTGCCGTTTCCGCCGCGTGCAGCTTCATGAGTTCCGCAACCTGCGCGGAGCCTTCACCGAACTGGCTGATCGCTTCCCGCAATTCGTTTTCCTGCGAAATGGCCCGGCTTACTTCGTCACTGGTGCCGTCAAGCGCCGCCCACCGCTGCGCGATGGACTGATCGAACGTGCGCAGCATTTCCTCAGTGGCCTGTTTCACCACTTCCGCGCGCATGGCCTCCACCTGCGCAAGCTGCGATTCCGTAGCCCCGATGATTTCAAGCGCCTTCTTGCGCTGATCGACAGCCTCGTTCGCCGCCTTCACCGCCTGCTCATAGGCGGAAAGCGGATGCAGCGATTCATCCAACGTATTGATGTAATCGTTGATGAAGGCGTTCCGGTACTCATCAATGAGATCCGCAGCGTACTGCGCGTTCACACCGGAATCCTTCATGCCCTGCGTCCATGCGTCGAGCTGCTCCTTGGCGGACTGCGCCTGCTGCTCCATCTCGGACAGCGGGTTTGTAATGGCTTCGGTCGCGCTCGTCACCGCGTTGATGGCGGAAAGCGCCGTAGACGCCTTCTGCAACCCCTCGTCGGTGGTGACGTCGAACGAATCAAAGAACTGCGAGATGCCCGCGTCCGCAAACACCTTTTGCGCCACGGCGGTCATCTGGTTGCGCATGTCCTCGGCGGCTTCCTCAAGCCGTTCTTCGGCCATGCCCTCTTCCCACCACTGGAAATTCCACGAGGCATCGGAGATGCCACGCCCGGCTGACCATGTTGCCGTCTCAAGCCCGGAAAGCGCCTGCTGGCGGATCTGCTCCGGCAGCGCCCCGGCAATATCCAAAAGGTTCCCGGCGGTCTGGCTGGCGATTTGGGCAATGCCCTGCGCGAACGGCTCGGCTTCCTTCCGCCCGGCCCGGTCATACCACGCCCCACCCATGAAGGCGTCAATGTACGTCTGCGGGTCACGCGAGAAGCCCACATTCTCCATTTTGCCGTACACGCTGGCGTGCGTCCGCCGCCCGCCGCCGAAGAGGGAGCCAATCCCTCCACCGAGCAGGCTGCCGATTGTACCACCGAGAAGCGTACCGATGCCGGGCACCACGGAACCGATGGCCGCACCGAGCCCGCCGCCAATCCCCGCGCCTGTACTGATGTTTGGCTGGTTGGGGAAAAGCAGGTTGCCCGCAAGGGAACCAAGGCCGAAACCAGTACCGGCCGCGCCGAGCGTGCCGAGAAGCGTGGAACCTCCTACCCCCCACCCCCCTGTAATACTATTCGCCAATGCATTAAATTGAGCCTCAGTTGCCGAAGACGCAAAAAAACCACCCGTCACATTTGAGGCAAAACTATTGATCCCCCCGGTTATGCCGGAAAAGAAGCCTGCCGCGCCAGACGTCCACGAATCGGGCAACAGGCTGGAGAACGGCAAGTTGCCGAACCCTATTCCAGAGCCGCCACTCCCCCCCGCAGCATACGCAACGCCGCCCGTACCGAGCATACCGGACACCACGCCCGCAATCTGCACGGTGATGGGCCGGGTGATCGCCATGTGCATCAAATCGGCAAGGAACGATACAAACAGCGAGCGGAACGACGACAGCGACACTTTCCCCGTCTCGATCATCTGTTCCCATACCGACTTCCAGCCGGAATCCATACCGGAATAGAGCGAGGAAAAGGCTTCCTCAGCCCCCTTCGCCGCGTCGGTCGCATCGGCCCGGTATTGCAGGAAAGCCCGCCGAGCACCGTCCGCCCATTCATGGGACGCTTGAAGCTCTTTCAGTTCACGCCACTGGTTGATGTACTCCTCTGGTATCTCAAGCCGTTCAAGTTCCTTCACCTGTGCGGCAATGACTTCCGACTGGAATTGCAGGGAAAGGCCGTATTGCCCCGTCAGTTCCTCGATTTCCTTGTAAAATTCGTATTTGTCGCGCGCGAGTTCGGCCAGGCGCTTCTCTTCCTTTTCCTGCGCCTGCCGCAGATCAAGATCACGCTTGAGCCCGGCTTCAATTTCTTTCTGCTTCTTAAGCTGATTGGCCTGTTCGGTGCTGACGCCCTTTTTATTGGCGTATTTTGTGGCCTCTTCGTTGATCTTTTCCAGCGTCTTTTCATAGTCGGCAAGGATCTTTGCCTGTTCACGCGAAAAGACATCGCCGGGGGCCGTGGCGAGCTGCGCCTGCAAGGAACGAATGGACGCCTCGGTCTGCTCCAGTTCAGACTTGTACGACGCCGCGTTGTTCTCCATCTGGTTGTATGCGGATGTGTGATCCTTGGCGGTGTCACGTAAATTTTTCTGGTAAGCCGCGTACTTCGCCTGAGTCTTGCCGAGTTCCGCACCTGCGGAAAAAAGTTTGTTGATGCCTTTGACGGCATTATCGCCCATAGCGGCATACTGCCCGCCGAGTGCGGCGGCAACCTGTCCCGCCCTCTGCCACGGTTCAAGGTTCGGCGTTTTTTGGTAAATATCAAAGAGTTCCTTTGCTTTTTCGAGAGGAAAATCCTTCGGGAGCGAGGAAACGATCTTTTCAAATACCTTGCCGCCAAGCATTTCGGACTGCATCGAACGTATGGATTTTTCCATAGCGTCGATGCCCTTGGTCACGTTATCAACATCAATATTCCAACCGGTTCCGACGGCAACCTTGGTATGTTCGGCTTCGGCGGCAAGCTGGCGCAGGGCGTCCTCAACGCTCAGGCCCTTGGCAATCAGCGCGGAAAGGTTTTTGACAAAGGAGTCATTGCTGTACAAGAGCTTGTCAATCGCGTCATTCCACGCCTTGGTTGCCAACCCTGCGGCGCGCATACGCTCGTCAATCGCCCGTACTTTTGCGGCGTAGGCGTCAAGATCCTCCTGTGTAATGTTCTGGCCGAGCTTGGCAAGCTCGCGCCCTAAAGACTCAAGTTCCGAGCGGGCTTCAACAAACCGAGTCCCGTCTGTGCTGAAAATCTGATCGAATGACAGGAAAGTCAGGCCGGACAGGGCGCTGTTGATACTCTGCGTTGCCGCTGCAATATCCGTTTTTAAAACGTCGCGTTGCCGCTCAAGCGATTTTTTGTAGGCTTCATCCTGTTCGGCGCTGAGGTTCCTTACCTCATCGGCGGCCTCGCCCATTTTTTTCTTGTATGCGTCAATCGTCGACTGGTGCTTACGGAAAACATCATCGGCGCTCGCCGTCGATGTACAGAGCGAGGTTACGGCAACGGCGGCGGCTGCAACAACGACGGCAATGGCCCCGGCTCCAGAAACGATACCGGCGAAACTCACGGCGCTGGAGAGGGTCTTAAGTGTCGTGAAAACAGAGACAAGTCCGCCTAATGCCTTAATGAAGGCATAGGCCCCGGCGCTCCACACGGCGAACTGGAGCGCCCTTGCCTGACGATTGCGCCGACTGTTGCACTATTATCAGCAAAGGATTTCATGACCTGTGCCAGCGTGCCGACGGCGTCCGCCGCAGAATCGGCATCAAGCATTCCCGCCTTGAGCCGCGTCCATTCCGTAGAGAGGCGGTTAAGCTGTCCCTGCAATCCGCTTGCAGCGGCTTCTGCGGCGGCCCAAAGTCCTCCCGCATGACCTTGGCAAGTTTCGGGAGCAAGTCCTCAGCCGTCAATTTGCCGTCGGCCATGAACTTGTCGAGCTCCGCCGTGGTCATGCCCATAGCCTTCGCCGCGAGCTGGAACGCGCCGGGAGACGTTCGCCAAGCTGCCCGCGCAATTCTTCGGCCTGCACTTTGCCCTTGCTGATCATCTGGCCGAGAGCAAGAAAAGCACCCTGCATATCGTCTTGGGACAAGGCAAGAGCGGCACCGGCGGACGCCGGCCTCAAAAATCGAGTTCAGATCTTTTTCAATGGGACGTGCCTTCCCCGCGGCGAAAATGATCTTTGCCGATTCCGCCGTGGACTGGAACTGCAACCCCAACCGGTTGCTCACATCGTAAAGATAGGAAAGTTGTGCCTGTGCTGCGGACGACGAGCCAGTGATTGTGGTATAGGCTTTTGAAATGCGATCGGCTTGCAGCGCGGCCTCAAGGCACGCCTGCCCGCCGAAAGCGACGGCGGCGGCAAAGGCGAGCATGGCGGCTTTCGAGAGGCCAAGGCCGTTTGACAGCGTCGCCAGTGCGCCGCGCGTGTCGCCAAGCTCGGCGCGGAATTTGGCAAGCTGGAGCGTGGAAAGATTGGCATCGGCGGCAAGCTGCTGAAAAGCCCGCTCACGTTCCACCTGCTGCATGGCCTTTGCCAGCTTTTGCGCGTGCAGACTTGAGGTGTTCAGCTTGACGCCCATTGCGCCAAGATCAGACACAAGTTTGTCGAATTTGGCAGTACTGGCGAACTTTGAAACGGAGCCAAGGTGTCGGCTGCTTTTTTGCCGAAGCGCCGACATCGGCAAGCCCCTGCGCGGCGGCCCCGGCGGGCTGTACCGTCCCGCCGAGCCCCGTCCGGATCTTCTGGAGGGAAGCGTCGACGGCGGCAAGGTCGCGGGCCGCTTCCTGCGTACCGTCCGCGCGGACTTCAATTCCTACCGTCGTTGTACTGCCTGTCATCGCTTTCCCTTGCTTTTGTCGCGTCTTTCCGTTTCTTTGGCATAGGCGGACAGAAAGGCCGCATCCATGCTGCGGATCGTCAAAACTTCATATGGAGAGAGGGGGGTGGACGTGAGCCGTGCCCATGCTTCAATGTCCGGCCATGACAACGGCATGGGGCCGAAACCGTTGTTGCCGCGTCCGCCGCAAAGCTCCTGAAAAAAGAACCAGAGGTACAGCCCCTCGTCGGGAATAGGTATTTCCTCGTCTTCAAGGGAGATTTCGGGGCAGCCGAGCTCTTCCGGCGTCTTCCCCGTCTGCCTGCATGCCTCAAGGATATGATCGCGCTGCGTTGTGCCGTCCGCTTCGGGCATGCTCCGGGATACCCAGACGCGGACGGCTTCGCACAGCGCCCCGGTCAGTCCTGCAAATAGGCCGAGCGGTCGCTGATGAACTGGTCAACCTGCTCACGCAGCCACGGGAACCGGGTGTACAGCATAACGGCATTGTCGCGGCCGCACGGGAGGGGCGCGCCGTCAACGACGACGCCTTTCCAGCCGAGCGTGCAGGCGGCGAGCACTTCGATGCTTTCCGCCTCGAATTTTTCGGGATCAAGAGCCCGGTTGCGGAAGCCCTTCGCGTTGCTCATGCGGCGCTTGGCGATCGTGGCTGTAGCCTTGCGGTGAATGGTGGAATCGGCACCGGCAAGCGTGATGGTGACGCCGACGGCTTCGCCAGTGACGGGATCGAGCACTTCAAGATCGGCTCCCGCCTCAGCCTTGGCGGCCACGTCGCGGGTGGCGAAGTCAAAGGCGGCGGGGACGGTGACGGCGGTTTCCGTGATTTTTATTCATGTGGTTTCCCCTTTGGAGTGGTAAAAGATTAAGGTTCGTCGACTTCGGGCACGGTGCGGGTGATGCGGAAATTCGTTCCGATCGTGGCGTCAAGAGCGGCGGACCACGGAACCGACAATGTGATCGGGCCTTCGGACTGCGCCGAGTCTTCCGCGCCGGTCAACGTGATGTTGGGAATAAGGAACGTGTACGAATATTCGCCGCGCTCAAGCGTAAACTCCAGCTTCACGCGGGTATCGTTGATAAACATATCGGGGATATTCCCGTCGACATAGAACGCCGAAAGGGTACCTGAAAGGGTGCTCCGTCCCCAACTCACGGCTTGCGCCGATCGGCCGAAAAGCGCGTACTGCGGCTCGATGCCGTTGTTGAGCGTAAGATCGATTCCGGTCACAACGGCAATTTCCGTTTCATTGACCTTGAGAGCCCCCCGGAAGCTGTCGAACGGATCACCCTCCGGGGCCGGTGTCGGCGAAGCCGAAAGCGGCGTTTTCCCTTTCCCCCCGGAAAGCCCCACAAACGAAAACATGCCGGTGATCATTTCATTGGGTTTGATGGAGAGCGAAAGCTGATTGACGAAACACCCCGTATACGTCGCGTACTGGCCGATGTTTTTAAAGGCGCGTTCAAGCGTGAAGGCGTGAACCGCCGTTCCCGCGTCCAGCACGTTCTCGTTCCAATTCCCGGCAAGGGCGGCCTGCAAAAACGGATCGTACTCTCCAGACACAAGATCAAAAGCTACATCACCGGATACCTTGTCGACGCCGGTTCGGTGGAAAGGGATTTGACGATCAGGACGCAGGGCGTTCGCCGTGAACGTATCGCGCGAGAGCGTCAGCGAACAGGAATTGTGATTGAGTTCAACCATGCGGGGGGACACGGGCGTTGTGCCCGGCGTCGTCTCTTCGATATACCTCAGTCCGTGGTTTGCACCGGATGCGATGGTGTACATGCCTGTATCCTTCTAGGCTTGGAAGGCGTAAAAGCCCACGTTGACCACAGCCTCAGTCCGTTTGCCGTCGCAGACGGGCGCAGACTTCCGGGGCGTGGTGATAGTGCCGGTTCCGTCGTCAAAGTGGATGTCATCCCCGCGCGGGAACCGGCGGGCAATCTGATCGGCGAGCGTCGCGGCAAGGGAATCCTCCCCGGCCTTGACCACCACCTTGATCTCAATCCGCCCGTCGATTTTGGTGAGGCCGCCCATACCGAGCGTGGCCTGCCGCTGATTTTCAAAAACAATCTGCGCCCGCAGGTGGCTGGCGTGCGGCGGCACGAACGGCTCCCCCTCCCAACCGAGAGGCAGGTCCAGCGCGCGGGCGGCAAACCGAACTTTCTCTTTCAGGGTGTCATACAGAAACGCCATCAGCGTTTTCTCCTTGACTAAAGGCAAATGATTGCCGCCAGAGTACGGACCAGACGCACACGCCCTGTCCGGCAAGCTCCTCATCGGTTACCGCCTCCAACGAACGAACCACGGCGGGCCCCACCGACAGGCCGAAGTCGTTTCCATGGAGCACCAGAGCCGTTTTTTCAGCAACGGCCAGCGCCTCGGCTTCCGCTCTCTCGGCTCCGGCCACATTATTCGAGACGACAAGCGCCCCAAAGGTGGCCGTCACATCAAAATCAAGTGAGCCACCCGCAGCCTCATTGTCCGCGGCTACAGCGGCGATGAGTACGGACACGCCGGGCGGAAGCCCTTTCTCGGCAACGGCATCAAGTGTGATTTCCCCAGAAAAGGCTTCCACGCGGGGAAGTGTCGGGAAAACGGCTTGCAGTTGTGTAACGGCGGCGTCACGCACTTCGGTCAGACTAGGCATGGTCAACCCCCAAATGTCTTTTTACGATGCCCACGATCGCCCTCTTCCAGTCGTCCGGGATATCGCCGTCGCGTTGAAACAGGTAAGGACGGGCTGGAATATGAATATTATATGCGGCTGAGGCCATGCCGAACTTGGCGCGTTTGTCGTTTGCCTTGGCAAAGCGCACCTGTCCCTTGTTTTTTCCCCGACTGATGCGCCGGAAGTGCAATTTTGTTGCACCCACAGCCCGATTGATGACAGCTCCGAACTGATGGACCGCCGCATAGGCGAGGTTCGTCCCGACAATTACGCTGTCCGGTGTCATGTTGAGCGTGATGCTCTTCTTGAGCCGCCCGTGCCGCTGCAAAATAGGGTGGGCGTTGCCCTTTCTCTGCCGCACGGTCGCGGGCTTCAACGGTTCCCACGCTTCGCCATCGGGAGAACATTCTGCTTCAAACCCCCTGCCGGATGCTCACGAGCAGGGACATGCCAATTTCACGGAGAATGCGTGGTTTCTCGGCCTCGAAGCGTTTCAGCCCCACCGAAAGGGACAGGGTGACGGCTCCATCCGTGGCCTTGATGCTGATCATGCTCAAAACCCCTTGAGGTTGTCCGGGCTGAATATCCGGCTCGGGACATCAAGCCGGACGCCCCCGGAAGCGTCAGTATTCGCGGTGGGCACCCCCTCGGCCTGAAAGACGATGACGCCCCGCGCCATATCCTTGAGTCCGGCAAGCGCATCCTCGAATGCCTTGCGGACGCCCTCAGGCGCGGAGACTGCCGTGTGAAGATAGTAAAAAGCCATGTCCGCACACCACCGCCGCACCGGAGCGGGGACAGGATCGAGCGGTATCCGGTAACGGCTCGCCGCATATCCCTCAATCGCTTCCGTAGCGTCGGTGAGAGCCGCCCCTATGACGGCCTTGTCTGGATATCGTGCCGGGGGTATGGATCGGTCGGTAAGCTGTGTGAGCTTCATCTCACCAAACCGGGTCACAAGGTCGTCATAGGTGGCGTAGGTCATGCTTCGGTCTTCTTTTTCCCGCTTAGGGTGGAATGCTCAGGCTCCTTCGCTGGAGCCTTCTCCTTCTTCGGAACGGTGATTTCCTCGACAACAAGCATAGGC
>ENA-OQDA01000902-OQDA01000902.1-human-gut-metagenome-genome-assembly--contig:-NODE-902-length-11303-cov-2.428508_pt1 | contig 11303 bp, 10 predicted proteins | sample MGYA00242771_ERZ504603 | MGnify/ENA primary metagenome ERZ504603 (study PRJEB26092, sample SAMD00036328) | human gut metagenome | host: Homo sapiens | study: EMG produced TPA metagenomics assembly of...
ACAGGAAAGCCTGGACAACGGCACCATCCACACCCAGCTTTCCAAAGCCATTGAAGCCCGCGGGATGCACCTTTCGGTCACGATCCGCGATTTTGAGGAAGGCGATACGTCCGGTTCCGCCGAGAGCGAACCTTTCGTCGTGACCGTGGACGGCGAAGACCGTTTTGAAATCATTGCCGCGTTCTCCAAAATTTTTGCGGATCAGAAGGTGAACATCGAAAACCTCAAGGCCCTCATGCCTGAGGAGGAAAAGCGCGCCTTGCTGGTATTCGAGATCTCCCTGCCGATGGAAATCGACCGCAACGCCCTGCGCCGCACCCTCAAGGACAAAGCCCGCACCCTGGGCCTCCAGCTCAGCATGCAGCACCGCGACATCTTCGAGGCCCTGCACCGCGTGCAGCCGGTTTAGCGGCCATACGGGGCCCCGAAGCCAACGGCAACCTCTCCCCTTCCCGCAGGTTCCCCCCAAGGCGGCGGGGAGGCTCCATCCGTGCCAAAAACAAACTTCCCGGAGGAAGTTTCCATGCTTACAGATCGTGAAGTCCTCAGCACCCTGAACATGCTGCGCAACGAGCACCTTGATGTGCGTACCGTGACGCTCGGCATCAGCCTTTTCGACTGCGCCAGCCACGATTTCGACGTGTTCGCCTACCGGGTGCGCGCCAAGATCGCCAAATACGCCGCCAAACTCGTCGCCACCTGCAACGAGGTGGGCGACAAGTTCGGCATCCCCGTCGTCAACAAGCGCATCAGCGTCAGCCCCATCGGGGTGGTGGGCGCTTCCTTCTCCCGCGATCAGATGGTACGGGCCTGCCAAGTGCTCGACGAGTCCGCCAAGGACGCGGGCGTCGACTTCCTCGGCGGCTTCGGCGCGCTGGTGGAAAAAGGCATCACGCCCGGCGAGCGCAACCTTATCGACGCGCTGCCGGAAGCCCTTGCCACCACGGATCGCATCTGTTCCTCCATCAACGTGGCCTCGACGCGATCCGGCATCAATATGGATGCCGTGGCCCTGCTCGGCCAGCGCATCCTTGACGTCGCCGAAGCCACCCGCGACCGTGACGGCCTCGGCTGCGCCAAGCTGGTGGTGTTCGCCAACATCCCGCAGGACGTGCCTTTCATGGCGGGCGCGTACCTCGGCGTGGGCGAGCCCGATGTGGCTGATCAACGTGGGCGTTTCCGGGCCCGCGGCGTGGTCAAGAAAGCCATCGACCGCGCGATGGAAAACCACAAGCCCGGCGAATTCACGCTCGGCGAGGTAGCCGAAGTCATCAAGCGCACGGCCTATAAGGTAACGCGCGTCGGCGAAATCATCGGCAAGGAAGTGGCGCAGCGCCTCGACCTGCCCTTCGGCGTCGCGGACCTGTCCCTTGCCCCGACGCCCGCCGTGGGGGACTCCGTGGGCGAAATCTTCCAGAGCGTGGGCCTGTCCTCCATCGGCGCGCCCGGAACCACCGCCGTGCTCGCCATGCTCAACGACGCCGTCAAAAAGGGCGGCGCGTTCGCCTCTTCCCATGTGGGCGGCTTGTCCGGCGCGTTCATCCCGGTTTCCGAGGACTCCAGCATTGAGGCTGCCACCCGTTCCGGCGCGCTGTCCCTCGAAAAGCTCGAAGCCATGACCAGCGTGTGCTCCGTCGGCCTCGACATGATCGCCATCCCCGGCGACACGCCCGCCGCCACCATTTCCGGCATCATCGCCGACGAAATGGCTATCGGCATGATCAACTCCAAGACCACCGCCGTGCGCGTCATCCCCGTACCCGGCAAGGGCGTCGGCGAAAGGCCTGCTTCGGCGGGCTGCTCGGCGAGGCCGACATCATCCCCGTGCCCGGCGGCGACGCCAGCTCCTTCATCAGCCTCGGCGGGCGCATACCAGCACCGATCCACAGCTTGAAGAACATGAAGGGGGAATTGGGGAAGGGAGGGGGAAACCTTTCTGGAGAAAGGTTCCCCCTCCCTTCCCCAAGCCCCATCCTGATGCGCGGCGCGATAACCCCGCCTCCAGCGGCGTGATAACTTCGACAAAAATCGATTGCAGATTTTGCAATAAAATTACAAAGGCGGGGAAGTTCCCCGCCTTCTTTTATGCCTTCAGCTTTCGCGTTGTGAATGCCGGTTCCCACGTCGCTACACGTTCGTCCTGCGGTCTGTTTCGGGGGCGCCCTCCTGCGGCCAGCCGCCGAGAAGTGCATTGATGAACTGATCGACGGCGATCAGCATTCGCTTGCTGTAGGTCATGCGGCTTCAACCTCTTCCGTCGTGGTAGCTGCCTCCACCTCCGCCTTGCGTTCCTCGCCATTTTGAACGATCTCCCCGGAATAGTTTGACCATGTCATGGACAGCGCTCCGTCTTTGACAGTGTAGTAGCCGGTAAATCTTGTCGGTTTGGGCAGGCTCTGATGGTCTGCAACAAATTTTCGCACCTCCGACATGTACAACGTTTCCGGCACAGGCGGATAGGCGGGCATTCTGCCTATGACTTCCTTACCACCGTTTGGAAAGATAATGATATCGATACGGCCTGCGGAAAGAGTGTCTTCCATAGTTCACCTCATGGATTCAGGGCGTTGCTTGCCCGCCTGTTCGTTCATGTATGCGCTTTTACAATGGTCTTTCTGCCAGAAGTACAGGGTGTTCAGAATACGGCGCGGCCATGTGATGCCGTCTTCCGCATACAGACGCCAGCAGCGGGAAGAAAGCGTCTCATCCGGCCAACCTCCGAAAGCCGTGTTCACAAGCTGGTCGAAAGCTATCCAAAGTTTTTCCAAATAGGTCATTTCTATTCCTCGTAAGCCGGATCCTTGATCGGCGCCTTTCTCAGTTCGCGGTTTTCCTTTTCCAAGTCGGCGACGGTCTGTTCCGCACGAGCAAGAAGGATGGAAAGGCGTTCAATTTCTTCCTGCATTGCTATGAAGTCCTTCGCCATGTCATTGTGCAGTTGAAGTGCAAGCTCTGCTCCCTGTTGCATCATTATGAGTGCGCGGCTTTCGTTGTTTATCATGCTTTGCAGGTTTAGCTCGTTTTGAACCATGTTTTTCCCCTTATGTAGTAGAATAATAAGTAATCGTTCCGGTGAGACTGCTCATACCGTTACCTGTCAGATAAACGGAAACCGTTGCTGCCGTCGCCTGTAACATGATTAAGTAGTCCCCCGGATCAGGACCTATCCTTAGTGAACCGGAAGTCAGCGTGGCTCCGGTAATCTGAAATTCATAATAGTCACCGGAATCCCAAGTGGTGTTGGTAGCTGTGCCTGCAATGGTCAGTTCAGACCCGACCTGTACATTATTAACAGTACGTGTGTTGAAGATGCCGGGGATACCGACAGACTCCTGATGAGACAGCAGAGGTTTCCAGACTCTCCCGACCTTGACGTAAGTATTTTTGCATTTCCTCCAGGTGCCGCTTACTTTCACATGCACTTCTGAGACAGCCTTCCAGTTTCCGCCTGTTCTTGTATGTATGCTCATGCTGCCCTCCTAATAGCGGAACCAGATGTCTCCATCTGCACCGCCACTGGGCATGGCCGTACTGACTGTTTTTGCGGCACCGTTCCATTCTGTTGCGTTATCAGCCTTTGATGCAGAACCTGAAATATTGACTGTCAGGGTTGAAGGTAACTTCAATGTAATGTTCTTGGATCCGTCGAATGCCACACCCGCGCCAGTATGAGCCCCGGAAGCGTCGGCTATGGCTATGGTTCTTCCGGTCTTCAGTTTCGCAGCCGAACCGGCGTTGCCAGGGAACTCCGGCGACGAGGAAGATATGATTTCCCTCCACTCATACCACGGAGACCCGGAAGACACAGCCTGCACGCGGACAAAAATACGGTTGTGATATGTTCCACTGTTCGTCAGTGTTATTTTTTGCTGGCACCGTGCGTATGAAGATACATAGCTTGCAGAACTTATGTAATCGACCTCCATAATGGCGTCGCAGAAACCGGAAGCTCCGTCCAATGCACTTGGATGATTCAGCGTGACAGGGACAGAAACGTCTTCATTGGAATATGGGGTTCCTTCCCTCCACGAGATATGGTACTTGCCCGGAACGGTATAATCATTGAAATCTGCAACGGGGCCGTCGCTAGAAGCTCTTGGGACACGGGTATCATAAAAGAATCCTCGTGCGCTCGCCAAGTCAGCAGCATCCCCGCCCATGGCCACGTCGCGGGCATAGATGGTGGTGCTGTCTTTCTTCCAAGTGCTGTCTGCCGCAAGAAAGGTATGAGCGTCTCCTCCTCCCCACGGCAGCCCGTTAAGGACGACACCGACCTCAATAGCGCCTGCCTGATTTCCCGGAAGGTCGTCGAGTCTCGCCTTGGTCATGCCTCCCATATTACAAGGATAGGAAAGCCTGTATTTTCTGGCGGAAACCATCACGTTCGATGCAAGCGCTATTTTCGCGCTTCCTGATATCGACAGATAACTGCAACTGTCACACCGAACAAATCCGCTTGTATAGGCTACGTTTTCCAGAATATTGATTTTGAATTTTCCCACACCACGGTTATGCCGCCGTAATAGGCGCGCAGGCACGAAGTATGGGAACTTTCTGAATCCACAATATCCACAACGGTGGATGGATTAATGCTCAGATACCCTTGAGTGGTGGCGGCCATGGAATAACAGCGGAAGTAGCCGTCGATAATACAGGTCCCGTTTGCTTCAACCATACAGGTAGTGGTTTGTACGCCCTGCACAAGAAGATAGCTGTTGGTGGCCATAATGGCGGTAAATTTCGGCAGAGATTCGGAGTATTCGGAGGGAACAGCACCGTCGTATGGTCTGAGGTACAGCTTGTACGGTGCGTTTTGGAAATAGAAGCTGCCCCAGTCGCCCTCTCCCACGCAGAACATCACCCACGAGCCGTTGTTGGCCGGAGTGACGGCATAAAGATTATGCGCAATCCTCATGGCGCGGAAAGGGTTAAAACCGGATACTCTGAAGACAGGCCTGTATTTAAATCACTGCCGGATTTGGACACATATATTCTTATTCCGCCTGTAGACAGGCCGCCAAGACATTCCCATCCCGTCCAGGTTGCCCCTGAGTTGTTTGAGCCACGCCGCCAATGCTGAAGAAGTTGCCCAACAGATACTGAATAACCAATGTATTTCTTCGGAGAACATACGACGCGAATCGTTCTCTGAAAAGGTTATTTGGAATAATGGTTTTCGACAGTTCCGGCATTGGAAAGATAATGTCCGCTGACGATCAGGCTGTCTAGGTCTTTGCCGGATGCGTTTGCAGCGTCACCTATCTGCCCATATTCCGAAGCCTTCACATATCCTGCCAGAGAAGACACAATTACGTCCGCTGCCGCGCCGTCAGTGCGGCCGGTGCCGCCGTGCGCCTTGGATACCTGCCCGACAAGGGCAGTATCGTCCTCATTTTCCACATTGATGGAGTTAATGGGAATGGTGATAGCCTTGGATCCGTCGAAGGCTGCTTCCGTAGCGGAAGCGATACCGCCGATGTCGATGGTTCTGGACGTCTTGAGCTTTGTGGCCGAAGCGGCGTTTCCCGTGATGTCCCCCGCGAGCGCGCCCGCGCTGTTGCGTATGGGAATGGTATCTTTCACCGTTCCAGTATTGGCGTGCTTGCCGTCCAACGTATCGGCGTCGTGCATGAGCTTGCCGATGGAAGCCCACTTCGAGCCGTTGAACGACTGGAGCTGATGGCCGCCGGAAACGGAAACCAGTCTCTTGGCCCCGGAAGGGATGTCCGTATTCCCCGTGGCCGGATCCATTTTTGCGGCGGATATCAGCAATGCCTTGATCGCCGAAAGATCGCCGAGTATGGGATTGCCCGCCTGTGGATTATTGTACGATGCCATATATCCTCCTACACGCCCAGAGCTATCCAGTCCACTTGGGCGGTGACGCGGGTTCCGTTCTTGTCCTTGACAAAAATACGGAACCCCTTCGGGTTGATGACGTCCTCAAACACGGTGAATGCCGTGTACCCCTGATTGTTGACCACGTTGGGCTGGGGCAGAGACTGAACGTCCACAAAGCTGCGGGTAAACGCCACCCATGTGCCGGTAAGCATGGGCGTCGAAGTTTCGCTCACAAACCCTTCACCGTTCTCGGTTGCCTTGCATTCTACTCTTCCGCCGTCGGTAATCTGTTTGACGTTCAAGTCCACCAGCAGAGAATTGATCTGGACATAGCCGCCCGTGATGGTCAGCGTAATGCGGGTATAGCGGAACTGGCTGACATACACTGAAAAGGCGTTGTCGGAAGCGATCTCCCACTGTTTTTATCCTGTGACGTTTCGATTTTGCATGTAATTTCCGGTGCCCCCCGCAAGACCTCATAACCGAGCGTAACCGTTATATTCGAGTTGGGGATCAGGCTGCCGTGGTCAATGGCTTCCACATACATGCCCTTGGCCGCTCGCGGTTCAAGCCACGTTTTAAAGCCGGCGTTTACCTTCTGCTGATGCGTAAGAGAGGCCGTTGTCGCGGAAAGAGAGGCTTCTTCAATGACGCGCTCCGCATTCTCCTCCCACGTTTCCGCCGAGGGCACAGGCCCCCAGCATGTGCCCCTGTCCATCCAGCACGAGATTGGTTTTCGTTCCGTTGAAAAGGCTGTCCACCTTATCGTAAAAGACGAAATCCGGCGGCTGCGCCACACGGCAGGTAATGGTCGTGCGCTGTCCGGTATTGCCGCCCGTGTCCACCGGCGTGATGCCGTAAGTAAACATGCCGCTTTCGCTTTCCGTCTCACTGGCAAAAAGCGCGTCCACGCGGCCTATTTCCATTTCGTAGCCGTCTTCGTCGATTTCGCTGAAGATATATTCTTTGATGGGGAAGAAAATACGGTTCGGCGGAGTCCAGTAAAGCTGTACGTTGTTGTCGATGACCGTGGGCTGTGTGAAGGTGACGCGCCCCGGCGCCTGCGCCGTAAAATCCACGTATCCCCACGGGCCGACGTTCCCGCCGCTGTCGATAGCGCGAACAAGGAAGGTATGGTCGCCCGCCAGTAACGGCGGGCACGGCTACACTGGTCACATCCAGTCGGCCATAATCCTCTTCCTGCGTCTGGCCTCATCTTCCCATTGGCGAATAACATCCCAGGTGGCTACAGGCAGGCAGCCCGGCCCGTTTTTCACTTCCCAGCTGAGCCGCAGCCCGTCGCCTTCCAGGACGGAGTTTACCGTGGGCGGCAAGGGCTCTTCCACGCTCACGGCGGCATAAGAGGCGTAATCGGTGCTGATATTCCCGGCTACATCTACGGCCCAGACGTAAAAGACATACGTTCCTGCCGCTCCGGCAGGCACCCGGAGGTAGTTTACCTTGGCCGTACCCACAAGATCGCCGTCTTCAAAGTCGATATTGTCCTCGTCGGGGATGACGTCGTTGTCGCTCTTGATGATGTAGTGATCGACGACAAACGCCGATTCCGGGATCGACCACTCGACGAGTATGTCGCTTCCGTCCACCTTTGCCGTCACCGTCATGCCGCCCACGCCTGCTACGGTCATGTTGTACGTCATGGCGGCTGAGCTGTGGCCGATGACATCGTATGCCTGCACGGTGACGGGGTATGAGCCTTCCTTGCGCGGCGGCAGCACGACGTAGTTCGTCGAAACCTTGTACGTCCGGCCGGTCATTGAGTCCGTAACGATGTAGTAGTCTATGGCAAAGATACGCGTGCAGTCCTTCCATGTCAGGATGATGCTGTCGCCTTCTTCACTGGAGGCGATGGCCATGTTTGTGGGGTTGTACGGCGGCCAGACGGCAAACTGCACCGTGTTGTCCCGGTAGTCTTCTGCATCGCGGTTCGTGATGCCGTACTTGTCCACCGCCGTCACCGTTACGCTCAGCGTACCCACATTGATCAGCGTTCCGTCTTCATCCTCTCTGCTGCCGTACTCATATGCCGTCAGCGGCACCACGGCCTCGTAATGGGTGCCCTGAACGGTCACAAGTCCATCAGTGCTCTGCTGGTTGGCCAGGGTGCCGTTTATCTGATAGCAGGCAATGGCCGGAGCGTTCTGCACGTCGTTCCGGCAGTCCTGCCAGTCTACCGTTACAGCGCCAGTCAGTTTGTTGAATCCCAGCTTCACAGACGGGGTCTTCGGCGGAAACACGTCCACGGTGAACGGATCGCTCGTTTCTCCCACGTTGCCGAACACGTCCTGCGCCATGATCGTGCAGCTTTGGCCGATCATGAAAGGAGACGGAGCGTTCAATACCGCCGAGAGCGAGCGGACGGAGACGGCAAGATCGCCCAGGGAGAGCACATATCGTTCAATGCTCCATGAGGTCTTTGCATTTTTCCATACCGCAACAACGCCCTCATCGAGCAGTCTGACGGACTGGAATACAGGCGCCGCAGGAGCCTGTACCGCAATGGACGCGGTGGCTGGGGTCTCACTTTTCAGCCCCATGCTGTCCACGGCCACAACGGCAAAGGAAAGCTCGCCCGTAATGTTCCATGCCGGAAGCGTCACTTCCGGGGCCGCAGACCTTCCGGAATGGAACCGGTTATCTCATAGTGGGAAAGAGTCCGGACCGGCATCAAACATCGTCCCAGGCAAGCGTTATGCCAAGGGGAGTCGTTGACCGGACAGTGAGGTTTTTCCACGTCCGGCGGCTCAAGGGTACGGCCTACAACCTCATGAGCGCCCTGCATCAGTTCCCATGGGCCAACTACTCCAGAATCGCTCGTATAGCGGGCCTCTATGCGATAACGCCCTCCCTCTTCCACAGGGTGCAATAGGCGGTTCCCACCGCCAGGGCGACGGGTTCGCCCAACATCCATGAACCGCGATCCCCATTTCCCGAAATTTGTGCATAACGGAGTTGCACCATAGTGGCATGGCGTTCCAGCCCGGCAGGGTTCTTCCACTGAACGGCGATACGGTACAAGAGGCTTCCGTCAGGATTCACCACAATGGCGCGCTCATCGGAGTAAGCCAAAGCAAAAACGGGCGCATGGCCGATATAGGAACTCGGCAGCGGTTGGGGCGTGGATATGTCGGACTGGTACGGAGGCAGTGGCGTATCATCAATATCCAAAAGCTCCGGGGCATAATCGCATACCGTGATTTGGGCTATTCCATCCGCTTCCGGCTTAATGGCTTCAATGATGCACTGATGGCTTTCCCTCTGGCGATAACCGAACTGATACAGATCCCCTTCTGCGGGGATATTCTCACTCACTGCGGCAGCAAAACGGACTTCACGAGTCTGCGTTGCCGTATCCACACCAGCAATATCAAAACGGACTGATGTGCCACGGGCATTAGCCCGGCGGACACGGATCCCATACTCCGTATCAGGGTATAGGCTCACATCGGCAGACAGCTTCAAGCCGACACATGCGTCGCCCTCCATAAGGACTTCTTCAATCCAGCCAGAGCCAAGCCCCCACTGGACGAAGGAGTTTTCGCACATGACGAGATCGCCCAGTTCAGAAACCAGATGTTCCTGTGCCACATAGAAGGAAAGATGCTCGCTGCGCAGAATGGAGTAGGCGATGGCGCGACGCACGATACGCTGTATGTTTTCTACCTCGGTAACGCCCTCGAAGTATTCCATGCCCCAATTTTCATATTTTGTGGCATTGGCCGAACTGTAGCCGTCGGCGTACACGGTGACGGTATTTTGTTCATACCCCTTGGTTTTATCCACGAACGTGGCCCGCACGGCATGCGGCGGCTCCACGGCGCTTTTCGTCCAGTTCCAGCCCCAAGAGTTGTGTTCGGTGAACAACTGCGTCACCTGCGTCTTCGGTTCGTCTATAAGGACAGTCCACATGCCCCCGGAGTCGACGCGCAGCAGAGGTTTTGCACGGCCTGCGGCCGCAATCTCTACCAGAAGATCGTAAACGCTCATGCCTTCATCGCCGCCCACGACTTTGAAGTAGGTAAACCCCTGAGTACGGCAATAGTTGTGCCAGCGTTCAAGCGTCACCAAATCAAGCCTGGAATCCGGAACCCGATATGCTTCAGACATGGCTGGCCCCTGAAGGACATACCGGAACAGGCTGGCGGGGTTGCTGCTCACGCGGGTGACCCATTTTTTGGTCTTGTAATCGTAGTCTGGGACAAGGGATTTCACCGCTGCGTTAATGAGATCCAATGTGCCGTTAAGCTGGTCGGATGCTTTGACGCGCATCTCCAGCCACGCCAGCGGCTTTCTTGGGGTGAATGGCGTCCCCCAGGTGAATGTTCGCAGCGTCTGCCATAATACGCGCAGCCCTGCGGATCCTTTCCATGATGATTTGACTTCATCATCGGCACTGGTCAGGCGTACGTCGATCTCATATCGTCCGCGCGGTACGTCGAATGTATAAATTTTTGTGAAGGCCCTGGTCTGATTTCCATGAGCGAAGTACCAGCTTGAAGAGCCGGCGTTGAGCCTGCTCCCGGCAGCAAAGGAAACGGTCATACCGTTGGTGGTAAGAGCGCACCCTTCCACACTCGTCGAGTCCCGCTTGTCCTGCACGTCCACAATGGCGTCGCCTTTTACACAGACATAGGCCAGCAGTTCTTCGTTGTCTCCGATCGGGGCAAGCCGACCGATATAGCTGGAGGAATTCCAAAGCTGTTTGCTTTGGGTCATAAGTTCCAGCAGGCGTGGCGAAGGCTCGGCATCCTTAGTGTCCGTCGCCGTCCCCCTGATGCATGACGATTGTGCCGGTTTCTGTACTGAACGCGAACGTATACCAGCGATAAAGTTCGATCGTGACTTCTTCCGACACAAGTTTTTTAGGTACGCCGTAAGTGTTCAACCAAAAGTCGTCTTCACTCAGAGAACCGTCTTCGTCATACACAAGCTCGGCGTCCAGAGTCGGGGAACATGAAGGTAAGGGTAAAAGAACGCGGCGCAATATGTTTTTGCAGCTCATTCCATGAACCGTCCGGCAATGCACGCCAGCGGATGACCCCGCTTGATTCAGTATCCCGAATCTTTCCTGCGCTGGTCCTGTACCACAATCCTTCAGGGTAATAGAGAACAATCTGTATTTTGATCCACATTATCGCCAGTCTGGCGGTAGTGTGTTCACCTTTTTTTAGGGTAATCTGCGGAGAATCTTCCCACGCGTCGCGGGTAAACAGGCTGGGCGTCTGATCGCCGCCTTTGCCTCGATAGACCTTATACTCCATCTCCCGGTATTTCCCGATGGGAGTATCACCGTTGCGCACGTCCGATATCTCTACTGGGCCGTATCCCGCCGTGTAGGCTGCCCGCAAATAGTTGGTATACTGGTCGGCCCGCTCAGTGTAAGGCGTAGCCAAATAGTAGAGCGTCATGCGGCCTATGCCCAGCACCGGGGAATCACTTTG
>ENA-OQDA01000903-OQDA01000903.1-human-gut-metagenome-genome-assembly--contig:-NODE-903-length-11300-cov-3.273427_pt1 | contig 11300 bp, 10 predicted proteins | sample MGYA00242771_ERZ504603 | MGnify/ENA primary metagenome ERZ504603 (study PRJEB26092, sample SAMD00036328) | human gut metagenome | host: Homo sapiens | study: EMG produced TPA metagenomics assembly of...
GGCGCTTGCGCAGGGCCAGCTTTTTCCCGTGGAACAGCAGAAACACCGTGCGTTCCTCCACGCGGCGGGGCTTCGCCTTGGCCTTTACAGGCAGCTCCTGGGCTACGCCCTGGGCAAAGCCCAGGCAGACCTCCCGCAGGGGGCACAAAAGGCATTTGGGAGCCCCGCCCGGCAGGCAGACCACTGGCCCCCAGCTCCATCAGGGATTGATTCAAAGTCCCCCACCCGGGCGGGCAGCACCCCGGCCAGTTCCCCTTCCATCCGGCGCTTGACCTTGGGGTCCAGGATATTGTCCCTGCGGGCCAGCACCCGAGAGATGACCCGCAGCACGTTGCCGTCCACCGCCGCTTCCCGTCGGCCGAAGGCGGCGGAGGCAATGGCGCTGGCGGTGTAGTCCCCCACCCCCGGCAGGGCCAGCAGGTCCTGGTAGGTGTCCGGAAACCGGCCGCCCTGCTCCGCCACGATCCTGGCGGCCTTCTGCAGGTTCCTGGCCCGGCTGTAATAGCCCAGGCCCTCCCACAGCTTCATCAGCTTTTCGTCAGGAACCGCTGCGAGCTCCGCGGGGGAAGGAAGCGCATGCAAAAAACGCTCGTAATACGGCATGACCGCCGTAACGCGCGTTTGCTGGAGCATGATTTCAGATATCCATACGCGGTATGGGGAGGGCTCGTTCCGCCACGGCAGGATACGGGCGTTTTCGCCGTACCATTGGAGCAGCGGGGCGGGAATACGGGATAAGACGTCCACGGAGCTTCAGCCCTTGGAAGCGTGCTGCTTCAGATAGGCTTCGATATCCGCGACGCGCTGAAAAGAACGCAGGTCGTCGTTCGATATCTCCACGCCGAATTCATCCTCAAACGCCACAACAATGTTGATCACGTCAAGCGAATTCAGTCCGAGGTCGGCAGTCAGCCGGGCATCCGGAACAATGCTGTCCCGGTCTGTTCCCGAATATTCCTGTAAGATGGTAACGATTTTTTCAATGCCGTATTTGTCAGCAAACATCCAGTCACGTTGGTCACCAGTAGGAACGCCCATTACAGCGCCGGTACCGTAATCATACAGTACATAGTTGGTTACCCAGATTTCTACCTTGCGGCCGGTGAACGGGTTGATGCAGTATACGCCGGTGAATACGCCCTCTTTTTCGGATTCGCTGGAGGTACGTTCAATTTCGGACTGATTGCGTACACGCTCGCAGAAGGCGTTGATTTCGTCAGCCTTCGGATTGTTTTCGCAAATCTTTTTAATCAGCGGATGCTCAGCAGCCAGAGCCATGAAGGTTACGCCGTAAGCAGTATCCGGACGGGTGGTGTAAACAGCAACAGTATCGTTAAGTGCCGGGATTTCAAAGGAGAATTCCAAGCCTTCGCTACGGCCGATCCAGTTATGCTGCATGGTTTTTACGCGCTCGGGCCAGCCCGGCAGCAGGTCAAGATCCTTCAGCAGCTCATCAGCATAATCGGTGATTTTGAAGAACCATTGGCTCAAATCCTTTTTAACAACCTCATGGTCGCAGCGCCAGCATTTGCCGTCGATAACCTGCTCGTTAGCCAATACGGTGTTACAGGTGTCGCACCAGTTTACGGCAGATTCCTTTTTAACTGCCAGACCGCGTTTGTAGAACAGCTCAAAGAACCATTGAGTCCATTTGTAATAATCTTCCTTACAGGTGGTAACCTCGCGGTCCCAATCGTAGGACAGACCGAGAGCCTTCAGTTGGCGAGTCATGTTAGCGATGTTTTCCAGAGTCCATTTTTTAGGCGGAATATTGTGTTTGATAGCAGCGTTTTCAGCAGGCATACCAAAGGAGTCCCAACCCATCGGATGCAGAACGTTGAAGCCCTTCATGGTGCGGAAACGTGCGATTACGTCGCCGATGGAATAGTTACGAACGTGACCCATGTGCAGGTTGCCGGACGGATAGGGGAACATTTCCAGAACGTAGGATTTAGGCTTATCCTTATCCATCTCTACTTTAAAGGTTTTGTTTTCTTCCCAGTATTTTTGCCATTTAGCTTCAATATCATGGGGAGCATACTTTTCTTGAATCATTTCATTACCTCCCAGGTATTATAGTTGGTCGAAAATAAAAAATCCCCGACCTTAAAGAAGGTCAGGGACGAAAAATTCGCGGTACCACCCTGATTGCGGCTACAGCCGCCACTCAATTAGCCTTAACGCAGCATCACGTCCGCACATTTCCTTGCGGCTTCTTCACGGTGAGTTCATCTGCCCTAACTGCCGGCTCGCATCAACCGCCGACTTTCTGTAAGATACTGCAGACTACTGCTCCGCTTCACAGAATTTGAATAAAAATATATTGTATATTATATAACGCCAAACAGGAAAAGTCAAACTTCCGCATCGGCATTTATTTTTTCTTTTTCTTCGGCACCAGCTTCTGCCCCAGCTGTCCTTTGACAATAATCAGCTGGTCACGCAGCTCGGCCGCCGCCTCAAAATCCAGCGCCTTCGCCGCCTCCTGCATCCGTCTTTCCAGCTCGCGGGCCAGCGTGTTCAGCTCCTTAGTTGATTTCTGCTTCAGCTTCTTACTGCTACCATAGGACGTTGCCTCCTCGGTGTCTGCCACCTTCGTCAGCTTAATCAGCTGGCGCTGCTCCTTGTAAATCGTCTTAGGCGTAATGTGGTGCTCCTCGTTGTACGCCTGCTGCTTTTCACGGCGGCGATTAGTTTCGTCTATCGCCCGCTGCATGCTGTCGGTAATACGGTCGGCATACAGAATAACACGACCGTGAGCATTACGCGCAGCACGTCCGATAGTCTGAATCATCGCCGTATCACTGCGCAAAAAGCCTTCCTTATCGGCATCCAGAATCGCAATCAGCGATACCTCGGGCAAATCAAGGCCTTCACGCAGCAGGTTAATGCCTACCAGCACGTCAAACTTACCGGCACGCAGGCTGTCGATGATCTCCGCTCTTTCAATCGTGGCGATTTCCGAATGCAGGTAGCGCACACGCACCCCTGCTTGCTTCAGATATTCCGTCAGGTCCTCCGCCATGCGCTTCGTCAGCGTAGTCACCAGCACACGCTCGCCTGCGGCGGCAACCTTGTTTATTTCGCCCAACAAATCGTCAATCTGTCCCTTAATCGGGCGGATTTCAATCTGCGGGTCCAGCAGTCCGGTCGGACGAATAATCTGCTCGACAACATTGTCCGCCTGCTCCAGCTCATACTTCGCCGGCGTAGCAGAAACATAAATCGCCTGCTTAATCTGTGCCTGAAACTCATCAAAGGTCAGCGGTCTGTTATCATAGGCCGAAGGCAGACGGAAGCCATGCTCCACCAGCATCTCCTTACGCGAGCGGTCACCGGCATACATAGCGCGAATCTGCGGCAGCGTACATGCGACTCATCCACTACCAGCAAAAAATCCTTAGGAAATAATTTACCAGCGTAAACGGTCAGGCTCGACCGGCCTTAGCCTGCCGCAGCCAGATGGCGCGAATAGTTTTCGTATGCCGGAGCAATAGCCCATCTCCTGCATCATCTCAGGTCATAATTCGTACGCTGCTCAAGACGCTGTGCCTCCAGCAGCCTGCCATGCTTATTCAGCTCATCCAGGCGCTCGTCCAGCTCCTCGCGGATATCATTCATAGCGCGTTCAAGATTCTCACGGCTCGTTACATAGTGGCTCGCCGGGAAAATTGCCACATGATTGCGCTGCGCCAGAATCTCGCCCGTCAGCACATCAAATTCCACAATGCGGTCAACCTCATCATCGAACATTTCAATACGCACTGCCTTCTCGCCGTAGGCCGCCGGAATAACCTCAATCACGTCACCGCGCACACGGAAGGTGCCGCGCTTAAAATCAATATCATTGCGCGTATACTGAATCTCCACCAGCTTATGTAAAATCTTCTGGCGGTCGATAATCTGCCCCAAGCGCAGCGACAGCACCATATCATAATACTCCTGCGGAGCGCCTAAGCCGTAAATACAGGAAACGCTGGCTACGATAATAACATCCTTGCGCTCAAACAAAGCGCTGGTCGCACTGTGGCGCAGCTTATCAATCTCATCGTTAATCGAAGCATCCTTTTCAATATACGTATCCGACTGGGGAATATACGCCTCCGGCTGATAATAATCGTAATACGAAACAAAATATTCCACCGCATTCTCCGGGAAGAACGCCTTCAGCTCACTCGCCAGCTGTGCCGCCAGCGTCTTATTATGCGCAATCACCAGCGTTGGCTTGCGCACCTTATTGATTACCTGCGCAATCGTATACGTCTTACCTGTACCCGTTGCGCCCAGCAAAACCTGCGTGCGCAGGCCCTGCTCTACGCCCTCCGCCAGGTTGGCAATCGCCTGCGGCTGGTCGCCGGCAGGCTCAAACGGAGCCTGAATTTTAAAATCCATGTTCATCACCAACTAAAAAACAATAACCAAAACCGTAAAAATGAAAGTACAAAATATGCAATTGCAACGCCAGACTCAACCCTTACACATCCAGCTCAATACTTACCGGACAATGGTCGCTGCCGAAAACCTCATTGTGAATCTCCGCACTCTGCAACTTATCCGCAATCCTGTCCGACACCACAAAATAATCAATACGCCAACCCGCATTCTTCTCGCGCGCCTTAAAGCGATAGCTCCACCAGCTGTACTTAACCTCCTCCGGATGCAGATAACGGAAGCTGTCCGTAAATCCAGCGGCCTTCAGCTCACGGAACTTAGCGCGCTCCTCGTCCGTAAAGCCTGCATTCCTGCGGTTAGTCTTAGGATTCTTCAAATCAATCTCCTCAGCCGCCACATTCAGATCACCGCAGACAACAACCGGCTTCTTCGCATCCAGCTCCTGCAGATAAGCGCGGAACACATCCTCCCACACCATGCGGTAATCAAGACGCGCCAGCCCATCCTTGGAATTAGGCGTATACACCGTCACCAGATAAAAGCTCGCAAACTCCAGCGTAATCACACGGCCTTCCTTATCGTGCTCCTCCTGTCCCAAGCCATAGGTAACAGCCAAAGGCTTAACCCTCGTAAACACAGCAGTACCGCTGTAGCCCTTGCGCTCCGCACTGTTCCAATACTCCTCATAGCCGGGGAACACAAAATCAGCCTGCTCACGCTGCATCTTCGTTTCCTGCAGGCAAATAATATCCGGCGCAGCCTCCTGCAAAAAATCGGCAAAGCCCTTCGTCATGCAGGCACGCAAACCGTTAACATTCCAGGAATATAATTTCATAAAATCAACCTCTTTTCCGTAAATTTATCCGGTATAACAACGGTAAAATTACTGTGTAAAATTTATACTCTGTCTTTTTATTTTAACATTCGATGCAAAAAAATTAAAAGAGCTGCCCTCAGCGCAGCCTCGTCATCAGCGATGACAAATGTGCACGGCAGCCCTTAAATTTTAGAATTTGATTTGCGACGGCTCATAATCAACTGTTGTCTTGATGAAAGCAATCTCATTGCAGTACGGATACTGCGGACAATACACGCATTCCTTCCATACCTTCTGCGGCAGCTTATCCTTCGCAGTTTCAATATAATCGCACTTGGCAAAAAATCCCGGCTGATAGGTCAGAGTGAAAAACATCGTCACTCCGCGCTCAATGCCCTCCTTTTCCAAATGCTCCACCAGCTGACGGCCTATACCTGTTTTCTGCAAGCTCGGTTCCACCGCCAGCGAACGGATTTCCGCAAAGCGGTCCCAGACAAAATGCAACGCACCGCAGCCCAACAAACGGTTATTTTCCACCGCTAAAATATAATCGCGCAGATTCTCATAAATTGCATTGCGCGCACGTGGCAGCATCAAGCCTTCCTTTGCATAATAATTCAGCAATTTGTGTATATGTTCTACATCGCTGAAAGTTGCCGGTCTAAAAACAATCATTTTTCAAACCCCCTCATTTGTATTCCCCATATCAGTTTATCTAACGTAACTGATTTTCTATATATTATCACGTATTACAGCAGAGTACAAGTATAAAAATGCAAAAAAAGAATTAATCAGTGTAATAAAATACTGATTAATTCTTTTTTAAAACAAGGTTACATTCTTTCCTTCAGCATGTCTGCCGCAGCACACAAAGCCACAATAATTGCAGCAGGTCGCGGCGGGCATCCAGGCACAGCAATATCAACCGGCACCACGTCAGCCGCACGTCCTACAACAGCATAAGTGCTGCCATAGGTTTCGCCGCCACAGGCACAGGCACCGCAAGCCATAACCATTTTCGGTTCAGGCATAGCGTCATAGGTCATACGCAGCGCCTGCTCCAGGTTGCGCGTAACTACGCCGGTAACCATCAGCATATCCGCATGACGCGGAGAAGCAACGAAGGCGATACCGTAACGGTGTAAATCATAAACAGGATTGCTCATCGTACCCAGCTCAAAGTCACAGGCATTGCAGCTGCCAGCGTCAAGATGACGTACATGCAGAGAGCGTCCCAGCTTTGCCGTAACAGCCTCGCTGACCTCCACGGCACTGTCAGCCAGAATCTGCGCCAAAGCATCATGGTTCGTATGCACCAGCGCCTTACGCGCGCAGGCCTCCACACAGCGTCCGCAGAAAACGCACTTACTGTAATCTATTTTTGCTTTACCGTCAGCCACACTCACAGCGCCGACCGGGCAGGCAGCGGCACAGGCACCGCAGCCGTCACAGCCGCCGTCGCACTGCAGCTGACCACGCAGACGCTTGTGGCCCGTAGTATCAATATTTTCGGTAGCAATCTTTCCGTGAAAAATTGCCTCCAGCATTTTTAACATCTTGCCACCTCCTTAGCGGTCTATGCAGGCATAGCATAACTCAAAGCTCTTATTTATTAACGGGAAGTCCGGGATGATGTCGCCCTGTACCGCCACAGTCAGCGCAGGCCAGTTAGGATAGGAGGCACTGCGCACAAACAGGCGTTCTATGCGGCCTTCCTTATCCAACAGCAGGCAGTGCAGATTGTCACCGCGGGCAGATTCACTGATGCCCCAGGTAAAATGACCTTCCTCCTGCTGCAGCTCGCCCAGCTCTACCGCCAGCTGCGTTTCCGCGTTGCGGCGCAGCTTGCTAATAAGCTGGCGCACCATCTTCAGGCTTTGGGCAACCTCACCGATACGCACCTTGATACGTGCTTCGACATCGCCAGCTGTTTCCGTAATAACCTCAAAATCAAGCTCATCATAAATACCGTAGCCGATATCCTTACGGCTGTCACGGGTACTGCCGCTGGCACGCGCACCCACGCCTACCATAGCCAGATCAAAGGCAGTTTCCGGACGCACTCTGCCGGTGGTACGGATACGGTTGACGAAGTTCGCCTGCTCCCACATGATATGCACCATATCGGCATAAACAGCCTCTACCTCACGCAGAACCTCCTCGATTTCCTCCAACATTGCGTCAGTAACATCGTACTGCACACCGCCGGGGATAATCAGGCCGCGCAGGAAACGGTTGCCTGCCAGCATTTCGTTAAGCTGCATCAGGTATTCCTTCAGACGCGCCCCCATGCTGATTACAGGCGAGAAGCCGACACCGGCGCAAATATTGCCCGTATCGCCCACATGGTTATACAAGCGCTCCATCTCCGCAGCCAGTGTACGGATTAACCACGCACGGTAAGGCACCTCCGCCTCCGAACATTTTTCCACCGCCTGACAGAAGCTCAGCGTATTTGCTACACTGCAGGCACCGCAGATGCGTTCTACAATCGGCAGTGCCTCCATCGGAGTAAGACCTTCGACAGCCTTTTCAATGCCGCGATGGGTAAAGAACAGCTTGGCATCCAGCTGCAGCATAGCCTCGCCTGCCTGACTGAAGCGGAAATGACCGGGCTCGATGATGCCTGCGTGGATAGGACCTACAGGAACCTCAAAGAGGCCTTCGCCCTGAGAGGTAAGCATTTCGTATTCACGATTTCCGCGTGCATCGTAATTCTTAGGATATTTTTTCAGCAGCGGATGAAAGCCTTCGGGAAAGCTCTCATGCAGCACCAGCGGACGCATATCGGGATGTCCCTGCGGCTCGAAGCCGAACATATCATGCAGCTCACGCTCATACCAAGCAGCAGCCGGCAGCAGCGTAGTCAGCGACTGATATTCCAGCGGACCATCCGCAGGGAACGGAGCCTTCAAAACATCAATATCGCGTTTGGCAGCATTATAGAACAGGCAGTAGATGGCCAGACCGCCGCCCTGCAGCGTTTCGTCTGCGCCGAACATGGCAGCCAGCGGACGCTTGCCGCTGTCGCTGCAGATATTGGCAGCACCACGCAAATTTTCCGGTTTAACTAGCATTATCTCAGCCTCCTATAATCCGCACAGCCTGGTTCAGCAGATTGTTGAGCCAGGGAATATTTTCAAAGCCGGCGCCCACTACGCAGGTCAAAAGCAGCAGCACAGCCAGCACAGATACGTCGGTCGCGCCCAGCAAATCGCCCAAGGGCTGACGCTTCGATTTATCGCACAGCATACGCATGCCGTGATACAAAATACCGATTAAAACGCCGGCCAGCAGGATAATCAGCAGACTGCCTGCTACCCAATGTCCCTCACGGAACATGGACGCCATAATGTAAAACTTACTGAAGAAAAGGCCCATCGGCGGCAGGCCCAAAATGCCCAGCATACCCAAAAGCCAGAAGGTCGCGGTATGCGGTACATCCTTAATCATACCATGAATACGCATCATATTACGTGTCTGATATTCTTGGATAATAGTGCCGGCAATATAGAACAGAACAAACTTAATCATCGCATGGCTGTACATATGCAGCATTACAGCCTTCAGGGAAAAATGCGGAAAAGACGCCGATACCGGCAACCATAATGCCGAGTTTTCCATGGAGGAATAAGCCAGAATACGCTTAACGTCGCGCTGTACAACAACGAACGGTACCGCAATGGCCACAGTCAGCACGGCAAAGAACAGCAGCATGCTGCTCATCATCGCAGCGCCTGCTGTCGGCAGCAGGATAACCAGATTACGCAGCAATACATAGATAGCACAGCTGCAGAGTGCACCGCTCAGCATACCGCTGGTCAGCGACGGAGCCTCGGCGTAGGCATCAGGCAGCCAGGTATGCATCGGCGCCATGCCTGCCTTCGTACCGTAGCCGATAACGATAAACAGCAGTGCCAGCTTAGTCATAGCCGGGTTCAGGCTTTTGGCATGCTCATGCAGGTACAGCCAGCTGAGCGCCTTTTCGCCGCCCAACGCATCAAGCTGTGCATAATACAGCACCAGTGTACCCAAAAGTGCCAGACAAATGCCAGACGGTACAAACCATAGATGTATTTTCCACGTTGCTTCCAAAGCAGCGCGGGTGAATTTAAAGGAAATGAGCAACGCACTGATTAAGGTAGTCGCTTCGATGGCTACCCACATCAGACCCAAGTTTTTTACCAGCAGTACGATGAACATCGTCCAGCAGAAAAGCTGCATCAGCGCAAAGTAACGGCCGGTCTGCAGCTGCTCGCCCTTGAGTACGCCGCAGCGCTCTTCACGCGTAAGATAATTACGCGCAGTCCAGGTCGCTGCCAGATAAAGTGTGGTAATAATAATGATTACCCACATATTCAACGCATCAATGTAAAAATAATCGTCTACATAGGGCACAGCGGGATTAAAGGACTTTGCCATCAGCGCTACGCACACACCTACCGCAGTTGCCGTCAGGCGGTGCAGCCAATGCAGGATATTATTGCCGAAGCCCGCAGCCAGTGCCAGCACCGCGCACAAGGGTGGCAGGCATAACAGTATCAAAATATATGTTAACATTACATCCCCTACCCTTTCAGCTTGTCCAGCACATTTGTATCCGTCGTTTTAAACGACAGACGCAGACGCGAGGTTAAAATAACAAGAATAACAACAGCAATCAGCACATCAAGGAAAATACCCAGCTCGATAATCAGCGGCAAGCCTTCCGTCATAATCAGACCGAGCAGGTAAATGCCGTTTTCCAAGGTAATCAGGCCGATCATCTGCATAATGGCACGGCTGCGCATAACAATCAGCGCCAGACCGGTCATAATCATAAACATAGAGGTCGCTAAAATATCGCGTCCCTCTGCCTGCGGCAGCAGACCGTCAATTACCATGTAGCCGAGTGCCAGACTGCAGGCTGCAAAAGCAGTGGAATAGTTAACATTGATATCACTGACAATTTCACGCTCATCGCGCAGCTGATTTACCACGCGCAAAATAGCGTAAGGAATAAAGAGCACCTTAACGGCAATTGTCAGCACACCGGGCAGCCAGGCATGCAGGCCGCTGCCATGGCTCATGCCTACGACGAGGCAGGCTGCCGCAATCAGTGCAGACTGCAGCGCCAGGCACAGAGTTGCGCGGCGCAGCTCCACAAAGCGCGTCTGCAGGAAAACGATAAACATTAAACTTACAACCAAATATTCCATCGTTACCTCCTTACTGTGCCACTACTGCCAACAGCAGCATCAGGCCTGCTGCGGCCAGATATACACGCACTTGAAAAGGCGCATCTTATTGTTCAAGGTTTCTACTAACGCCTACTGCTACCGCACCGATAAGCACCTTCAGCACTACCGGCAAAATCCAGCGGCAGATACAGCATACGAAGAGCACTAAGAATACCAGCAGCTTAAGCTGGCTTGCCCAATGGATGAGCGCCAGCAGACGGCCGGAATATTCCAGTGTCATGCATTCATGAATCATCGTCAGCTCCAGATGCGTATCAGGGTTATCAACCGGGATACGGCTGCTTTTCTGCGAGCAGCACCAGGAAGAAGGCAATGCAGGTCAGCACGCCTGCTACCGTCAGGTTAACCTCATCCGTACGCAGGCTCATGCCTGCCAGCGAGGTGCTGTTGGTGTGCAGCACGTTGGAAAGCACAGCCAGCATTACCACAGGCTCAACGAAGGCTGCCACATAAACCTCACGGCTGCCGCCCATGCCGCCGAAGGCGGTGGCTGCATCCATCGAGGAAACTGCCATAAAGAAGCGTCCCAAAGCCAACAGATAAACAAATACAAAAACGTCGCCGAAGCCGGCCTGACCGCCTAAGAAGCCCGGCAGCATGCAGGCTGCCGCAAAGGTCGTCAGAAAATATACGCAGGGTGCCAGACGGAAGGTGATGCTGGTATAAGGAGTAAGCATAGTAGGCTTGCCCCACCATTTGCGGATATCGTAATATTCCTGCCAGATGCTGCTGCCGATACGGTTCTGCATCCAGGCCTTTACCTTTTTAACAATGCCGGTTACCAGCGGAGCGCACAAAAGCAGCAAAACTGCCTGCGCCATACCGAGGGCCAGCTGTAACAATTCATTCCT
>ENA-OQDA01000904-OQDA01000904.1-human-gut-metagenome-genome-assembly--contig:-NODE-904-length-11296-cov-3.275316_pt1 | contig 11296 bp, 13 predicted proteins | sample MGYA00242771_ERZ504603 | MGnify/ENA primary metagenome ERZ504603 (study PRJEB26092, sample SAMD00036328) | human gut metagenome | host: Homo sapiens | study: EMG produced TPA metagenomics assembly of...
TTCTGGCATTCCTGCCGCTGACAAGCCCCGCCTCCAGCATAGCGCGCTCTACGGCACGGTGACGCCATTGGGTAACATCGGTGGTACGATTTGCCGGCTCGCGTCGCGAACGGCCTGACGTAAGCGCTGTAGGTCGCTATTTTGCAGCGAATTCAACGCCGGATGGTAATTCTGTACAAACGCGAGCGCTTCCTGCTCGGTGCGTGTGATAACGGGACGGTTATCGTAAAGGGTGTCATCAAGGTCAAAGGTGAGCGCAGAAATGCGCCCCAAAGGCCGGTAAAAACGCATTATTTCCCCCGTTTGGCGCGCGGATGCGCCGCATCGTACACTGAAGCCAGGTGTTGAAAATCAAGATGGGTATAGATTTGAGTCGTGGAGAGATTGGCATGACCCAATAACTCCTGCACTCCGCGCAGATCGCCGCTCGACTCCAGCATATGCGTCGCAAAGGAGTGACGCAATTTGTGGGGATGTACGTGGCTGTTCAGCCCCTGCTTGATACCCCATTCAGCAAAGCGTTTCTGCACGTTACGCGCCGAGATACGTTTGCCCAGTTTGGACAGAAATAGCGCATCGTCATCGCTGCCAAATAGCCCGCGTAGATCCAGCCAGTGCTCAATCCACGCCACCGCGTTGCGGCCAATCGGCAGGCGACGCTCTTTACTGCCCTTACCCATCACCCACACTTCGCCGGTGTCGAGGTCGAGATGTTTAATATCCAGCCCAACCAACTCAGATAAACGCAGCCCCGCGCCGTACATCACTTCCAGCATTGCTCTATCGCGCACGGCAAGGGGATCGTTGAGATCGATATCCAGCAGACGATTAACATCGTCGACATCGATATTTTTAGGGAGATGACGCGGTGCTTTCGGCGCGGAAACGCTTTTTGCCGGATTGGCTTTCAGCTCGCCCTGATTAACCAGCCAGTCGAAGAAACTGCGTAACGCAGAGAGACGCAGCGCCAGACTCGCCGGCCCCAGTCCCTTACGACGGCTGCGAACAGCAAAACTGCGTACCATCGCAGCATCACATTGTTGCCAGCTTTGCAGACCGGTCTCTCCGGCTAACGCAATGATGGCATCAAGCTGACGCTGATAATTAAGCAATGTGACCGGGCTAAGCTGACGCTCAACGCCCAGATAGCGCAAAAAGCGCGCCACATCCTGAGAAAGGGGTGAATCGGTCATACGCGTTCAATCCAGCGCTCCAGCAGCTCCGGCAACATCAGCGAGATTTCTGCAGCCAATTGCGTGCCTTGCCCCTGCTGGTAATGATTAACGTCACGGCTGCTAAACAGCATCACGCCCAGAGAGCCATCTTGCCCGAGCATCGACATCGCCACCGAGCCTATGGCTTTCGCCTCCGGCATCATGACCAGCAATTCCGGACCATTAAGCGGCCCAAGATAGTGCTGTGACTGACCCAGACGCTGGATACGCAGCGGTTCAAAAGCCTGACGGCTTAATGCCAGATGGGTGAATTTTGATGGCGCGCCAAGTCGCCAGCGATCCGGGAACAGACGAACCGTCGCTCCGGCCAGCCCTAACTCACGCGCCCAGCGATGAAATCGCATCAGCATGTCGTCAAGACTGCTGGCCGACACCAGCCGCCCTTGCAGATTTAACAGACGATAGAACAGGCTTTCATTGGCGTTGGCTTGTTCCATCAACAACGCCATGTTCTCTTCCAGCACGTTAATATGATTACGCGCCCGCGCCATATGCCATTCCACTAAAGAGACCGTGCCCCGCACTGGGTGCGGAACTCGCATCGCTTCAACGGCCTGGGCATTACGGATAAAAAACTCAGGATTACGTTGCAGGTAATCGACGACCGCCCGGTCGTCCAGCTCCATGAGCGTTTCCTGTAGTTCTTCCCCTGGTTGCTTCATAAGTGAATAAATCCGTCGTAGACATGTGCCGCCGGGCCAGTCATATACAGCGGATGACCCGGACCTTTCCAGGCGATATCAAGTCGACCGCCCGGTAATTCCACCCTCACTTCTTCTGCCAGCAGACCCTGCTGGATACCGACCGCAACGGCAGCGCACGCACCGCTGCCGCAGGCCTGCGTTTCACCCGCGCCGCGCTCATAGACGCGCAGTCGGATATGTTCGCGTTTTACCACCTGCATAAATCCGATATTGGCGCGTTCAGGAAAGCGTTCGTGGCTTTCCAGAACCGGTCCCAGTGTTTCTACCGTGGCCGTATCAACATCATCAACCTGAATCACGCAGTGCGGGTTCCCCATTGAAACCACGCCGCACAATACTGTCTGTTCGGCCGCGCGCATAATATAGGTCTTCTCTGCTTTGTTAGCGCGAAAAGGAACCTGCGAGGGTTCAAAATTGGGTTCGCCCATATTCACCCGCACCAGCTCGTCGTCGGTTACGGTTAATACCATACGACCATTCGCGGTACTGACGCGAATATCACGTTTATTAGTCAGCCCTTTCAGGCGAACAAAACGGGCAAAACAGCGGGCGCCATTGCCACACTGTGACACTTCACTGCCGTCGGCATTAAAAATACGGTAGTGGAAATCCAGCTCCGGATCATACGGAGGCTCAACCACCAGCAGTTGATCAAATCCAACGCCGAGATGTCTGTCGGCCAGGCGGCGGATCAGCTCTGGTGAGAAAAAGACATTCTGCGTTACCGCGTCGACGACCATAAAATCGTTGCCAAGGCCATGCATTTTAGAGAATTGCATCATTCACTCCGTTCACGCGGGTACAGAAATGTAAAATCTATTTCTGCCGTTAGTAATTCACCTGAGAAGGCCCATCACTAATCCCACGATCGTTTTTCTCAGGCGTGGTGGATTGCGATTGCGGCTGAACGCTCTTGGTCGGAGGCGGCGCGGTTTTATCAGCTGGCGGGAAATAGAGCGGGCCTTTTAGCCCACACCCCGTCAGGCTGAACAGAGTAAAAATGACAGCGAGTGGCTTTAACACGTTTTTCATTATGGATTGCCTGTAAAGTTCATGCTTTCTGTTTTCTATCATCGCAGGAGAAGGCGTAAAAGCAAGAGTTTGGCTAAAAACTGCATCGCGATTTATTCCACGTTATACTGCGAGCATCACGAAAAATAGGATAAGAAAATGAACGACAGTGAATTTCATCGCCTTGCTGACACCCTGTGGATGACCATTGAAGAACGTCTGGATGACTGGGATGGCGACAGCGATATCGATTGTGAGATCAACGGCGGCGTGCTGACCATCAGCTTCGAAAACGGCAGCAAAATTATCATTAACCGTCAGGAGCCGCTGCATCAGGTGTGGCTGGCGACCAAACAGGGCGGCTACCACTTTGACCTGAAAGGCGACGAGTGGATCTGCGACCGAAGCGGCGAAACGTTCTGGGATCTGTTGGAACAGGCGGCAACACAGCAGGCGGGTGAAGAGGTGAGCTTCCGTTGATTTATTTGCCGGATGCGCTTTGCTTATCCGGCCTACTGTAGGCCCGGTAAACATAGCGCCACCGGGCAAGTTAACTCACGAGAAATACTGCTGTAACAGCGGCGTGTCGTTGTCCTGACTGGCTGGCGGAACGGCGCTAATCGGTTGGGTACGGAACGGAATCACCTGCGCGCGCCCGTCGGTTTTCACAATCTGATAGAACTGCGGCAGGTTGAAGTTGATGAAGCTGGAGCCGTAGGTAAAGCGATCGTGCGACGATGAGTAGAAACGGCTTACGTCGCGTACCAACTCCTCTTTGCTACCTTCGCAGTGGTGATACACCTCGGCCCGGTTACTTTCGTCCAGAATGTAGATATTAAAGCCCTGCTCATCACCCGTTTCTTCGAAAAAGAACTGAATAATCCCTTCGCTGGCAAAACCGTCGACCACCGACGGCAGTTTCACATGGTTGGTCTCAACCTGGACGGAAAGGCCGTGCAGTTTGTTATGTGAAATCGCACCATAGAATTCAATTGCGTTTTCCAGCTTCTGTACCGAAACGTTCAGGCGCTCGAAGAACAATCCCCACGTCTGGCCGGAAACACGCAGCGCTTTGAAACGTCCGGTTTCCTGACGGGTACTGGAGAGGCGTAGCTCGATGCACTCAGACACCAGTTGCTGCACGCGGGTGCGAATTAAACCGCGCAGATGCTGGCTATAGCAGAAGACCTCGACGCTATCCGGCGGCGCGGCATCCTGGTGCATTTTGCCCAGAATCGTTTTTAACGCTTCAATCATCGCCTGCTCGCCGTTGAAGTGCAGCGTACGCACTTCATTCCACGAGTTGCGGTACAGCAGGTCGACGCTTCCTACCAGGCAATTTTGCTCTTCGCCAAAGCTGAAGACATCCAGCTTACGGAAATCAAAATGTACCACCTGATTACGGAATGCGGCCGTTGGGTCATATTCGAGGTTAACGATAATCGCCAGATGGCGAATTTCGCATGGGCTATAGAGCGCTTTCGGCGTTGGTGCAGGCAGTCGCAGCGGGAAGTGGTGCGACACGTCGGCGACCATTTCCTGTAGCTTCGGCAAATCAACAATGCCGTTGCCCTTAATAAACAAATGCGTACGCGAGGTCAGCAGGCCGTTGAACCAGGCCCACGCCACCAGCTTGTTGAGATAGCGGTTATATTCCAGCGGCTGATGGCTGATGATCGAGTCCATGTTAGGCGCGCGGTTGTAGAGATACCAACCGGAACGGTTGGCACGGCCCGGCGGCACATGGATGAAGGTCAGATTCGGTTCCGAGAGATCCGGAGATATCTGTGGGTTCACCAGCGTGACTTTACCCGGCAACGCTTCAAACGCGGCATACAGCTTACGGGTCAGCACGCCGATATCCTGCGGGCTGGCGCTGACGCTGAGGTTATTGCGCCGCGCAAAGCGGATCAGGTTACGATAGCTCTGCATCATCGCATCGAGCAGTTCGTTATGCGCTTCGCGTACCTGGTCAATCTTCCAGTTAGCGCGGTTATCCAGCATGGTCAGACGGGCGTCATCCCAGCCCCACTCTTTCACTAACTGACTTAATACTTCACGACGCCAGCCCACGCAGGCGCGCTCACGGCTCAGTTTCTCACACACTTTTAAGTAGAAACATCGACGCACTAAATCCAGCCGCGTCGGATCTTCGATCGCCGTGAGGTACTCGGTAACGCGCTCCAGCATCATACAGTAAGGATCGAGACCAAAAGAGACGATCTCGCCGTCATGCAGGCGCTGTTTAATATCTTTCGCCAACAGGCGTGGATTTGGGTATTCCCAGGAATAGGCTTCCAGCAGCAGCGTTTTCAGCACCGCTTTGTACGGGGAGTCGATACTCTTGTACAACTGCCAGAGGCTGGCGCCAAAGTACTCTTCGGCGGAAAGCGAACTGAGCCCGCCGAGATCCAGCCATTCGTTTGGCGTAAGCACCCCCTGTGCGTAGAGCGTCATGACGTAATCGTCGTAATGCTCTTCTTCGTCGCCGGCACCATATTCCACAGAATACGTTTTACCCGCGAGGCGCACAGCGGTGCGATAGAATTCATCAAGCAACAGGATATGCTGCGTCGAGCCACAGTCTTCACCACCCAGACTGCCGCTTTCATTGTGACGGAAACGGTTTTCATCAATCAGGAAGAAACTGACTTCCACGCCCAGCGAGGCGGCCCAGCTTTCCAGCAGACTACATTTTCGCTGCAGCAGCTGGCGCTCTTCGCTATCCAGCCAGGATTGATGGCAGACCCAGATATCAAGGTCAGAGGAACAGCTTTGCCCTACCGAAGAGGTGCTGCCCATTGAGTAAACGCCGGTGATCGGCAGTTCGCCCTTGGGAGGATCCTGCGGCGACATACCGCGGTACAGTTCCAGTTCGTTCAGGTAGTGGCGTTGGGTTTCATCAGGCGTGTAAAAGCATATGCCTTTGGGAACGTTACCATCGAGGTAACCCGGCATCAGCGGATGGTGGTAGTGCAATAATGTCGGCAGCAGACTGTATACCTGCTGGAAGGCAGGTCCCATGGCAGCAAGCGCGCGATCCACACGCAGTTGATTTATGGCATCCAGTCTCTGTTTCAGAGTCTCAATATAGAGGTACAAGACGTATCGCCTGATGTTGCTATCCGTCATGTTGTCGATTGCCGCGGCGCAAGCGCTCACAATAATCGCCATCAATTCGGATAAACCGTATGTCAAAAATAACCGTTACCTGTTTTTCGCCCATATTTTTTATGACTGTTCAGCCGAAAAAAATGGTCTAAAACGTGATCAATTTAACACCTTGCTCATTGACCGTAAAGAAAGATGCGCTACATACAAGTGTAGCACCGTTCGTTACGTGTAAATTCCTTCATACGGTCGGGAGGTTTCTCGTCATTATTCACTGCCAGTGATGATGCAGCGCCTTTTCCTCTCACTTACGTTTGAGCGTAACGCTGACATCCCTTTGATAAGGATGTTAGGATGGTCAATGATTGATAATGACGGTAACAAGCATGTTAGACAATGTTTTGAGAATTGCCACACGCCAAAGCCCCCTTGCGCTCTGGCAGGCACATTATGTCAAAGACGCCTTAATGGCAAACCACCCCGGTCTGATCGTGGAGCTGGTTCCTATGGTAACCCGTGGCGATGTGATCCTTGATACCCCGCTGGCGAAGGTCGGGGGAAAAGGGTTGTTTGTTAAAGAGCTGGAAGTCGCGCTGCTGGAAAAACGCGCCGATATCGCTGTGCATTCCATGAAGGATGTGCCGGTTGAATTCCCTGATGGTCTTGGGCTGGTCACCATTTGTGAGCGAGAGGATCCGCGTGATGCTTTCGTCTCAAATAAGTACAACTCGCTGGATGAACTCCCCGCAGGCAGCATCGTCGGGACATCCAGTTTGCGCCGCCAGTGCCAGTTGGCAAAACGTCGCCCGGATCTCGTCATCCGTTCGCTGCGCGGCAACGTAGGCACGCGCCTCAGCAAACTGGATAACGGCGATTATGACGCCATTATTCTGGCGGTCGCCGGATTAAAACGTTTAGGTCTTGAGTCGCGAGTCCGCACCGCTCTGCCGCCGGAAATCTCCCTGCCCGCTGTCGGGCAAGGCGCAGTAGGCATAGAATGTCGACTGGATGATATGCGCACTCAGGCACTGTTAGCGCCGCTCAACCATGAAGAGACCGCGCTACGCGTCAAAGCAGAACGCGCCATGAACACCCGCCTGGAAGGGGGATGTCAGGTACCTATTGGTAGCTATGCCGAAATCATCGACGGTGAGATTTGGCTACGTGCGCTGGTCGGCGCGCCTGACGGTTCACAGATGGTATGCGGAGAACGTCGCGGCGCCACACAGGATGCCGAACAGATGGGTATCTCTCTGGCAGAAGAACTGCTGGAGAACGGTGCGCGCGCCATTCTGGCGGAAGTTTATAACGGAGAAGCCCCCACATGAGTATTCTGGTCACCCGCCCGTCTCCCGCTGGGGAAGAGTTAGTGAGCCGTCTGCGCACACTGGGGCAGGTGGCCTGGAGTTTTCCGCTCATCGAGTTTTCACCTGGTCGGGAACTGGCAACGGTTGCTTCCCGACTGTCGGCGCTGACGGAGAACGATCTGGTCTTCGCCCTCTCGCAGCACGCCGTTACCTTTGCAGATGCCGAACTTCGCCAGCAAGAGAAAAGCTGGCCATCCCTTCCGCGATATTTTGCCATTGGTCGAACAACGGCGCTGGCGCTGCATACTGTTAGCGGCTTCAATATTCACTACCCTCTGGATCGGGAAATTAGCGAAGTCTTGCTACAATTACCTGAATTACAAAATATTGCGGGAAAACGCGCGCTTATATTACGCGGCAACGGTGGCCGGGAGCTGATAGGTGAAACCCTGACGGCACGCGGAGCCGATGTCGATTTTTGTGAATGTTATCAACGCAGTGCAAAACATTACGATGGTGCGGAAGAAGCGATGCGCTGGCAATCCCGTGGCGTAACCACGGTGGTTGTCACCAGCGGAGAGATGCTACAACAGCTCTGGTCGCTCATTCCGCAGTGGTATCGTGAGCACTGGTTACTACGCTGTCGGCTGTTGGTCGTCAGTGAGCGTCTGGCGCACCTCGCCCGGGAACTGGGCTGGCAAGATATTAAGGTCGCTGATAACGCCGACAACGATGCGCTACTACGCGCATTACAATAACTCTCATAATGGGATGCCATAATGACGGAACAAGAAAAATCCTCCGCCGTGGTTGAAGAGACCAGGGAGGCCGTGGAAACCACGTCACAGCCAGTCAATACTGAAAAAAACGAGTAAGAACAGCACGGCGCTGATTCTGAGCGCTGTGGCGATTGCTATTGCGCTGGCTGCAGGCGTTGGGTTATACGGCTGGGGGAAACAACAGGCAACAACACAAACGGCAACCAGCGATGCGCTGGCGAACCAGCTGACGGCACTGCAAAAAGCGCAGGAAAGCCAAAAAGCTGAGCTGGAAGGTATTATTAAACAGCAGGCAACGCAGCTGGATGAAGCCACTCGCCAACAGGCGGCGCTGGTCAAACAGCTTGATGAAGTCCAGCAAAAAGTCGCCACCATCTCCGGCAGCGATGCTGGCACATGGCTGCTGGCGCAGGCTGATTTTCTGGTGAAACTGGCCGGTCGTAAATTATGGAGCGATCAGGACGTCACCACCGCCGCGGCGCTGCTGAAAAGCGCCGACGCCAGTCTGGCAGATATGAACGACCCGAGCTTAATTACCGCGCGACGTGCGATTACTGACGACATCGCGAGCTTATCCGCGGTGACTCAGGTCGACTATGACGGCATTATCCTGAAAGTGAATCAGCTCTCTAATCAGATTGATAACCTGCGTCTGGCCGACAATGACACCGACGATTCACCGATGGACTCTGACAGCAGTGAGCTTTCCAGCTCGATCAGCGAATGGCGCGTCAATCTGCAAAAAAAGCTGGCAGAACTTTATGGACAGCTTTATCACCGTTCGCCGTCGTGATGAAACCGCCGTCCCGCTGCTGGCGCCGAACCAGGACGTGTACTTACGAGAGAACATCCGCTCCCGCCTGTTAGTGGCTGCCCAGGCCGTGCCGCGTCATCAGGAAGAGACATACCGCCAGGCGCTGGAAAATGTCTCCACATGGGTGCGTGCTTACTACGACACCGACGATGCAGCGACCAAAGCGTTCCTTGAAGAAGTAGACCAACTGAGCCAGCAAAGCATCAGTATGGATGTTCCAGAAACGCTGCAGAGCCAGGCTATTCTCGACAAGTTAATGCAGACCCGCGTACGTAATTTACTGGCGCAGCCTGCCACAGCACCGGTAGCAGCAGCGCCAGCGCCTTCGACAGACGCTCCGGCAACCGCGCCGCAAGGAGAATAATGATGCTAAAAGTATTGTTGCTCTTTGTGCTGTTGATCGCCGGGATCGTCGTCGGTCCTATGATAGCCGGTCATCAGGGTTACGTGCTGATCCAGACGGATAACTACAATATCGAAACCAGCGTGACGGGCCTGGTGATCATCCTGATCGTCGCCATGGTCGTCCTGTTTGCGATTGAATGGCTGTTGCGCCGAATTTTCCGCACCGGCGCACATACCCGTGGGTGGTTTGTGGGTCGTAAGCGTCGTCGCGCCCGTAAGCAGACCGAACAGGCGCTGCTCAAACTGGCAGAAGGTGACTATCAGCAGGTTGAGAAGCTGATGTCGAAAAATGCCGATCATGCAGAACAGCCGGTAGTGAATTACCTGCTGGCGGCAGAAGCGGCTCAGCAGCGCGGTGACGAAGCGCGCGCCAACCAACACCTTGAGCGTGCTGCCGAACTGGCCGGAAATGATACGATCCCGGTAGAAATCGCTCGCGTTCGCCTGCAACTGGCGCGCAACGAAAATCACGCCGCACGCCACAGCGTAGACAAACTGCTGGAAGTGACGCCACGTCATCCGGAAGTACTGCGTCTGGCTGAGCAGGCTTACATTCGCACCGGCGCATGGAGCTCCTTGCTGGATATCATCCCATCCATGGCAAAAGCGCATGTGGGTGATGACGAGCACCGCGCCATGCTGGAACAACAGGCATGGGTTGGTTTGATGGATCAGGTCCGCGCCGATCAGGGCAGCGAGGGGCTGCGTGCATGGTGGAAAAACCAGAGCCGTAAAACCCGTCATCAGGTTGCTTTGCAGGTAGCGATGGCTGAACATCTGATTGAGTGTGACGATCACGATACGGCGCAGCAGGTCATCATTGATGGTTTGAAACGTCAGTACGATGACCGCCTGGTGCTGCCGATCCCGCGTCTGAAAACCAATAATCCGGAACAGATAGAAAAAGTGCTGCGCCAGCAGATTAAAGCCGTGGGCGATCGCCCGTTGCTGTGGAGTACGCTGGGTCAGTCGTTAATGAAGCATGGGGAATGGCAGGAAGCTACGCTCGCCTTCCGTGCCGCTCTCAAACAGCGCCCGGATGCCTATGACTACGCCTGGCTTGCTGACGCGCTGGACAGACTGCACCAGCCGGAAGAAGCCGCCACCATGCGCCGCGATGGCCTGATGTTGACGCTGCAGAACAACAATCCCCCGCCAGTAACTCCTCGAAATGCCCGGTGGCGCTTTCGCTTACCGGGCCTACATATTTTTCAATCGTATAAACAAATACTCTCGAGAGTCGCTCGAAGGATTTTGTTTATGCATAAAAAATACGCCCGCTCGGTAAGGAGCAGGCGTTAAACAGGTCTGTATGACAACATAAATGGGTGCTTCACTCAACGTTATGTCCATGGTGTTTGATGAGGCTTGAGCGACATCTGTCTGTGGACGATAAGCACCGTAAACGGCTCTGCATCATTCCTGAGTTTATGAGGCCAGATGGCGAACATAAGAGATGGAATGAGCATCTACCCGCATATTATTGCACAACGCATGCCACGATTGCACTGCAAAAACCAGGTATTCGGACTTTTTAAGACTTCAGGAAATTCGCAGGTGTGAAGGCTAAGAAGGGAAAATCTGAAAACAAAAAACCCCGCCGAAGCGGGGTTCAAAATTGGTCGGCGAGAGAGGATTCGAACCTCCGACCCACTGGTCCCAAACCAGTTGCGCTACCAAGCTGCGCTACTCGCCGAAATACTGCTTTTGAATTTTTAGTTCAATTCTTTAAAGTCGTGGTGCGAGGGGGGGGACTTGAACCCCCACGTCCGTAAGGACACTAACACCTGAAGCTAGCGCGTCTACCAATTCCGCCACCTTCGCATTGTCACAACTTCTAATAATGGGGTGGCTAATGGGATTCGAACCCACGACAACTGGAATCACAATCCAGGGCTCTACCAACTGAGCTATAGCCACCACTACAAAT
>ENA-OQDA01000905-OQDA01000905.1-human-gut-metagenome-genome-assembly--contig:-NODE-905-length-11295-cov-4.966422_pt1 | contig 11295 bp, 11 predicted proteins | sample MGYA00242771_ERZ504603 | MGnify/ENA primary metagenome ERZ504603 (study PRJEB26092, sample SAMD00036328) | human gut metagenome | host: Homo sapiens | study: EMG produced TPA metagenomics assembly of...
GGCGTGGACCGGCGGTGCTCCAAGTGTTTGCGGGCATGCCCGCGCCAACACGCTCATGTCCATCATTAAGAAAAGAATGTTTACCGTATACAAAAGACAATCCCCGAGAAAAAAGTGAAGAACCTTTTTATCAACTTGTGCTAAATTATTATTCACTTCAAGTTCACATTACGGAACGCAATAATTTCAAAAAATAAAACAGACTGCAGGGGAGCAGTCTGTTTCGTAAAAAGGGTATTGGGACTAGAGATTAAAGAGATTATTAAGGATAACCTCTACAGTCATTATACCAATCCTTTTGCAAAAATCAAGCAGTTTTGCAAATAATTTTCAGCAATCTTCTGTGTGTCGTCCGTTTACACGTTAAACAGGAAGTGGATGACGTCGCCGTCCTGTACCACATAATCCTTTCCTTCGGAGCGAATCAAGCCCTTTTCTCTGGCCTTTCCCAGATTGCCGCCGCATTCCACCAGCTGGTCGTAGGTGATGGTTTCCGCCCGAATAAATCCTTTCTCGAAATCCGTATGAATCTTTCCGGCTGCCTGTGGCGCTTTGGTGCCCCTCTTGATGGTCCACGCACGAACTTCCGGTTCGCCTGCCGTCAGGTAGGAAATGAGATCCAACAGCGAGTAGGATGCCTTGATCAGCTTGTCCAGACCGGACTCTTCGATACCAAGATCCTCCAGGAACGCATCCCGTTCCTCATCCTCCAGCTCTGCCATTTCAGCCTCAATTTCCGCACAAATTTGTACGCAGCGTGCACCTTCTGCCGCCGCCAGTTCCGAAACCTGCTTCACATACGGATTGTCCGTATCTGCCACTTCATCCTCGGACACGTTGGCTACGTAGATGATTGGTTTCGAGGTCAGCAAATCGATTTCATCCAGCACCTCGTGATCGTCTTCATCCATTTCCATGGCACGGATATTCTTTCCGCTTTCCAGCCACTCCTTGGCCCGCTCCAGAATCGCCAGCTTGGATCCCAGCTTCTTGTCCGCCTTCATGTTCTTCTGCGTCCGGGCGATGGCTCTCTCCAGAACCTCCAGGTCCGCAAAAATCAGCTCCGTATTGATGGTATCGATATCCTCCAGCGGATCGATATGACCGTTCACATGAACGATATTGTCATTCTCAAAACAGCGAACCACGTGCACGATTGCCGAAACCTCCCGGATATGACCCAGGAACTTGTTTCCCAATCCTTCTCCTTTGGACGCACCTTTCACCAGACCTGCAATGTCGCAGAATTCGATGGTGGTGTAGATGGTCTTCTTCGAATTGTAAATATCGTGCAGCACCTGCAGTCTCTTATCCGGAACCGTCACCACGCCCACGTTCGGCTCGATGGTGCAGAACGGATAGTTCGCCGCTTCCGCACCGGCCTTCGTAATCGCATTGAACAGCGTACTTTTACCCACGTTTGGGAGACCCACAATACCTAATTTCATATTTCACCTCAAAATCTTTATTCACATGTATTTCCGAAATCACTTCTCTTCCCGGCAAATACTTATTGTAACATCATACAGACTTAATTTCAATTTTCTTCTCGTCTCTTCAGGAAAACATAAAGAATGATGCTTCCCACAAAAACAAATGCGCTGAGCACCATGGCCTGCCGAAAAGGCCCAAGCATCAGGCTGTCCGTCCGCAGGGATTCCACAAAAAAACGTTCCGCCGAGTACAGGATTCCGTACAGGCACATAATCTGACCGGAAAATCGTCGATGCCGGTTATCCACATAGAGAAGGAACAGGCACAGAAGTCCGCACCAAACGGACTCGTACAAAAACGTAGGGTGCACGTGCTGCCCGTTCACCACAATCGCCCACGGCAGATTGGTAGGCCGGCCGTAGGCCTCACTGTTGAAGAAATTTCCCCAACGACCGATACACTGTGCCAACGCCACTCCCGGCAGGATCAGATCCGCCATGGAGAGGAACGGAATATTCTTTTTTCGGCAGATCGCCCAGGCGGTCACCAGGCCGAAAATCAATCCGCCGTGAATCGCCAGTCCCCCTTCGCGGATGTTGAATGCCTCCATGGGATCGTATCGATACAGGGTATTCCACGAAAAGATCACATAATAAACCCGCGCACCGATGATTCCGATCGGCAGTGTCCACAGCACCAGATCCAGCACATCGTCCGGCTGTATCCCCCGCTTCGGCGCCCGCTTATACGCCAGCAGTGTCGCCAGCATGGCGCCTGTCGCAATCAGAATTCCATACCACCGTATCTCCATCGTGCCGATGGTAAAAGCAATTGGTCCGGGTGATTCCATACGCTTCCGTCCTTTCTTTTCATTCGTTTTTCTACATGTTATATTACGATTTCTGTTCTCGCATTTCCATACGGATTCTGTAAAAAATCGCAAAAAACAAAAGAAGCGATTTCTCGCTTCTTTTGTAGTGGAGGCGACACCCAGATTCGAACTGGGGATGAGGGTTTTGCAGACCCGAGCCTTACCACTTGGCTATGTCGCCGAATTGGCTAGGGTAGCAGGATTCGAACCTGCGCATGATGGAATCAGAATCCATTGCCTTACCACTTGGCTATACCCCAACAACACAATATTAATTTTTCATAGCCTCTATATGGGGTGGGTAGTGGGATTCGAACCCACGCATACAGGAGCCACAACCCTGGGTCTTAACCGCTTGACGATACCCACCATATTTTGGCGACCGGGAACGGGCTCGAACCGTCGACCTCCAGCGTGACAGGCTGGCATTCTAACCAACTGAACTACCCGGCCATAAAAGTGGTGGACGCTATAGGGCTCGAACCTATGACCCTCTGCTTGTAAGGCAGATGCTCTCCCAGCTGAGCTAAGCGTCCACATTAGTGGTGGCGGCGAGTGGACTCGAACCACTGACCTTTCGGGTATGAACCGAACGCTATAGCCAACTAAGCTACGCCGCCATCTCCATTGCTTTGTGAATTTCGTTCTCACTCACGTCGCCATATTATAATAGCAAAGTATCGGGCTCATGTCAATAACTTTTTCAAACTTTTTGTTTTCAAAATTTTGACCTATCCGCCCGCTGCAGATGTGTTATAATTCTCTGCAGAAAGCAGCTCTGACATTATAGCACTTCATTCACCGGAAAGGAAGGGGTATTTTGAAAAAATTTTTGCAGAAAATATAAAATGCCGGAACTGAGCGGTTCCCTGTACCGGCGATACTATGGTTCTCTCAAGCCCTGCATCTTCGATATCGAAACCACCGGTTTCGCCAACGGACGGAATACCAGCCGCGTCATCATGACGGCACTGCTCATTCCGTCGGGAGAAAGTGAAATATCCGTAACTCAGTTTCTGGCGGAAGATCCCTATGAAGAGGACCGGGTTCTCCGGGCTACTTTGGATTTTCTGAATGAGCAGAAAACGGACTTCCTGATAACCTACAACGGTACGTCCTTCGATATTCCTTTTATGAACCGGCGACTGGAGGCCCTTCATTTTCCTTTTACACTTAAGATGTACAACCTGGATCTGTACTCCTGGATTCGGCGGAACACCGGACTTCCGGGACAGCTGTCCGCCCTCTCCCAGAAATCCGTGGAGAATTTTTTTCACATCGGAACCGACCGAATCGATGCCATCTCCGGCCGGGAAAGCGTTCGCCTTTATTACGAATACGTCACAAGCCACAGCGGGATGCTGGAGAAGGTTCTTCTCACCCACAACCGAGAGGACGTGGTGCAGCTCTACCGAATTCTGCGGCGTCTGTTTTCCGACGAGGACAATCTCTCCTGCTTCACGGGGACTTTCATCAAGCCCAGGCCAACTACGGATTTCCGCTCCTCCCGGATGCCGGTCTGTCCCTGCGGCCGAAGATTTCCGGAAACAAACTGCAGCTGTCCGGCCTTCAGCATTGCTCCGTAGAGAAGATGACGGCGATGAATCCGGACGTGAACACCCGGGTGTATTACCGGGAAGAGGAACTGCCGTTCCCTCTGAACGCATCGATTTTCCCGGATGCCCACAATCCTCTCCAAGGGGAATTTCGGGCACGCACCGCCGACTACCGGATTACCCTGCCACTGGAATCCTACGATAACGCCCTATATGCAGACGTCTCCGGCTTGAAGCTTCGAGACGCTCATCGGGAGGTTTTGGAACAGATGGGCGAATACGTGAACGGCTATCTAATCCTCAAAGAGGGGGACGATCTTTCCTACTCCGCTCTCAACATGCTGGCTCAGCTCACCGCCGAAGACATCGAAAAACGCATCCGTACATTCTAATCCCGTACGGATGCGTTTTTAATTCACGCTATTCTAGTTGTTGTCCACCTCGTGGATGTCGGAGAAGCCCCTTCCCAGCCCCCAGACGCTGCTCAGCTTTGTCACCGTCACAAAGGCGTGCTCATCGTGCTCCGCCAGAAAACTTTTAATCTGCAAGCTCTCCCGCGGAGAACAGATAATCTGCACCGACCTCCGTTCCGTTTTCGTATATTCTCCGGTGGAGGTATAGGTGGTCACACCGCGGTGCATCTCGTGCATCACGAAATCCACCAGCAGCTGCGGCTCATTCGTAATTACCGCTACGGACACCTGCACCCCAGAAATACCCAGAAGAATCGATTCCGTTATTTTACTGGTGATAAAAACAGTAATCAACGCATAGAAGGCCACGTTCCGGTCAAAGACGAAGGCGGACATCACGATGACCGATCCGTCCAGGAAAAGCATAATACGCCCGATTGGAACGTGTTTCATCAGCCGAAATTTGATGACCCGAGCGATAGAATCCGTGCCGCCGGAGGAAAACCCGTCGATGTAACCGATACCGGTGGCGGCGCCGTACAGCACACCCACCAGTACGGAAGCCAGGAACGGATCCTTGTGGGACAGCAGACAGAAATCAACCTGCTCCATGCCGTACATGATGACCGGATAGGCGATGGACAGGGCGATGATTTTCTGCACATCCTTCCACCCCAAGGTGAAGTACACCAATGCCACCACGGCCATGCCGAAGCAGTAGTACACCAGCGAATAGTTCCACGGCATAAAATGAGTGATGATTCGCACGATGCCCGGCAGTCCGCCGGAGGTCAGTCCGTTAGGAATCATCACGAAAATCTGGGCGGCAGAACCGGCAAAAGCGGAACATACCACCACAATCGCAGAACGCAAAAACTTCTTTCCCTTATCGCTTTTCTTTTCGTCCATCATAGAAATATTCCTTTCCGAACACGTCTACCAGAATTATTGCATAATTCCCATTTGATTGGAATTGGAATTGACTCGGAGTTTCACTGATAAGGTGTCGCCCCCGGAAGGTACCGTCGTAATCCGGATCCACCATCACATGGTCGATATATTGCTCCGGCGCTTCAATGCCTATTTTCATGGCCAAATCCCGATCCTTTAACGGAATATGACCGTAATCGATTTCCGGTCGGAACTGATTGACCTTGCACGTATACATGTTTTTGCCGTTTTCTAAAGGAACAGAATCCTCCACTTCTACCGAGAACCAACCGTATTTGCTTCCGGTCCGCTGGCGGAAGTAGTCGTATGTTCCCTCCAGAGCCTCCAGTCTTTTTCGAGTAGTGGAAATTGCCAAAGGCTCCGTATCGCAGCCCACCCAGTGGCGGTTCAGCGCCTCTGCCGTCTCCGGAAGGGTTCCGGAGCCGCAGAAGAAATCCGCACAGTAGTCTCCTTCTTCCGTGGTGGCTTCGATAATCCGCCGCAGCAGCTCCGTCGGCTTCTGGGTCGCGTACCCGTTTCGCTCCGCCGAGGTCCGCCCCACCATATCGATGGACCACACATCCTTCATGTTCACCATGGTATACCAGCCGTACTCATCTTTGTACTCCTTCACGCCTTTGAAACGGTACGGCTTCAGCCCTCGGTTGTAGGATTTTTCCTTCGGCACGTTCAAGTGGTAATAGGCGGTCTTGCTGTACACCAGGATGGTATCGTGTTTCCGAGAGAAATGCCTCTTTCCGCTGCCGCCGGATTTGTACTGCCAGATAATTTCGTTCTGAAAATTTTTCGTCCCGAACACCTCATCCATGATCAGCTTCATATAGTGGGCGGAGTGCCAATCCAGGTGCACCCAAATCAAGTCCGTCCTCTGCCAGCAGCTTCCGCATGAGGATTAACCGTGCCGTCATATTCTCCACGTAGCATTCCAGGCTTCGCTCAAAGGTATCGTCGTACGCCAAATGCTTGATTTTGTGATTCTTCCCGGTTCGGTCCTTCAGGTCGATGGTGGCGTTGAATTTGCTTTTGGTAAAAAAAGGAGGATCGATGTAAATCAGACGAAACCGACCCTCATATCCATTTTCCAAAAGACCCTGCATATAGGCCAAATTATCTCCCAGAACCAAGGCGTTTCGGCTCTCTTCATCGGGGATGGGATTGTGCTGCGCCACCCGGTCGAAGACGACATCCGCCTTCGCTCCCGCCAGCATCTTTCCCTGTTCCAGCCCATTCTGTAAATCCGCTAATATACTCATATTCTAATATCTTTCCTTAATCATTTGTTCTGTAGATATTATAAAACACCGGACTTACCTTGTCTATATATCAACTTTTTCAATTTTCTACACTTCAATGTAGCTTCCCAAATAGCGAAAATCCTTGCACACCCCTTCCAGATGATTCATCAGTCGGATGAACTGCTCTGTGTATACGGATTCTTCAAAGTCGAAATAGAAGCGGAAATCGAAATCACTTCCCGGAATCGGTCGGGACTCCAGCTTGGTGATATTGATTCCGCAGGCATTGATGGCGGAGAGCACTTTGTACAGGGAACCCGGCGTGTGCTCCGTGGTACACATGAAACTGGTCTTGTTTGCGCCCGGATAGATTTCCAGAGGTTTCGTGATACAGATAAAACGAGTGTAATTGTTATCGCTGTCCTGCACCGCCCCGTTCCAGGCTTTCCAGGGAGTAATACGCTCCGTTTGATCTTCCGACCAGCCAGCCGCCCGCCGCTCATCCCTTCTGGCCGGATTCCGACAGGTATTTCGCCGCCGCCGCTGTGTTTTCGCACACCGTAATCTTCGCTTCCGGGAATTCCCTCCGCAGGTACTCATCGCACTGCGACAGGGCCTGCTCCTGAGAAATGATTTCCTTGATATCCGCCTTCTGTACCCCTTTGTTCACCAGGAGGCTGTGCTCAATCTTGATTTTAATGCTCTTCACGATGTGAAAATCATAGGTCCGCATCAAATCATAGACACGGTTCACCGAACCGGCAGTGCTGTTCTCCACCGGAAGCACTCCGTATCGGCACAGACCCTCATCGATGGCCGCGAAAACCCCTTTAAAATTCTTTGTATAGATGATTTTCGGCATCTTGAAGAATCGCTCGCAGGCGTCCTGTGAATACGCGCCCTGCACGCCCTGACACGCCACTACCGCCATCTCCGGGAAAATCGGCGACGTGTCCTTCAGTGCCTGACGAATTTCTTTTACCACCCGAGACTCCGTGTGGGTCACCTGTCTCTGGTGATCCGCGCTCATCTCCATCAGCAGACTGAACAGCATCCGGTTGTAATACGCCATATCGCTGGCCGAATCCTCGGTAATCTTCTCCATCAGCGCCCGTTCCCGCAGCGGATCCACAATTTCCAGGTTGTTGGCCTGCTTGTATTTCGCAATGCCCTCCGCCACGCGCATCCGTTCATCCACCTTCTCAATCAGGGTGCGGTCAATTTCATCGATTTTCTCTCTGTACTCTTCCAAATTAGGCATCTCTCTATCTCCTCTCAAGGTTATTTCCCATTTTGTTCTCTTCCAATACGGTAAAAAAAGTCGGATAGGATTTGTTTACCGCCGCGCTGCCGGTCAGAATTACTTTATCGGTTGTAATCAGGGAGGCGATGGCCGCCATCATGACGATTCGATGGTCGTTATATCCATCCGCTCTTCCGCCAGAAAGAACGCCCCTTCCGGTAATCACCAATCCATCCGGCCGCTCTTCCACCCGGCCGCCTAAAGCGTTCAGTACTTCCGTAACAGACATCAGCCGGTCGCTTTCCTTCAGACGAAGCCGCTCCGCATGGCGGATTTCCGTTGTCCCATTTGCTGCCAATGCCACCAATGCCAGTGCCGGCACCATGTCCGGAATCTGGGACGCATCGATGACAATCCCCCGCAGAGACGGTCCGGAGGGATAGGCGGTAACCGTATCCTCTTGAACTTCTATTTTTGCGCCAAATCGGCGGAGCAGTTCCACTATTTTTCGGTCTCCCTGGGCCGAATTCGGATTCAGGCCGGTCACCTGAACCGCCTCCTCCCCCAGCACACCGGCGGTGAGCCAGAAGGCCGCATTGGACCAATCTCCTTCCACCTTGCAGGTTCCCGGGCTTCGATATTTCTGATTTCCCGGGATCCGATACACCAATTCCTCTCCCATTCGTTCTGTAATGATTTCAATACCGAATTCGCGCAATACCTGCAGGGTCAGATTCACATACCCCACAGACTGCCGTTCTCCGGTCACCCGAATGGTGCTGTCGTCCGCCAGCAGCGGCAGTGCCATCAGCAATCCGGTGATGTATTGAGAGGACACGTTTCCCGGGATGCGGAAAGCCCCCGGCTCCAGCTGCCCCTTCACATGAAATGGATTCGCACCTAAAGGTGAAAAGGTAACCCCCTTTTTCTCCAGTTCTTCCACCAGCGGCGACAGGGGGCGCTGAGAAAGTCGTCCCTCGGGATAGAATTTCGCGTCCATCCCAAGCGCCGCTACCAGTGGAATCAGAAAGCGGAAGGTGGACCCGCTCTCACCGCAGTGCAGCTGCGCTTCCTCTGCCGCTTCGCCATTTCCTTCCGGCGTCGCCCCTTCCTTTCGCACCCGACGGATTTCCGCCAGGCAGTTTTCGGTGGCTTCTATATCCAGGGAACGTTCCGAAAGGATTACATCGCAGGGTTCCTCACAGAGCGCAGCGGCAATCAGCATTCGATGCGCTGCCGATTTGGACGGCAAGATATCAATTCTCTTCATAGCAGATCTTTCACCTCCCGGATGTGGAATTCCCGGATAGCGCATCTTCCCACTTCCACCGGAATCACCATTCGGATGGTATCCCCTTGGCGCTTCTTGTCGGAACAGAGGATTCGGTAGATTTCTTCCCGATTCTCCGGCAATGTCAGATTAAAATCGTATTTCCGAAGCAGCTGCTCCAGCGCAGCCAGCGTCTCCCGACTGCACCAGCCCTGTTCTGCAGAAATTCGGGTTATCCAGTACATCCCCTTGGCCACCGCATCTCCGTGGCTCAACCGGTAACCCTCCGCCTGTTCCATGGCGTGTCCCAGGGTATGTCCGAAATTCAGCTTGTGCCGGAGACCTCGGTCGAATTCGTCCGCCTCCACGTATTCTTTTTTTATACCCACACAGGTTTCAATCACCTCGTCTAACGAATTTCGAACCTCCGTCGGATTCTCCAGCCTTTTGAATAGCTTTCGATCGTGAATCATCCCGTATTTGATGACTTCCGCCATACCCTCCCGGTAAACATCCGACGGCAAGGTGTTCAAGAGGCGACTGTCCTGTAAAACCAGTTTCGGCTGATGAAACGCTCCCGCCAGGTTCTTCCCGGAAGGAAGGTCGATGGCGGTCTTTCCGCCGACGGAAGAATCCACTGCCGCCAGCAAGGTGGTAGGCACCTGATACACGTTGATTCCCCGCATGTAGGTCGCCGCCGCGAATCCGGCCAGATCGCCCACCATGCCGCCGCCCAGCGCTACGATGCCGTCGCTTCGGGTGAAGGGCACCGCCGCCAGATATTCCAGAATCCGAAGATAATTCGTTCCGTTTTTGGAGGCTTCTCCCGGCGTAAGAACGTATTCCCACACACCATAGCCGGCCTCTTCCAGGCTCTCCCTGCAGATATCCATGTACAGCGACGCCACGTTGCGGTCGGAAATGATGCATATTTTTCCCCCTCGCTGAACCTCCGCGAGAGCGGTCCCTATTTGTCGTAACTCCATGTTAATTCTCCATTCCCACCGCAGCACGCACCCTGCGGATTTTCTCCATCACTCCATCAAACTGATCCGGCGTGAGGGACTGGGGACCGTCACTTAAAGCATGGGCCGGGTCGTTGTGCACTTCAATCATGATGCCGTCCGCTCCGCAGGCCGCTGCCGCCGAAGCCATGGAATCCACGAAAGATGCCTTGCCCGTAGCATGGCTGGGATCCACCACCACCGGAAGATGGGTCAGCTCGTGCAATGCCGGAACGGCGGAGATGTCCAGTGTGTTCCGGGTATACGGTTCAAAGGTGCGGATGCCTCGCTCGCACAGGATAACGTTCTCGTTGCCTCCCGCCATGATGTATTCCGCACTCATCAGCAATTCCTTCAAGGTGTTGGCCAATCCTCTCTTCAGGAGAATCGGCTTTCGCGTCTTCCCCAGTGCTTTCAGCAGTTCGAAATTCTGCATGTTCCGAGCCCCCACCTGAATCACATCGACCTCCTCGAACAGCGGGAGGTGATTCTCATTCATGATTTCCGTAACGATGGGAAGACCGGTGGCTTTCTTGGCCTTCACCAGAAGTTCGATGCCGTCGGCCTTCATTCCTTGAAACGCATAGGGGGACGTCCGGGGTTTAAAAGCACCGCCTCGCAGCATGGTGGCCCCGGCGGCTTTCACCCGTTTGGCAATTCCGATAATCTGCTCTTCGGATTCCACAGAGCAGGGTCCCGCAATTACGGAAAATATCCCCCGCCAATTTTTGTACCGTGCACATCCACGACGGTATCCTTTGGGTGAAACAGGCGGTTGGCCTTCTTATAGGGTGCGGAAATCTTTCGCACGTTCTGCACCATGTTCAGCATTTCCACCATGCTCACATCCACTACGGATGTATCTCCAATCAACCGCAGCAATTCATGGTCGTCCTCTTCCGATACATCAACCTCCAGTCCCCTTCCGGACAGCCAACGCATCAATTGATCTTTCTGCTCTTCCTCTGTATGAGGTTTCAGTGTGATAATCATTCATACCCTCCGTAACTAAAAAAGCCTGCAGCAAGCTGCAGGCCATCATTCCAATTCAGAAAAAGAAACCACCTCTACCTGAATCTGCCGCAGCAAAAGACGTCTTTCTTGAAAAAGAAAAACCCAAAAAGAAGAAAAGAATACTGCCGCAAAATACAGATTGTTCATGGTTTCGTATCTCCTTTCCCCAACAATTGTGAACGTGAGTATAATGATACCACCGTCCGCCGCATTTGTCCAGTATTTTTCACTAAATTTTATATTGCTTTTTGTTATTTCGACAAATCTATTTTTCTTCATTTCGCTTTGCCAGGATTTCCTTCAA
>ENA-OQDA01000907-OQDA01000907.1-human-gut-metagenome-genome-assembly--contig:-NODE-907-length-11288-cov-1.931995_pt1 | contig 11288 bp, 13 predicted proteins | sample MGYA00242771_ERZ504603 | MGnify/ENA primary metagenome ERZ504603 (study PRJEB26092, sample SAMD00036328) | human gut metagenome | host: Homo sapiens | study: EMG produced TPA metagenomics assembly of...
TATATTAAATATGCGCTTCCGTAAATATACGGCAGCGCACAAATATACAGCCTTATTAAAAATTTCCTCTTATAAAACCGCTGAACAGAAAATCCAGGGGATTGTATTGATACAGAAACGAAAGCCAGCTGCTGGCGCGAATCTGCTGTTCAAGAATCACACCCTATGGGTGCGGCTTCAAAAAATTTCGCACTATGCCTGCAATCCATAAAATCAGAAACCCCTGAGCCAATCCCAGAAAGGCTCCCGCCAGCTGATTTAAACCGCATATAATGGGAAGTCTCGCAATCAGATCCAGCCAGTAAATCAAAAAACGAATCAGGACATAACTTAAAATAAAAATAAGCACACTGCAGACAACATGGATTGCCATATCAGCCAGACATGCTGTAATATATTCTGCAAACTGCTCCACTCCCAAAATATTGTAAAACTCGCTGTTATTATTTTCTATCAGCATATCCTTTATAAACTGGGGCAATTTCAATCCTTCAATGACTGTTCTCTGAGAGGCCGGCGCCTGTATGTTGTCCTTCCCCGATTCATTCCAACCGGATATTGTCAAAATAATCTCGGCTGCCCGGCTGTGGATCTGAGGATTGCTCTCAATAAATTCTGTCACTGATGGCGTGACTATCTTCACAAGACAAATGGTAAGTACCAGTGCGCCCACTGAAACGCATTGTCTCAAAAATTCCTCTATGATGGCCATATAAAACCATTCCTATCAAAAATACGGCTGCCGCAATGGGCAGCCAGTGTTCCATTATCATGCCTTACTTCTTTCGGTATTTATTATTTAAGTATCCAGGTTTGGATGGCAGCTGCCACTCCGTCCTGCTCATTTGTAAGTGTTACCTCATCTGCAGCAGCCTTAACATGGTCAGAAGCATTTCCCATAGCAACCCCAGTTCCAGCCGCTTTCAGCATGGAAATATCATTTTCACCATCTCCAAAAGCCATTGTTTCTTCCCTGGGGATACCAAGATGATCTGCCAGCCACAAGAGTGCATTTCCCTTGGTCGCCGCCTCTGCATTTATCTCCAGATTATTATACATGGAGGAGCTGATTGCAAGGCCTTCAACAGAAGACAGCTCTTCCCGCAAACTCTCTTTGTCTGAAAGATCTGCCAGAAAAACGTTTATCTTTTCAGCACAGTTTTTTGTTTCAACCATATACTGATAAATATCCGGCACTACATCTCTGGTAGCTCTCACCAATTTCTGAACAGCCGGACTGATTCCAAATTCTTCCATATGTTTCAAAAAAACTGGATTGTGTAATACCGCGTCCCTGTACATATGGGTCATACATCACATGGTATTGTCTGACTATGTCCAAAATCTGAAGTGCCTGTTCATTAGAAAGAACGCACTGGCTTAACCGCCTTCCGGTTTCCAGATCCACCACTGCACCGCCATTGGTCGTAATGGCATAACGAACTCCAGGGATCGCACAAAGCTCCTTTGGAACCCCATCTGCCGGGCGTCCAGTAGCTGGTACAACCTGTATGCCCCGACGGGCACATTCCGCCAGAGCCTGTATATTATTTTCCGACAGCTGTTTCTGATCATCTAAAAGTGTACCATCCAGATCAAGGGCAATCAAACGAATCTGTTTCTTCATATAAAATGCTCCTCTTTCAGAATAAGAAGTCCTGCTTTGTCATATTTGGAAGAGAAAAGCCCTGTCATTTTTTTGAATAATGACGGATTTTCTGCCTTATCTGCCGCCTCTTCGATCAGCGCTTCTGCAGCAGCCTTTGTCAGCTTTTCCCCATCCTCTTCCATAATTTCGATTCGTTCATAAAGAGCCAGCATGCTCTTACCTGAAATACTGCAGTCAATACTGCCGGCATATTCACAGGCATATTTTGCAAACTCATCAATATCCATTTCCTGCTCAGGTTCTTCCAAAACAGGCTCTTTCTCAGTCTGTACCGGAGGTTCGGGAACCAGAGGAATTACCTGTCTGCGTTTCGCCGCAGCCGGCTTAGCTGCCTGTACAGCCTCTCTTGTTTCTCCAGCTTTTTCGGATGGTGCTGCCGGCCTCTTCTCTTCTTCCGTTTCAGAAGGGTGAAAAGCTGCCTGATACGCAGGACGGGACGGAAGAACATTTCCCTTCGTCTCTATCGCTTCCTGCTCAACCATCTTTTTCATGCGGACAGGTGCCGCAGATGCAGGAGCTTCATGAAGCCTCACCGCACGAACCGGACGGTTATCCGGCTCTGCTTCTTTCTCCTGCTCCTTCACAGAGGTCCCAATGCACTCAAACCTCTTAGCCAGTCCCGGATAGGTTTTGTGGAGCTCCTCCAAACGCTCTGCGGTATCGATCAGCACCACACTCATACCGGTTTCATCTCTTGCCATAAGCTGATTGAGCTCCTGAAGAATCGACTCATTCATATCTCCGGCCTGTTCGATAATCAGGTCTTTTCCCGTAAGCTTGTCTGACAGAGTAAAAATTCCTCTGTTATTTAAACGGGCTCCTGTAATCTTTGCAGCCTGATTTTTAGCGCCTGTTTCCTGATGAATCCGTTTTAATGTCTTTACCGCCAGCTCAAAACCCTTTTCCGGTTCATCTGCCTCAATCATCAGATGATTTGATCCGCTATACATCGGTCCTTTTTTCAAATGACGTATATCCGCCAGCACCTGTGTCTGGGCCGCCTGAGTTTCCTCGCTGTATCCATGCTCCTCTGCCAGCCGGGACATTTCCTTCGCAAGATCCTCCTGAGCTTCGGCCTCGTGAAGCTGTGCACGGAGAGTTTCGTCTTCTTTTGATGAGCCGGAAACAACTTCCGGCTCAGAAGACACCTCCGGCTCACTGTCCGCTTCTGATTCTTCTTCCTCACAGGACAGCTCCTGTTCCTCTTCAGGCTCCTGTACAGCATTGGAAAAGGCTTCTTCTTCCCCTGTTTCTTCGTCGTCAAACACCGTCTCTGGCTGCTCCTCTAAAACTTTCTCTTCCGGTTCAGGCTCTTTTGTATAGGCTGCTTCCTGCTGATACACATAAGCATCCTCTGCTTCCTGCTCTTCCTGTGCATCTTCCTCATCAATCGGAAGAACCATAGGCTTTTTCTTATTATATTCTGTTTCTACAGCCTTCAATCGGGCCTCATATTTATCCTTATTTTCCACCAGATCCATCTGATAGTCTGTAAGGGGAGCATACTGAACCTTTAAGTCAATCGCCTTGTCTACATATTTTCCTGTCCCAAACATAAGCATAATCTTGTCACAGGTCATCACACAAAGCTGCTCCATATGGGCCCATTATAAAGCTCTGCCAGCTCATAAAGCCATTTCTCATCCAGTTCTACATTGCAGTACTGCTCCAGAGTATGGATCAGCTGCTCTACCGGCGCTCCCTTAGCTCCCAAAATCAAATAGCGCAGAATGTACTGTCTGGGTCTTCCGGAGCCAGCTCACAAAATTCCCGGTAATAATCCTCTGCCTCATCCGGACTTCCTTCTTTAATTGCCAGCTCGGCCAGCTTGTACAGAAGGCGCTTTCCCATAGGGCCCGTTCAAAAGCCAGAAGGAGAATATCCTTTGCTTCCTGATATTCTCCATTTTTTCATAAACCCCGGAAACCATAGACAGGATATTGATATTGCGGACTCTTCTCCAGTCAATGGTATCCGCGATCTTCATCGCTGTCTCAAAATCTTCTGAGGCAATTTTCTTCTTAATCTGATCAATCCTTAAATTAAACTCATATTTATCCATCTTATGCATCTCCCTGCCGTAAGCGGCATTTTAAAGCTCGGTCCTTCCTTCCAGCGCCCGAAGCAGCGTTACCTCGTCGATGTATTCCAGATCTCCGCCTACGGGCACACCGCTGGCGATCCGTGTAACTCTGATCCCGGTCGGCTTGATCAGCTTGCTGATATACATTGCTGTCGTTTCGCCTTCCAGACTGGAATTGGTTGCAATAATAACTTCCTCCACATCCAACTGAAGGCGCTGCATTAACTCCTTCAGCTTAATATCATTAGGGCCAATCCCCAGCATGGGAGAAATCGCTCCATGGAGCACATGATAGACTCCGTTATATTTGCCGGTTTTCTCATAAGCCACCAGGTCGCGGGTGTTTTCTACTACCATAATCGTACTGTGGTCGCGTTTTGTACTGCTGCAGATTGGACAAAGCTCCTTGTCTGTGAGCGTAAAGCACTCTTTGCAGTAGCGGACATTATTTCTGGCGCCGGTCATGGCTCCTGCCAGCTGCTCTACCTGCTCCTTAGGCATATTTATGATATGAAACGCAAGTCTTTGAGCAGATTTTGCGCCTACTCCGGGGAGCTTGGACAATTCTTCGATCAGTCTGCTGATCTGACTGCTGTAATAATCCATTAGAAAGGAAAGCCTCCGCCTAAAGCACCGCCAGTCCTCCGGTCAGTCTGGACATGGCCTCTGCACTGTCGGCCTCCATCTGGCGGAAGGCCTCATTGGTAGCTGCCACGATCAGATCCTGAAGCATCTCAATATCATCCGGATCCACTACCTCTTCTGCCAGCTTAATAGAAACTACTTCCTTTTTGCCGGAAACCGTTACTGTTACCGCTCCGCCGCCTGCTGCTGCTGTATATTCCTTTTCCTCTAATGCCTTTGTTGTCTCTTCCATCTGGCGCTGCATACGCTGTGCCTGCTTCATAAGATTATTCATATTTCCCGGCATACCGCCCGGGAATCCGCCACGTTTTGCCATGGTGATGTTCCTCCTCTTTCTGTCTGGCCTTTACAGGCCTGTTTTATATGAAAATATATCAGTCTTCGTAAGTAATATCCATATGGATCTTTTCTTCCAGATCCTCTTTTGTAACGTAAATAGTATCCAGACGTTCACCCCGGCCTGCCAGTCTTGTTTTAAAATAAATGGATTTGCCGTAGGCAGCCTCTACTTTCCGCTCCAATTCTCCAATCACCGTAGGGCGCTTGCCCATATCATAGCTCATAGGGTCTAAAAATACAATGGTAAGACAGCCTTCCCCTCCGGGTTCTACTACGGTATCCCGCAGATAGGATCTGGCTCCGCCGCCGATGCTGCGGACAATTTTGGCCCATTCATTGCGTATGAGGTTTAAATCCTCCAGCTGCGCTTTGGGAAGGGAAATGGTTTCTGCCGCTGAACCCATTGAAATTCCGGCAGACGTCTGTCCCGAATCACCGGAAGGGGACTGCTGCAAACTGCCTGCAGGATCGGAGCCGGCTGACGGCTGCCCCGGAAGGCCACAAGTTCCAAAGGCAGCCATACTGCCTGCCGCTCCATAAGTCCCCTGGCCTGCGCTGATTCCTCTGGCCTCTATATCCTCTAACTGTTCCTCCAGCTGATGAATCCTCTGTAAAACAGAATCCAGATCCGGCTCCATAGCCGGGTGTGTCAGACGGATCAAAGCGACTTCCAGCAAAACACGTTTCTGGCTGGCATAGCGCAGCTGGCTGGACAAATCTGAAAATACCCGTATATAGCGCATAAGGGTATTTCCGTCTGTCTTAACAGCATCTGCCTTCAGCTGCTTTAGATTCTCTTCCGACAGATCCACTAACCCCTCCGGATCATCTGCACTCTGAACCAGAAGAAGATTTCGCAGATACCAGATGAAATCTGTAACAAACTGTCCCAGCTCCCGGCCCTGAATTACAATTTCTTCCAGTTCTGTGATGCAGTCGCGGGTTCTCCCATCTGCAACCGCATTGAACATACGGCTGAATACGCTGGAATCCACTGCCCCCAGAACCTCAAGGGCATTTTCATAAGTCAGAAGTTTGCCGTAATGGAAGGCAACACACTGATCAAGCAGGCTTAAGCCGTCTCGCAAAGAGCCATCAGCAGCCTTTGCAATATACATTAGCGCCTTATCTTCTGCCTGGATCTGCTCTGCCTGAGTCAGCTCTCTTAACCGGTCTGCAATGGTTTCCAGAGAAATGCGCTTAAAATCATATCTCTGGCATCGGGATAAAATCGTAATAGGAATCTTATGAACCTCTGTAGTCGCCAGAATAAAAATCACATAAGCCGGCGGCTCCTCCAATGTTTTTAACAAAGCATTGAAGGCTCCAATGGAAAGCATGTGAACCTCATCAATGATGTAAACTCTGTATTTTCCCTCTGTCGGCGGATACTGTACCTGTTCCCTGATATCCCGGATATTTTCCACGCCATTGTTAGAAGCCGCATCAATCTCCACCACATTCATAGAGCTTCCCTCTAAAATGGCGCGGCAGGAAGCACACTGGTTGCATGGACTTCCATCGATCGGATGCTCACAGTTTACTGCTCTGGCATAGATTTTTGCAATACTGGTTTTTCCCGTACCTCTGGTTCCGCAGAACAGATAGGCATGACCGATCCGATCTTGAAGTAATCTGATTTTTAGTGTCTGTACTACCGGATCCTGGCCCTTAACATCCTCAAAGGACACCGGCCGCCATTTCCGGTATAAAGCCATATATGACATAGGGCCTGCTCCTTATTCGTCTCCTGAAACTTGATCCCGACCATTTTTGCCTCCTTTATCATGGAGCATCCAGGATCCCACGGTCTTTAATTTACCCGCCACCTCAGAGAGAGGCATCCTTGGTAATCTCATTATTTTTTAAAGCCACCATATAGCCATATTCCTCATCTGCAATCAGTCTGGCTGCAGCCGCACCCAGTCTGGTAGCAAGCACACGGTCGTAAGGACAAGGTTCTCCTCCTCGCTGCATATGTCCTGGAACAGTGACGCGGACCTCGCTTCCTGTCACCTCCTGGATTCTTGCTCCAATCTCATAGGCAACCGACGGATAAACCATCTCCGTTCTTTTTCTTTTCCTTTAATTCCTTTTTCGTCATGCCGGCATCTTCTTTTGAAATAGCCCCCTCTGCCACTGCCAGAATAGAAAAACGCTTGCCTGCTTTGGAACGCTTTGTGATCGCATCGCAGACTACGTTGATATCATATGGGATTTCAGGAAGAAGGATAATGTCGGCTCCGCCAGAAATGCCTGCATAAAGGGTAAGCCAGCCTACCTTATGCCCCCATAACCTCTAACAAATAAATACACGGCCATGGGAAGCGGCTGTGGTATGGATACAGTCAATGGCATTGGTCGCAATCTCCACTGCAACATGTCGACAATACAGGTCATATCCGTTCCCCAGAGATCATTATCAATAGTTTTGGGCAGGGAAACCACGTTAAGGCCCTCCTCGCTGAGGAGATTGGCTGTTTTCTGGCTTCCGTTTCCGCCGAGAACGACCAGACAGCTGAGTTTCAGCTTTCTATAGGTATGCTTCATAGATTCTACCTTATCCAGACCATTCTCATCCGGCACACGCATCTGCTTAAAAGGCTGGCGGGAAGTTCCCAGGATCGTTCCGCCCTGAGTGAGAATACCGGAAAAATCGGATGGCTTCATAATATGGTAATCTGCATACATCAGCCCCTTATAACCGTCCTCAAAACCAATGATCTCTACATCATCCAGCATATTATATAAGGATTTTGCCACACCGCGCATAGTAGCGTTTAATGCCTGGCAGTCGCCACCGCTGGTTAAGATTCCTATTCTTCTCATATTGCGTTCCTCCATTTCAGAGTGTCAGACTCTGCATACCGGCCGTGTGGGCACTGATACGCAGGAATGGTTATATTATACCCATTTTGTAATTATAGCGCAAAGGGAATATTGGGGCAAGTGTAAAATAAAAACGAAAAAGGCCTGAGAAATACACCGCCAGATCCGCGCTGCTTTTTCTCAGGTCTCATATATTCATTATAAAATCCACGCACCTTGCTTTGTGCAGGCATCACGGACGTTACTCATGCAGTTAGCTCGATCCAGGCTGCCTTACGGCACACGAGAGCTTCTGCTTAGTGCTGCTACATTCCTGTCCTGACACGGTTCACAGATTCCCGTTGCGTAAGACCCAAACGTCAACGCCACTTACATAAGGCAGCTCCGCAATGACCGATCCGAGGCAAGGCATCACCTCGTGCTGGAGCGGATTGCAGGTACAGGGCACCGCTATCTCCCCGGCTGCGTGGAAACTTTATGACAAATTTATGCTTATCCAGTATACCTGTGAGACCAGCATTTGTCAAGGCTCACTTGTACTTCATTTTTTCCTCTGTTATAATAAATTTCAGAACGAACAAAAAAATTTAAGGAGAAATTTATATGAGTCATACTGAAAAAAAGCATGATCAGTATTACGAAATGGCAAACGCCCCCATCAGCCATATCATTCCAAAGCTTGCGGCGCCTACTATTGTCAGTATGCTGATCAGCTCTATTTACAACATGGCTGACACATTTTTTGTAAGTCAGCTGGGAACCAGCGCCTCCGGTGCTGTAGGCGTTATCTTTTCTGCCATGTCCATTATACAGGCACTGGCATTTATGATCGGAATGGGAAGCGGCAACTATATGACCCGTTCCCTTGGTGCCGGGAAAAAAGAGAACTGGCAGAACAGATCGTTTCTATTGCCTTTTTTACAGGTATCATCATGGGACTGGTGATCACTGTTTCTGCCACCTTTAACATCCACCGGGTGGTTCTTCTTTTAGGCGCAACAGAAACCATTGCACCTTATGCAGAAGCCTATGCCCACTATATTTTCATTGCAGCACCCTTTATGATCTGCTCTTTTATTATGAACAACCTGCTGCGTTTCCAGGGAAAAGCTTCTTTTGCCATGGTTGGCATTACAGTCGGCGGTCTTTTAAATATTGCACTGGATCCGCTGTTTATCTTTACTCTGGACATGGGAACTGCAGGTGCTGCTTTAGCTACCGGACTTTCCCAGTTTATCAGTTTCTGTATCCTTTTATGGATGTGCAATCATCAGGACAGCTGCATTTCCATCAGCATCCGCAAATTCCGCCCGAAACTGGCGATCTATCGCGAGATCCTCTATGGAGGCATCCCATCTTTAGGACGTCAGGGAATTGCCAGTGTGGCTACGATCCTGATGAACTTTATGTGTCAGCCTTATGGTGACGCTGCGATTGCGGCCATGTCCATTGTCAGCCGTTTTATGTTTTTCATCAACTCTGTCATTATCGGCTTTGGCCAGGGCTTTCAGCCGGTATGCAGCTACTGCTTCGGCGCCGGACTTTACGACCGCGTGAAGAAAGCCTGCTGGTTCTGCATCCGTGTAAGCACCATTATCCTTCTGGTACTCAGCGTGATCAGTTTCCCGGCAGCCCGCTCTATTATCACACTATTCCGACGCAATGACCCGACTGTTATTGAAATCGGAACGCTGGCTCTCAGACTGCAGTTGATCACCCTGCCTCTCCAGGGAGCTGTGATCATGGGAAATATGATGCCTCAGTCTATTGGATACGGTTTCAGGGCTACTTTGGTATCTACAGCCCGTCAGGGAATTTTCCTGATCCCGCTGCTTACGATCATGACTTATACCATAGGACTTTTAGGTATCCAGTGTGCCCAGCCACTGGCAGACATTGCCACTTTTATATTGTCCCTGTTTGTGATCCGGGGTATTTTTAAGGAGTTTCCGGAAGACGCTTCTTCTTTCGCAGCTCAGTAAAAAAGCTTGACATCATTTCAGAACATTCTTCTTCTAATATACCTGTAACGACCTGAGCCTGGTGATTAAAGCCAGGCTCTTTTAATAAATTGAGGACAGAACCGGCACAGCCCGCCTTGCTGTTCATAGATCCGATGACCACTCTGGGGATCCTTGCCTGTACAATGGCACCTGCACACATAGGGCATGGCTCCAGAGTCACATAAAGAGTGCAGTCTTCCAAGCGCCAGTCTCCTTCTTTTTTGCAGGCTCTTTTTATAGAAGTGACCTCTGCATGGGAGAGGACTGTTTTATCCGCATTTCTCCGGTTATAACCTCTTGCAATGATCTCCCCATCTTTTACAAGAACACAGCCAATGGGAACATCTCCTATTTTGGCTGCTTTTTTGGCCTGTTTAATGGCTTCCTTCATGTATTTTTCGTCTTCTGCCTTTATTCTTGCAGCTTTCGCTTCCTCTTCCAACGCTTTCTGACGGCGTTTTTCATTTCTCGCTTCCCAGCGCCTCTGTCTGGTGACAAGACCTTTCTGTGCTGCTTCATCCATAGATCTTTTATCCCTTTCATGTTTTTAGAATTGCGAAAGTGCAAAGCACGTAGCAATTCGGTATCAGAGCTGTATATTTATTATTCCACAGGTTTTAGTATACACTGAAAAATGAGAAACGCCTACTCTACATTTTCCATTCTTACATCTGCATACCAGTAGCCAAAATCGGCCGTCCATGGGCCGGCTGGGTCTTTGCCAGCACAAAAATGAGGAAAGCCGAACATGGACGCCATATATTTTTCATTGCTGTAATAATGTCCCGGAACCCTCAATAATGTATCCTGACTGCTGGCATGTTTTTCATCTCCCACACGGGCAAAATAAGATATCTGTAATTATGTAATAACCATGAAGGAAGAAAACTGTTATTTCCATATCCCCCAAGTTTTCCCCTTGGAAGAAGGCCGATATCCTGCGGCCGGATGGACAAAATCTCTACAGTTCCCGGACTGTCAAAGGCCTGCATTTTTAGGATAATGTTTCCGAAAACCTGTTCCACAGCTCGTCCGGCCCCCCATCTTTCTTCTTCCTGATCTAAGCGTTCTAATTCTTCTGGGTTGCCTAAGGGGATCTCTTCCGGTTGAGATGTTTTGGACCTGGTGCTGGGTTGTGGGGCTGGTGCAGATGGTACAGGAGCTTCTATTGTTTCCCGTGTCTCAACGTCCTGCGTTTCTGCTTCCTGAGCCCCTGCTTCCTGAGCCTCCGTTTCCTGCATTTCTGCTTCCTGTTCCAATGTCTGCTTTTCAAGCTCCCTGGCTGCTTCCTCTGCCGCCTGGTCGATCTCCTGGTTCAGCTCTTCAATGTGCTTTTTCAAAAGCTCATCGAGATCTCCCCTCTTTTCAGAAGTAACCTCTGCAAATTCCAGTTCTGCAGCCTGGGCTACTGCATCCTCCCAGACAGTTTTGTAGATCCTCCAGTCCTCTCCCTTTTCATGGATCACCAGACCGATACAGCTGTCCATAGAACAGCCTGTTCCCATTACATTTTCCACATTAACGCAGGTCCTGAAATCCCCGCTGCCATTGCGGATAAAAATATTTCCTAAAAAGATCTCCTGACCAGAAGACAACAAATATACTCCCATATCATTGCCCCCTGCATAGATCTTCTTTACATTTATGCTCAGACGGCACTGTCCGTTCCTGGCTTCCAGCTTCGCGAAACCAATGTTTTTCCCTTTTTCTTCTCCTTCAT
>ENA-OQDA01000909-OQDA01000909.1-human-gut-metagenome-genome-assembly--contig:-NODE-909-length-11276-cov-2.994618_pt1 | contig 11276 bp, 11 predicted proteins | sample MGYA00242771_ERZ504603 | MGnify/ENA primary metagenome ERZ504603 (study PRJEB26092, sample SAMD00036328) | human gut metagenome | host: Homo sapiens | study: EMG produced TPA metagenomics assembly of...
CATTGATTGTTCTAGAATCCCTTTTCCTTCATCCACATGATGAGGTCGGCGACGCGGTTGGAGTAGCCCCATTCGTTGTCGTACCACGAGACGATCTTGGCGAGCTTGCCGTCCTGCACGGTGGTGTACTCGGCTTCGACGATGGAGGAGTGCGGGTTGCCCTTGAAGTCCATCGAAACGAGCGGGGCGTCGCTGTAGGCGAGGATGCCCTTAAGCTCACCTTCGGCGGCTTCCTTGAGCGCGGCGCGCATCGTGTCGGTGTCGGTGTCCTTGTTCAGGATGGCGGTGAAGTCCACCACGGAGACGGTGGGGGTGGGCACGCGCAGTGACCATCCGGTGAACTTGCCCTTGAGCGAGGGGATGACCTTGGCTACGGCCTGAGCCGCACCGGTAGAGGTGGGGATGATGTTGCAGGCGGCGGCACGCGCCCGGCGCAGATCCTTGTGGGGCAGATCGAGGATGCGCTGGTCGTTGGTGTAGGCGTGCACGGTGGTCATAGTGCCGGAAACGATCCCGAAGAGGCGCTCCACGACGAGGGCTACCGGAGCGAGGCAGTTCGTGGTGCACGAGGCGTTGGAAACGACATGATGCTTGGCCGGATCGTAGTCGTTGTGGTTTACGCCCATGACGATGGTAAGATCTTCTTCCTTCGCCGGGGCGGTGATGATGACCTTCTTGGCGCCGTTTCAATGTGCACATGGGCTTGTTTGGCGGAACGGAAAATACCCGTGGATTCGACCACCACGTCGACGCCGTAGGCCCCCAGCCAGGTGAGGAGTCTGGGATCGCGCTCCGCGAAGCAATGGATCTTCCAGTCGCCCACGGTGGCGTTGTCGCCTTCCACCACGGCGTCAAGATGGGCACGGCCGTAGTTCGTATCGTATTCGAGCAGATGGAAGTTGGTTTCCGCATCGAAGAGGTCGTTGATGGCGACGACTTCCACTGTATCCTGATATTTGGCGTGCAGGGCGCGGAAGACCTGTCTGCCGATGCGGCCGAAACCGTTGATGCCGACTCGTACTTTTTGCATGTGGAATCCTTTAGTCTTCAAAGACCTGATAGTTGTAGGACGTCAGCAACTCGTAGTTGAGGCGGGTCGCTTCGTGCATGCGGGCGTTTTCAATGGCGATGGCGGAAATGTTCGCCACGCCGAGCATGAAATCGCATTCGTCCGGGGTGAAATCGCGCTCTTCGCTGGAATAGACGCGCAGGATGCCGATGGCCTTGCCGTTCACCATCAGCGGGGCGGACAGGACGGAAACAAGCCCTTCGGCCTTGGCGCTGTCGGGGTACTGGAACCGTCCGTCGCTGCATGCGTCGCGCAGGTGGATGAGCTTGCCCTTGAGGACTTCGCCGTCCAGCCCGCTCTTGGACACTTCAACGGGGCCTTTGCGCATGTAGCCGGAGGAGAGGCCCCACGCCGCGCTGGCGAGCAGAACCTTGCCCGTGCGGTCAAGCAGGCGAAGCGTGCTCGCCTTGCAGTTCATGGCTTTGGCGGTCTGTTCCGTGATCTTGTGCAGCACCACGGTGGGCTCCAGACTGGAATTGATCACCGTCGCCACTTCCAGCAGAGCACGAAAATAATCATGACCTGTCATTGTGTTTCTCCTTTGCCGCCGCCCGCCATGCCGGGCATGGCCGCGGCGCGTTACGGAATTACGGGGAGACGCGCTTCGCAAGCGTTTGCGGAACGGCGCTTCGCCGTGTAAATTTCTTGGACTTTTTCGAGCGGGCCGTTTTCCTTCCACCGTGAACGCGGAAAACTGAGCGAAGATCAGATGAAAACCTCCGTATCCGCTTTCCTTTCACCGGGAAAATCCCTCCCGCTCAGGGCCAGTTCTTCGCGTGGGCGATGAGAGCCGGCGCAGGGGCAAGAAGGTTTGGGATGAGCCGGCTAGCCCTTCGCGTAGGCGGCGAGAACCGCGTCGATGAGGTGGCCGCGCACGGCGGTGCGATCGAGGTGGTTGACCGCCGCGATGGTCACGCCCGCCGGAGAGCATACCTGCTCACGCAGGATGGCGGGGTGGCTCCCCGGCAGCGCCGCCAGCTTGGCGGAACCGAGAACCAACTGCGTCACCAGATCAAGCGCCTCCTGACGGGTAAAGCCCATGGTGACGCCCGCCTCGGCGAGTGCGTCCATGAAGTGGAAGACATAGGCCGGGCCGCAGCCCACCAGCGCCATGAACGCGTTGAACTTCTTTTCCGGCAGCACGATGGTGGAGCCCAGCAGCCCGAACAGATCGAGAATCATGCCGAACACGTCTTTGGGCAGTGCAGGGTCTTCCTGAATGCCGAACACGCCGGCCCCCACGAGGGCGGGGGTATTCGGCATGACGCGCGCCACATGGCAGCGGCCCTGCACCGCATCGCGCAGCTCGTACAGCGTAACCCCGGCGGCGATGGAAATGACGACTGTTTCCGGTTTCAGGGAGGGCAGGGCTTCGGCGAGCACGCCGCCGACGAGGTAGGGCTTCACCCCAATGATGAGGATGTCGCAGCGGGCGGCGATGCCGGGGATATCCGGTACGGCGGTCACACCCTTGGCGCAGAGGGGCTCAAGGCGCTGGGGCGTGCGGTTGTAGCCATAGAGTTCCAGGCCGGGAACTTCGGTGAGCCCGCCGAGGATGGCCCCGCCCATGTTGCCGCAGCCGATGCAGCCGATACGCTTGCTGGTGAGGGATGCCGGTGTGTTCATGGTTTTCCTTTCTGAAAAAGTCGCGTGCGGGATATACCCGGCACAGGGAGATGAGGAGAGCGTTTTTTTCTGCCGCCATGCGGGAAAGCGCCGCCCCTCGGAACCGTACCCGGAAAGCCGGTGATCTTCAGGAAGGCGTTTACGGCTGGTATCCGACAGACGGTGCGGAATCCTCCTGCCGTTCGGAGGGGAAGTCCGGGGCAAGCGTCTCTTCCTCGACGGGCTGGAGCCGCAGGGGAACCAGGCGGATGCCTTTGTCCCGTTCCTGTGACCACTGTTTGAGCGCCGCCAGGACATGCGGGCCGGGGGTGGCGATGGCTACGGCGTGCCCTTTGGCCCGCGCCGTTTCCTCCGCCTTTTTCAGGCCCGCGAGCACGGCGCCTTCAGTTTTGGGGCAGTCGTCCAGCGCAAGCGTCCTGCGCCACGCCGGAAGCCCACGCCTCCGCGCTTCCGCGTATAGAATTGACCCCTGATGGGTCACGTCGTCAAGCACATATAGCCCGGAACGTGCCAGAATTTCACAGAAACGCCGCGTCGCCGCCGTATCCGTGGTCAGCCGGGAGCCCATAAAGCTGCTCGCGCCCGTGGCATAGGGCACATGGCCGAGGGCGTCGTCCATCAGGATCCGCATGTCTTCCTCGGACATCTTCGTGGTGATTTCGCCGGGGCCCGCCTTGACGAATGGGGACTGCATCGGCTCCATCGGCATATCCACAAGGACTTCCTGCCCGGCCTCGTGCGCGGCCGCCGCCGTCGCCGCCGCATCCTTGGCAAAGGGCAGCACGGAAAACGTAATTGGCAGCTTCAGGGCCAGCAGCGAGGCCGTAACGGCCTTATCATCGCCCAGTTCGTTCATGACGATGGTCAGGCGCGGGGCCTTGTCCGTGGGCGGCAGGATGGGGAATGCCTCGTCCGTGGCTTCAAACCAGATTTCGTGCGTCAGTACGCCCTTGGCCGCCAAGGTGAGCTTGCCCGGCGATTCGGTGAGTACGGCACGGTCGGCCCATATGTCGAGGCTTTCGGCCAGCGCGTTGAGGAAGCGGAACACCGGTTCCGGGGGGCCTTTCACATCGCCCGTTTCGGCGGACGGCGCATGCCCGTTTTCGCCCCTCGCCGTTTGCGGGGCCGGGGTTGAGGGCAGCGGGGGCAGATAGATGCGCATCCGCTGGAGGTGGTAGATATCCTTGCCTTGCGTGCGGTAGTCGGACGTCAGGAGGAGGATGCGCCCCTTGTCGAGCTTGAGCCGCAATACGGTCTGGAGCAGGGCGAAATCGATCTGCCGGGCCGCGTCGGTCAGGGTTCCCGAACCCTCCTGATAGGGCAGGGTATTCTGCCGGATGGCGTCCTTCATCCGGTTCCCCAGATGGCTGTTGGGCGGGAGGATGGATTCGAGGGAGGCTTCGGCAGGCGGGGCCGGTTTGGGGAACAGGGACTCTACGGCCTGTTCCGCTTTCTCGGCAACCAGCCGGGACGTTGCCGCCGTCGTCTCAATGGTCATGAACGCAGTCCGCTGTACGCTGCGCGCCGTGTAACTGGCGGCTTCCCATACCGCGTAGGCGATAAGGAAGAGGAGAGCCGTCAACAGGGTAGCCAGAACCGAACCCTTGAATGTCCTGACCGTGTATGGATACGGATCAGGCAGGCGCACGCCGCGCGCGGCCAGCCGTTTCCGCAGTGCGGGAAACCACTCCATGAAACTCCAATGGCATCGGGCAGGGGACTGCCGCTGTACATACGGACAGGAGGGATCGCGGGAAAACCGGCGATCCCTCCTGCCGGGGATTGCTGTTAGTGGATGGTACGGATCTTGGGAAGGCTCTTCACGAACTGGAGGCTCATGCGGAGCTGGTTGTCACGCTCAAGGAATTCCTTCGCATCGGGCAGCGGCTCGTTCGCCGCCGGAGCGGGCGTTTCCACCTTCTTGCCGGACGCCTTGCCCTTGTCGCCGTCGGTCTTTTCAAGGTGCTTGTTCAGATCCTTCTCGCGGATCATGCGCAGGGAGCTGAGCGGCGCGGGCTTTTCCTTCGGCGCTTCAAAGGGCACTTCCAGATCGGGCATGATGCCTTCGGCCTGGATGGAGCGGCCGGACGGCGTGTAATAGAGCGCCACGGTCAGCTTGAGGCCCGAACCGTCGGACAGCGGGATGATGTTCTGCACCGATCCCTTGCCGAAGGTGCGTTCGCCAACGAGCAGGGCCCGCTTCTGGTCGCCGAGCGCCCCGGCTACGATTTCGGAGGCCGAGGCCGATCCGCCGTTTACGAGCACGACGAGGGGCGTGTCGATGATGTCGGTATCTTGCGGCTTGGCGGAGAATTCGCGGGCGGTCTCTTCCTGGCGGCCGCGCATGGAGACGATGACGCCCTTGTTCAGGAACGTGTCGGAGACGCTGACGGCCTGATCCAGCAGCCCGCCGGGGTTGTTGCGCAGGTCGAGGACGCATGCCCTTGACTGGGGCCCTTGCGCTTGGCGTCGGACAGGGCGTCGAGCAGCTCCTGCGTGGTGCGTTCGCTGAAGCGGGTAAGGCGAACCCAGTAGTAGCCGGGCTCAAGCTCGCGGGACTTCACGCTGATGAGCGGGATGGCGTCGCGTTTGATGCGCAGGTCCACGGGCTCCTTGGAGTCGCGGTGCAGGATGGTGAGCACCACTTCGGAACCCTTGGGGCCGCGGATATGCGAGACGGCTTCCTGGAGCGTCATTTCCAGCGTGGGCTTGCCGCCCACGGCAAGGATGATGTCGCCGGACTTCATGCCGCCCTTGTCGGCGGGCGTGTCTTCGATGGGGGTCACGACGGTGAGCTGGTTGTTCTCCATCGTGATTTCGATGCCGATGCCGAAGAATTCGCCGGACGTGCTTTCCTGCATATCCTTGAACTCTTCCTTCGAGAGCATGGTTGAGTGGGGATCGAGGGATTCGAGCATCCCCTTGAGCGCGCCGTTCACCAGATCAGGGCGCGGGGTCTCCTTCACATAATACCGCTCGACGATGTCGAGGACTTGGCTGAACCGTTTGAGCGCATCGAAGCGGCTGTTTTCCCCGGCGGCGAAAGCCTGTCCGAACGTCAACGAACCGACGGTCAGAAGTGAGAACAAAAAGAGCGCGGCGGCCCGTGGCTTCCTATACATAACAACAGCCTCCGAAGCTGAAACAGTAGCTGGAACAATGGGGGTGAAGATACCGGGGTTCCTTTGAAAACGCAAATGTTCCGAAAGGGTGCATTTCCTGCGCTTTTCCCTTCATCCGGGATGGGGCGGCGGACGGGCGCGGGCATGCCGCCGGGAAAAACTTGGAGATTCATTTCCAGCCCTTACCATAAGAGTGGGCGGGGCAATGTAAAGGGGGGCGGATGGCGGAAAAGGCATGATGGATATGAGGCCGCGGATCTTTTTTTCTCAGGAGGGCATTTTTTCTGTTGACAGATCAGGGCAGGCCGGGTAAATACCTCTCCTGCATGGGCAGTTAGCTCAGTTGGTAGAGCATCGCCTTCACACGGCGGGGGTCACAGGTTCAAGTCCTGTACTGCCCACCATGCATGGAGCGGTAGTTAAGACGGTTATAACGCCGGCCTGTCACGCCGGAGGCCGAGGGTTCAAGTCCCTTCCGCTCCGCCATTCAGTCTGTATCGGATTTTTCCGATATCCATATTCGGCAGCCTTCACGGGTTGTCAGGCGACCGAAGCGATTCGGGAAGCCGCCTCTGCGGAGCGGTAGTTAAGTCGGTTATAACGCCGGCCTGTCACGCCGGAGGCCGAGGGGTATTCAAGCTTCCCTTCCGCCTCCGTTCCATTTTTAGGACATTGCCTTTGGGGTGTCCTTTTTTGTGCCGTAGCCGCCGTTGAGACGGGTGCCCCTGTACACGGTACCTTTTCAGGGGGTGCCGTCCCTTCCGGCCTGTTCCTCTCATGATGGAGCTTGCCTTTCAGACAGTTTCCCCTCCATAAGGTTTTCCCGGAAAGGGAGCCGCGTGCTTGAACGCCTTCGGGAGATGCCGCCTTGCTCTTTTCCCTTCCCTGAGAACCGCTTTTCCTGCCGTTAGGATTCTGTTGCTTCCCGTTTATCGGGGCATCCGGGCTATTCCATGCAAAAAAAGCATAATTTTTTTAGGGAGGAGACATGAAGAAACAGCTCATCCTCGTAGGCGGGGCAATGGGCGTGGGGAAAAGCGCCGTCTGCCGGGAGCTGTTGCGGCAGCTCACGCCGGGCGTCTGGCTGGACGGCGACTGGTGCTGGAACATGAATCCTTTTGTCGTTTCGGAAGAAAACAAACGGATGGTGCTGTCCAACATCACGCATCTGCTCCGAGCCTATCTGAACAATTCGAGTTACCGCTACGTGCTGTTCTGCTGGGTCATGGATCAGCCCCTCCTTTTCGAGGCCGTGCTCGGCCCGCTTCGGGGTATTCCCTTTACGTCGCACAGCTTTTCACTCGTCTGCACGGAGCAGGCTTTGCGGGAACGGCTGGAACGCGATGTACGGGACGGCATCCGGGAGGCTGGCGTCATCCCGCGAAGCCTCCGGCGGCTGCCTGCCTACGCCGCACTGCCGACATGCAAACTGGATGTGACGTCCCTGACGCCCTATGAAGCCGCCTGCGCAATCGCTGCATCCGTAGGAAGGGCGTCTTCTTGAGGCGCGCCGGATCTCTCCGGGGCTGGCGAAAGCTGGCACGGGGCCTGACGGCGCCGGACGTCTTGGAAGAAAAAGGAAGGGCGTTCCGGCAACAGAGAAGGGGAAGGAATCCCCTCTCCAGAAAGGCTTCCTTCCCCCGTTCTCTTTTTCAGCACCCCTTACTTGTAGCTTTCGATCAGCGCGTTGGCGCGGCCCTGCGCCTTCTGGATGCGGACACGGAGGCTGGCTTTGTAGGCATCCATGTCCTCAATGGGCTTGCGGGCGACGCCGGTGTCCATCGCGGCCTGCGCAACAGCCGGGGGCAGCCATTCGATGAGGCGGGGATCAAAGGGCTTCGGGATGACGTAGCCCTGCCCGAAGCTGAAGGTCTGGCCCTGATAGGCGGCGGAAACTTCGGCGGGCACCGGCTCCTTGGCGAGCGCGGCGAGGGCGCGGGCGGCGGCGAGCTTCATGGCCTCGTTGATTTCCGTGGCGTGTACGTCCAGCGCCCCGCGGAAAATATAGGGGAAGCCGGAGAGGTTGTTGATCTGGTTCGGGAAGTCGGTGCGGCCCGTGCCCATGATGCAGTCGGGGCGGGTTTCCATCGCCAGCGGATAGGCGATTTCGGGATCGGGGTTCGCGCAGGCGAAAATGACCGGATGCTCGGCCATGCCCTTGATCATGTCGGGCGTGAGGAGATCCTTTTTGGACAGGCCGAGGAAGAGATCCGCGCCCTTGAGGGCTTCGGCCATGGTCATGTCTTCGGACAGGGCGAACTGCGCCTTGTATTTGTTCAGATCCGTGCGCCCCTTGTGCAGGATGCCCTTGGAGTCGAACATGCGGATATTCGCGGGATCGATGCCGAGCTCGGTGTAGAACTTGGCGCAGGCGATGGCCGCCGCTCCCGCCCCGGACACGACCACGATGAAGTCTTCGGCCTTCTTGCCGGTGATTTCCAGCGCGTTGATGAGGCCCGCGCCGGAAATGATGGCCGTGCCGTGCTGGTCGTCATGGAACACCGGGATGTTCATTTCCTTCTTGAGCACCTCTTCGATGTAGAAGCATTCAGGGGCCTTGATGTCCTCAAGGTTGATGCCGCCGAAGGTGGGCTCAAGGGCCTTCACCACTTCGATGATCTTGTCGGGATCGGTGAGGGCAAGGTTGATGTCATAGGCGTTCACGTCCGCAAACGCCTTGAAGAGCACGCTTTTGCCTTCCATGACCGGCTTGCCCGCGAGGGGGCCGATGTTGCCGAGCCCGAGGACGGCGGTGCCGTTGGAAACGACGGCCACGAGGTTGCCGCGCCCGGTGTAGGCGTTGGCGAGGGAAGGATCGTCGGCGATGGCGAGGCAGGCGTTGGCGACGCCGGGGGAATAGGCCATCGACAGGTCTTTCTGGGTAAAGCAGGGTTTGACGGGAAGGACTTCAAGCTTTCCCGGGCGGGGTTCCTCATGGTAGGCGAGGGACTCTTCCTTGGTGAACAACGCCATGACGATCTCCTGTGGTTTGGGTTCAAATGAGGTGCAAAAGCGATAGCATAAGGAGGAATGGGGGGCAATGGCGGCTTCCCTGTTCATGGAATTCCTGTTATGCTGAAACGGTATGCCGGGAAGAGAGCTGTCGGCGGCCAGCAGTGCAGCCCCGCGCCCCGGATGGAAGTCAACGAGAAAGGATGAAATTATGTCGCTGATCGAAATCAGGGATGTCCATAAATGGTATGGCGAGTTCCATGTGCTCAAAGGTATTTCGGAGCAGGTCGAGAAGGGCGAGGTGCTGGTCATCTGCGGGCCCTCCGGCTCCGGCAAGAGCTCGCTCATCCGCTGCCTGAACCGTCTGGAGCCGATCCAGAAAGGGGACATCCTCTTTGAAGGGACGAGCATCTACGCCCCGGAAGTGGACGTGAACGCCCTGCGCGCCGAGGTGGGCATGGTCTTCCAGCAGTTCAACCTCTACCCGCACCTGACCGTGCTTGAGAACGTGACCCTTGCACCGATCAAGGTTCGGGGCATGGGCAAGAAGGAAGCCACGGATCTGGCGATGGAACTGCTTGGCCGCGTGGGGATCGCGCGTCAGGCCGCCAAGCGTCCGAGCGAGATTTCCGGCGGGCAGCAGCAGCGCGTCGCCATCGCCCGTTCGCTCGCCATGCAGCCCCGCGCCATGCTGTTTGACGAACCCACCTCCGCCCTCGACCCGGAAATGATCAACGAAGTGTTGAGCTGTATGAAGGATCTGGCAAAGGACGGCATGACCATGCTGTGCGTCACGCATGAAATGGGCTTTGCCCGCGAAGTCTCCGACCGCGTCATCTTCATGGATCACGGCGTGATCCTCGAAGAGGGCACCCCGGAACAGTTCTTCACCAACCCGCAGCATGAGCGCACCAAGGCGTTCCTCCGCGAAATTCTCTAAGGATACGGCATGTCCACACCCGATCTTATCCGCCTCGACATCGTGGTCGACGAGGAGCAGTACGATACCGTCGCCGGGCTTCTGGTTCGGAACATTTCCTACGGATGGGAGGAGGACAGCCTCCCCACCGGCGAAACCCGTTTCCGCGTGCACTGCGACAACGCCATCGTGCAGGAGAACCTCCTCAGCGCGCTGCGGGCATGGCTGCCGGGCCTCGACGTCGAGCAGTCCAGCGTCCCGCGCCAGGACTGGACTGTGGCGTGGCGCGAGTTCTTCACGCCCGTCCGTGCCGGGCAATTCATTGTGCTCCCGCCGTGGCTGCTTGAATCCACGCCGCCGGAAGGCCGCAAGCCCATCGTCATCGAGCGAATCGCGTTCGGGACCGGGCACCACAACACGACGGTGCTGTGCCTCGAAGCGATTACCGAACTTCTGGCATCGGGCCGCCTCAAGGCCGGACAGCGTTTCTTCGACGTGGGCACCGGATCGGGCATCCTCGGCATCGCCTGCTGCCTGAACGGGCTTACCGGGCTCGGCTCGGACATCGATCCGGTCGCCGTGGACAACGCCCTTGAGAACGTGGCCATCAACAAGGTGGCCGACGGTTTCCGCATTGCCCCCGGCAGTGCCGAGGCGGGCGAAGGCGAGCGGTTCGATCTGGTGGTCGCCAACATCCTCGCGGGCCCGCTCCGCGAACTGGCCCCGGCGCTCATGGCCCGGATGAAGCCGGGCGCGTGCCTTGTGCTTTCCGGCCTGCTGGACGTGCAGGCCGATGCGGTCGAGGCGGCGTATGCCGAACTCGGCATCGACACCGTCATGATCCAGCAAATCCAGGGGATACCGTCGTTGATGGCTATTTTCGGAGCCATTCTTGTCGGTATCCTTGAGCGGTACATGGAGAAAAAGCATATCCTGATTCTGGCCATGGTTCTTATGTTCCTGGGAAGCCTTGCGGCATTCGTGCCCGAAACGACGGAGGGCTTCTGGCTTCTGTTGGCCACACGTGTGGTTCTCGGACTTGGCCGCGGCATGATTTTCCCCATGGCATCGTCGTTTATCGCGGACTTGTTTGTCGGGAAAACACGCGATCGTCTCATGAGCTTCAAGACGGCGGTAGGCGGTCTGTCCGGCGCTGTGTTCCAGGTTATCAGGCGGTGCGCTCGCCGTTCTTTCGTGGCGTTACGCGTTCATTGGCATGCTGATGGCCGTGCCGATCGCCCTCATGATCATCGCATGGCTGAAAGAGCCCGAGGTTAAGCCTGCCGGTACGGCTGAGGATGGCACCAAAGGCAACGCTTTGAAATCCATCACGCCCATAAGTTGGCTGATCATCATTCTGGCGGGTATCTGGAATATCTTCCAATTCTCTTATATGACCAGCAGCTCCCTCGCCATTGCCGGAACCGGCCTGGGCGACACCGGACTGGCCGGTTGGATTGGATCGCTGCAGACCATCTGCTGTGCGATCGGCGCCATCTGCTACGGCGCTTTCTCAAGGGACGCTTGGGCGGTTTCGTACCTGCCTATCGCCATAGCCCCTCGAGCACCATCGGGTTCTTCATCTTGA
>ENA-OQDA01000910-OQDA01000910.1-human-gut-metagenome-genome-assembly--contig:-NODE-910-length-11266-cov-6.946135_pt1 | contig 11266 bp, 7 predicted proteins | sample MGYA00242771_ERZ504603 | MGnify/ENA primary metagenome ERZ504603 (study PRJEB26092, sample SAMD00036328) | human gut metagenome | host: Homo sapiens | study: EMG produced TPA metagenomics assembly of...
AGGCGGGGCGACGATAGGCATGCCGCCGGCCTTCTCGATGACGGTCTGGAGCAGGGAGTGCAGTACGGCTTTCTTCTCCAGCAGGTCGCGGCGGTTGAGGGTGAGCAGCAGGTAGTTCCCTTTCCGCAGGCCGAGGCTGGAGAACCACATGGGCTGCACCAGGCGGTGGCGGTTGAAACGGATGGTGTCAATTAGTATGTTGCCCACGTAGTGGATATATTCGGGTATCATGCCCTCCTGGTTGAGGTTGCGGTTGGCCACCATGCCGGCGGTGAAGAGATAGTCGGAAATGGCGTCCACGATGGTGCGGTTCACCTCGCGGGGCATGTTCATGTCGAAAGAGCGTGTGCCGGCTATGACGTGCGCCACCTTCAGTCCGCGCTTCTTGGCGACGATGGAGCAGCTCATAGTGGCGGTCATGTCATCTACCACCAGTACGACTTGTGCCGGATGCCCGTCCAACTCCCGCTCGAAGGCGAGCATGATGGAGGCTGCCACCTGCGAGTGGTTGTGTCCGGTGACACCGAGGTAGGCATCCGGTTTCCTCATGGAAAGGTCGGAGAAGAGCGAGGCATCCAGGCTGGTGTCATCCTGCGGACCGGTGTAGACGATGCGGTAGGAGATGTTCTTTCCTGCCTCTCTGGCGGCGTCGATGGCGCGGCAGATGGGGGCTATTTTCATGAAGTTGGGGCGTGCGCCCGATACGATTGTTATTCTCATTGTCGTAGTTGGTGAAAAATGATACGACAAAAATACGTTTTCTTAGGGAAATTATTTGTTACTTTGCCTATTATTTTGAGTACTTCTTGAAAATAGCAGTGTTTTAATTATTCATTCTTAATTTCAGTATGACAATGCCAACATTTGTTCAGATACTCGATTTCATTGGCACATTTGCCTTTGCCATCAGTGGCATACGCCTGGCCTCGGCCAAGCGGTTCGACTGGTTTGGAGCGTATGTGGTGGGTTTTGTGACGGCCATTGGCGGCGGTACGATACGCGACCTGTTGCTGGACGTCACCCCGGGCTGGATGACGGATCCCATTTACTTGATTTGTACCGGACTGGCCTTGTTGTGGGTCATCCTCTTCGGTAAACATCTCATCCATCTGCACAATACGTTCTTCATATTCGACAGTATCGGCCTGGCACTGTTCACGGTGGTCGGCGTGGGCAAGAGCATCGCGCTGGGCTATCCCTTCTGGGTGGCCATCATTATGGGCAGCATCACCGGGGCTGCGGGAGGTGTGATACGTGACGTATTCATTAACGAAATTCCGCTGATATTCCGGAAGGAGATTTATGCGATGGCTTGTGTGGTGGGAGGAACCTTCTACTGGATGTGCCATCTTCTGGGGATGGAGTCTTTCGTGTGTCAGATTGTGGGCGGTGTGACGGTGTTCGTTACCCGCATACTGGCGGTGAAGTATAGGATTTGCCTGCCTATCCTTTCGGGCAATGAAGAGGAGCAGGAAGGGTAGTCCGTTATCTGCTGTCTGAGAATCTCAGGGATTTTCCGGTGAAATTCCGGGCAATGTGCAAAAGAACTTCAGGTGTTAAAAATAAGATTCCCCGGCATTTGGAACCGAAATGTCGGGGAATCTTTCATATTCCTCGTTCCCCTGATAAGGGGGAAAGAGGATGGGATTGCTAAGGGGATAAAACAAGGTTAGAACAATGCATCCTTCGTGTTGAAAAGTTTGCGTTCGTTCAGTTTCACTACCTTGCCGAATTTTTCCAGTCGCTTCAGGTCAATGTTCTTTGGGTTGCCCATGATGGAAATGCAGTAAGGTTTGTCTTTGATGTTCTCTTCGTAGAATTTCACGATGTCGTCAAAGGTCAGTGCATCTACTTTCGGCAGGTTTTCCTTTGCTGGGTCGTCTGTGTAGCCTCTGTAGCCCAAGTCTACCAGTTCCATGGCTTTGTTGCGGAAGCTGGGGTGACTGGTCAGCATGGCTTGGCGGAGGTAGCTCTTGATGTTGTCGATACGTTCCGGATTTTTCGGCATGTCGTTGACGAGACCCATCAGTACGTCCAATGCATCGTTTGCCTTGTCGTTCTGGGTACCGATGTAGCCGCGCAGATAGCTTGCTTTTCCGGCTATGCCTTGCGTGCCGACGAATGCGTAGGCTGTATAGGCCATGGAGCGTTTTTCGCGGATTTCGTTCAGAACGATGCCGGTGAAGTCAAGACCGAAGTATTGGTTGAATGCGCTACGCAGCACGTCGTCCTTTTTGTCAGCCTTCTGCATCGGGATGTAGAGGTGGATTTGGGCTTGTTCTGCATCGTTGTTAGGCAGGAAGTAGACGGTGTTTTCGGTCACCGGCATCATGTCCTTTGCCTGTGGGGAGTTGGACGGGCGTTCGTTGGCCACCAATGGGAGGTTCTTGCTCAGGATATCGTATACTTGGTCGAAGGGGAGTGTTCCGGTGAAGAACACCTTTGCCTCGTAGTTGGAGGCGCGGTTGATGTCGCCCGTCAGTTCTGAAATCTGTAATTCGTAAATCTCCTTGTCGGTCAGTTCCTTGATGTAGTCTGATTTCTCTCCGTAGAGCATGTACTGCCGCAGTGCTTCGTTCAGGATGCTGACGTTGTCTTTGCGCTGCTGGCGCATACCCATTGCCGAACCTTTCAGACGTGCCAGTTGCTTTTCGTCCAGTTTTGGCATCAAAATCTGGCGTGAAAGTAGCTGGCAGGCTTGCGGCAGGGTGGCTTCGTAGCCCTCCATGATGATGTAGAGGTTGTCATCATCGGCTGTCACGTGGCAGGTTGCGTTCAGCTTGCTGAGTTCTTCTTTCAACTCTTGCGGTTCGTAGGCCCCCATGATGCCTGCGTTGTTCATCAACTGGGCGGCATAGCCAAGTTTTGGGAATTCGCGTTCACCGGCTCCGTATTGTACAACCAACTGGAATACGTTATTCTCCTTGTTGGGTGTGTAGTACATCTTTGAACGGTCGTTCAGTTGCTTGATTTGCACTTCGCCGTAGTCTGCGAATTTCTCCTCCATCTGTCCGATGGGCAGGTTTTTGAATTGTGTTGCATAGAGCGATTCTTTTCCTATCGGAGGTTCTACGGGTTTGTAACCCGGCTTCTCAATCTTGGCGTTCTTGTCAGGCTTTCCTTTTTCGATATATAGGGCCAGGTAATTGTCTGACAGATATTTCTTGGCTACTCGCTTGATGTCGTCAGTGGTGATGGCCATAATCTTGTCCTTGTAATTGAGTATGTCGCCCAAGTCCTGCTCGTTGTAGAAGGCGTTCATCAGTATCATGGCCTTGTCCTCGTTCGACTCCATTTCCAGGTCGAACTGGCGGCATTTCTCGGCTTTGATGGCATCAATTTTCCAGTCCTCGAATTCTCCGTTGGCGATTTGCTGGATGGCTTTCAAGGCTTTCTTTTCGGCGCTCTTGGTCGACTCGAAACGGCGCTGGTTTTCGTCGTAGAGGGGAATGGCCGCTACGATGGCGCGTCCTTGTTCGCGGAAAGTACGGGTGTAGGCTCCGGCGCTGGTCAGTTCACCGTCCAGTACCAGCTTGTCCATAGTTCCGGTCTGACTGTTGTTGTTCAGCAGTGCCAGAGCGATGTCCAGAGCGTCTTCGTCGGGATGTCCGGCAGGTACTCCATTGAATACCATTGCCACTTGCGGGTAGAATCCTACTTTAGCCGAATACTGTTTGCGGCCCTTTATTTCGAGGTTCTGGTAGACCTTGCGCTCGGGTGCGGGCTTAGCAGCCAGACGTCCAAAGGCGGCATTGATGCGTCCGCTGATTTGTTGGGCTTTGATGTTTCCTACGAGTACCAGTACCATGTTTTCGGGGACATACCATTGTTCGTAAAATTCAATCAGCTTGCTCAGGCGGGGATTCTTCAGATGTTCGGGCAGGCCGATGATGGAACGGGAGTAAGGATGTCCCTCAAAAGCTTTCTCCATCACGAACTGGTTCTGTGCACGTCCCTGGTCATCTTGTGAACGGTTATATTCTTCGTACACGTTTTCCAGCTCCGACTGGAAGGAACGGAATACGGGATGCAGGAAACGTTGTGAGGAGATTTCCAGCCATTTGTTTATCTGATAGGCAGGGAAGGAGCTGTGATAGAAGGTCCAGTCATAGTAGGTGCCTGCATTCACCCCTTTGGCACCCATGCTTTCCATCAGGTTGGAGTATTCGTTGGGAAGTCCCAATTTTCCAGCTTTGACGGTCAGCTCATTGATTTCCTTGCTGATGGCTTCTTTTTTTGCCGGGTCGGCTTCTTCGGCCATCTGGTCGTACTTGGCGATGATTTCCTTGTAGATCGGTTCTTCTTCCGTCCAGTTCAGCGCGCCTATCTTGTCTGTTCCTTTAAACATGACGTGCTCCAGGTAGTGTGCAAGTCCCGTGTACTCTTCGGGGTCGTTGATGGAACCGGCACGTACGCCTACCAGTCCGAACACGTCCGATTTGGATTCATCTTCCCATATATATACGGAAAGACCGTTCTTCAGCTTGAACGCCTTCAGTCCTTGTCCGAAGGAGGGCAGGGAAATGATGAGGGCAGCCAGCAGAAGAAGTGACTTAAATTGAAATGATTTCATAAAATAAAGTGTTTTTATGTAATAAAAGTGTTTTCCTATATGTAGGCAAAGCTATAAAAAAATCACGTAACATTTACGAAATCTTCGGAAAAATGATGGTTTTCAGTATATAATATCACCCGTAAACTATCAGAGAGGGGGTGTAAACTGTCAAATGATAGTTTTCACCCCTAATAAAAACCGTATTCCGTCCCCCGGGGCTTCAAATCTTCCTTATACTTGCAATCGTAAAACCTAAACCATTATTAACTATTTAAAAATTGAGCAAAGTATGAATACTTACAGTTTTAGAAAAGATTTGCTTGCAGTGCAAGAAGAACTGCTTCGCTTTGCATACAAGTTGACAGCCGACCGGGAAGAAGCGAATGATTTGTTGCAAGAGACATCTCTCAAGGCTTTGGATAACGAAGACAAATTTGAACCCGACACCAATTTCAGAGGTTGGATGTATACCATTATGCGCAACATCTTTATCAATAATTACCGGAAAATAGTTCGCGAACAGACTTTTGTGGACCAGACGGACAATCAGTATCACCTCAGCATGCCCCAGGACTCTGGTTTTGCCAGTACCGAGGGTGCCTACGACCTGAAAGAAATGCATCGCATCGTCAATGCCCTTCCACGCGACTATAAAGTCCCTTTCTCCATGCATGTGTCCGGTTTCAAGTACCGCGAGATTGCCGAACGCCTCGGCCTTCCGCTCGGAACGGTGAAAAGCCGCATCTTCTTTACGCGCCAGAAGTTGCAGGATGAATTGAAAGATTTCATCTGATAATAATTTGATAGTAGCAATATGATATATAACATATTGTCAGTGATGAATTTTTAAGGGTTATTCTTGACTATATGTCAGAATAATCCTTTATATTTGTATATGTTAAGTTAACCGAAGGAAAAAATCTCTTATTACTGACTATGATGAAAAAGGAAATTAAATTCAGTCTTGTTTACCGGGACATGTGGCAGTCGTCCGGTAAGTATCAACCCCGGGTAGACCAGTTGGTACGCATTGCTCCGTTGATAGTTGAAATGGGCTGTTTTGCACGCGTTGAAACAAACGGAGGAGCTTTTGAGCAGGTAAACCTTCTGTACGGCGAAAATCCCAACAAGGCTGTACGCGCCTTTACCGCACTTTTCAGAGAAGCAGGCATACAGACGCATATGCTCGACCGCGGGCTGAATGCACTGCGCATGTATCCTGTTCCGGCGGATGTACGCCGATTGATGTACAAAGTGAAGCATGCCCAAGGCGTGGACATCACCCGTATCTTCTGCGGACTGAACGAGACGCGGAATATAATTCCCTCCATCAAGTATGCTCTGGAAGCCGGCATGATACCGCAGGCCACACTTTGTATCACCTATTCTCCCGTCCATACGGTAGAGTACTACGCCGGCATTGCCGACCAGCTGATTGAAGCCGGGGCACCCGAAATCTGTCTGAAGGATATGGCAGGTATCGGCCGTCCGGGGATGCTGGGAGAGCTGACGAAGGCTATCAAGGAGAAACATCCCGAGGTGCTGATACAGTATCACGGGCATAGTGGTCCCGGACTTTCCATGGCTTCCATTCTCGAAGTCTGCGAGAACGGTGCCGACATCATTGATGTGGCGATGGAGCCCATGTCGTGGGGCAAAGTCCATCCCGACGTTATTTCCGTACAGGCCATGCTGAAGGATAAAGGATTCCAAGTACCCGATATAAATATGAAGGCTTACATGAAGGCGCGTGCCATGACGCAGGAATTCATTGACGATTTCCTGGGTTACTTTATGGACCCCACCAACAAGCACATGTCTTCACTTTTGTTGAAGTGCGGCCTGCCAGGCGGTATGATGGGCTCCATGATGGCCGATTTGAAAGGCGTGCATTCCGGCATCAACATGATACTGCGAAGCAGGAACGAGCCGGAACTCAGTTTGGACGACCTGCTTGTGATGCTTTTCGACGAAGTGGAATATGTATGGCCCAAGCTGGGCTATCCTCCTTTGGTGACTCCTTTCAGCCAGTATGTGAAGAACGTGGCACTGATGAACGTTATGCAGCAGGTGAAGGGAGAAGAGCGCTGGACGATGATAGACAACCACACCTGGGATATGATTCTTGGCAAGAGTGGACGTCTCCCCGGTATTTTGGCACCCGAGATTGTGGAGCTTGCCAAGTCCAAAGGCTTTGAGTTTGTGGATACCGACCCGCAGTTGAACTATCCGGATGCCTTGGATACATATCGCAAAGAGATGGACGAAAACGGTTGGGAGTATGGTGACGATGACGAGGAACTCTTCGAACTCGCCATGCACGACCGACAGTATCGCGATTATAAGTCAGGCGTTGCCAAGAAACGTTTTGAAGATGACCTGCAGCGTGCCAAGGATGCCGCCATGGCCAAGAGCGGATATTCGGAAGAGGAAATCAAGAAGCTGAAGCGTGCCAAGGCAGACCCGATAATCGCGCCTTCCAAAGGGCAAGTGCTTTGGGAGGTTTCCGTCGAAGGTCCTTCTTCTGCTCCTTTCATCGGACGCAAGTACCAGCATGATGAGGTGTTCTGCTACCTCTCTACGCCGTGGGGCGAATACGAGAAGATATGGACCGGATTTACCGGACGTGTGGTGGAAGTTTGTGCCAAGCAAGGAGATGTGGTCAATAAAGGCGATGTGATAGCCTATATCCAGCGGAGTGACATTTTTGCATAAATGAGAACTTGAAAAAGTGGAATTTCACTGAAAAGTGATAATGTAGTAGGGTGATAATGCGGTAGTTATCACCCTACAGTCTTTTCAGTCATCCTTTATCGTCCAGCCATTTCTTGATGGTTTCCTTCAGCACTTCTTGGGTGAAGGGTTTGGTAAGGAAGTCGTTGCAACCTGCTTTTAGGGCAGCTTGCTTGTCGTGTTCGTAGGCATAGGCTGTAAGGGCGATGATGGGGATGTCCGGTGCCAGTTCACGGATGATGCGTGTGGCGTCGATTCCGTCAAGGTTGGGCATTTTCATGTCCATCAGGATGAGGTCGGGGTGGACTTCTTCGAACATAGTTACGGCTTCCATGCCGTCTTTGGCATGTTTCAGCCGATAGAGTCGGCCTAAAATGGCGTTAATTAGGATGAAGTTGCTTTCTGTATCTTCGGCAATCAGGATGGTCTTGGAAGGAGGGGTAGGGAGTGCTCCGACCTCTTCATTCTTCGGGGAATCTCCGGGGGCTGCATTTTTGCCCCTCTGCTCTGTGGAGTGTGTCTCTGCTGTCGTTTCCTGGTTGTCCTCTTCTTTCTTTTCCGCCTCTGTTTTGCTGGTGGATTCCAGCGGGAGAACAAAAGTAAATGTGGTGCCTTTACCCACCTCTGAAGTGACGGATATGTTGCCACCCAGACGTTCGATGATGGTTTTGCAGATAGAAAGTCCCAATCCGGTGCCCTGGGCAAAGTTGTTCACCTTGACGAAACGTTCGAATACCCGGTCCACCTTGTCCGGTGCAATGCCCATACCCGTATCGGTGACGTGGAATGCTACATACTTGCCTTCCTGGCGATACCCGTAACTGATGTGCCCGGTGGTGGTGAACTTGAAGGCATTGCCTATCAGATTGGAAATGACCTGGAAAATCCGGTTCTTGTCTCCGTCAATCACGATATTCTCGTCAGAGGGTTCGTATATCAGTTCCACTCCTTCGGGACAGCGGAAAATATGTGCGTCGTGTATCTCCTTGCAGAGTGGATGGAGGCGTACGGGCGTGATGGTGAACTCCACGATGCCCGATTCTATTTTTGATAAGTCGAGGATTTCGTTAATGAGCTGGAGCAGGCGTTCGTTGTTCGATTCCACTATTTCGTAATAGCCTAGCCGTTCTTCCTCGTCGGTACTTTCGGCAATAATTCGTGAGAAGCCTACAATGGCATTGAGCGGTGTGCGTATCTCGTGGCTCATGTTGGCGAGAAAGGCAGATTTGAGCCGGTCGGAGGTCTCGGCTTTCTCCTTGGCTACGAGCAGTTCCCGTTTCATCTGTTCCATTTCCGTGATGTCCCATTCGATGTTCAGCAGGATGGGGGAGAAGTCGTTGCTTTCAATCTTCATCTTCCGTTTGTCCAGATAGATGGGATTTCCGTTTCCGTCGCGTTCTTCCGCAATCCAGTGCATCTCTTTGCCGGTTCTGGCTATTTCGATGTCTTGCGCCCTCTTTTCCTGAGCAGTCTCCAGAGGATAAAAATCGAAGTCGTCCTTTCCCAATGCCTCTTGTATGGGGATTTCGCGGTTATACGATTCGCGGTTGCGGTAGAGGTACTTGAAGTTGTTGTTGATGTCCTTCACAACAATGCCTGCCGGGAGGTTTTCGATGATTTTGTCCAAAATCTGGTTGAACTGTTTGATTTGCTGCTCATGCCGGATGCGTGTCGATACGTCTCTTCCGAATGTCCAGATGGTTCCTTCCCCTTTGTCGCTTGTCACCCAATAAGCGTTTCCTTCAATGGCGAGTACTTCCGGACGCTTGGGCAGCGGATGGTAGACGATGTATCCGTGGTTCGTCTCTCCACGTTTGACACGGTTGGCAAACTCTTTCCAGGATGTTTCATCCCTGCCGTATGAGGGCAGGTCGTATATCTTCATCCGGGTGATGTCTTGGCCATTACCGATGCCATGCCGTTCCTTGAAGCAACGGTTGCAGAATATCAGCGTGCCGTCTTCGTGTGCCGAATAAATGTCCTCGGTGGAGTTGTTGATGGCATGTGTCAGCAGATTGATGTCGTTGCGCCGTTTCTGTATGTCGGTAATGTTCTGTATGTATCCTTCTATAGTGACATTCCCGTCTTTCTGCCGTTCGCGGGCAAACGCCTTGAGGCGGATATAGAAAATGTTTCCTTGGAGGAAGATGCGGTAGTCCACGCTGTTTTCCATCTTGCCTTTCAGATTCTCTTTCATCCAGCCGGTAAAGCTTTTCCGGTCTTCAGGAAGGATGAGTTCCAGATAATTGTCCATATTGATGTGCTGCACCTCTTCCGAACACATGATGCCCGTATGGCCTGCATAACAGAATATGCGGGTCTGGGTATCGTATTGCCAGTTTCCGATGAGGGCGGCCTTTTGTATTTCGTTGAGCTCGTGGTTTTTCTTTTCGAGTTCCAGTTTGCGCTGGCTGCGTTCTGTGATGTCGCGGTACTGGCAGAGGACCATGCCGTCGTACGGGTACATGATGCATTTAAAGTAATAGGTAGTGTGACCCAGTGTCATTTCGTAATTATGGACTGAACGTACCTTTTGCGTCAGTACCTTCTTGAACTCCGGATATACTTGGTAGTAAGTGGACGGTGGTATCAGTTGGAACAGATTCTTGCCCAGCAGCTTTTCTTCCTTCATGAACCAAAGGTTTACATTGTACACTGCGATGTCCATGCAAATGCCGTCCCGGTTCAGAAGGAGCATGGTATCTGACGTCAGCTTCAACAGTCTCTCGGCGTTTTCAGCTTGTTTCAAAATGTTTTTCATTCTTACAGTATTAGTTTCATGCCCTTCTGGCCTTCTCCCATGCGCCGCTTGCATTGCCTTTGCGCTTGTGCAGGTAGTTGAATCCTCGTATGACGTTGACGTTCATGAAGAGGAAATAGTAGGGGATGAAAAGTATCTTGTTTTTTATATGCTTCATTGAAAGGTAGTACCCCCAACTTCCCATGAGGTAGAAAAGAGCTTGTAACAGCCAGATGATGGCATACAGTAATGGCGTGCTTGTCGTAAAGATGAGAATTGTGTTGAGGGGAAGCAATAGGAACAATAGGATAGGAGTGAGCGACCAGCGCAGCACCCGGTGGGAAATATATTGGAAACAGAATGTGCCGTAACGGAATGGGTTGAGCAGCGGACGCAGCCGCCAGATGGACTGCAAGCCCCCGGCAGCGATGCGCACCTTGCGCTTTTCTTCCTCGCGCATGTCTGCCGAGCCGCTTTCTACGGCATAGGCATTGGCACAATAGGCAATGGTGTGTCCCTGCATGACGATGCGCAGGGAGAGTATGAAGTCGTCGAGCAGCGTATCTGTCTGCATTTCCTCGAACAGCTCGCGGCGCACGGCAAACAGTTCACCCGCTGCGCCTACTGCCGAATAGAGGCGTGCGTCGAGCGCTTTGAGGGTGGATTCGTATTTCCAGTATAGCCCTTCTCCCCCGAGGCAGCATTGTCCTTGCTTTGCACGGTGATACGTTTTTCGCCTGCCACGCATCCCACTTTAGGGTCGGTGAAGGCGTGCACTATCTCCCGCAGGGCTTCGCGGTTGAGGTGAGTATTGGCATCGGTGAACACGACAAGGGGCGTTTCTACGAAATGTATACCGCGGTTCAGGGCGGCTGTCTTGCCTTGGCGTTGGGGTTGGTGGAGGACGATGGCTTGCGGCCAGTGGGAGAGGCGTTCGTTGGTATGGTCGTTGCTGCCGTCGGTCACCCAGAGGATGCGTAGCTTGTCGGCGGGATAATCCAGCTCCAGGCAGTTGTGCATTTTTTCCATCCACTACATCTTCTTCGTTGTAGGCGGCGATAAATAGCGTCAATGGGGTAAAGCATCGTCGGCAGGCATCGGACGGGGCGCAGGCTTACGGAAACATTCTTTTATCTTGACCAGGATATATAATAGTATACCATATCCTATATAAGTATAGAACACTATGAATAAACTTATCCAGAAGAGTACTTCAAGGGCTTTCATGTATCCGCTCG
>ENA-OQDA01000912-OQDA01000912.1-human-gut-metagenome-genome-assembly--contig:-NODE-912-length-11240-cov-2.946099_pt1 | contig 11240 bp, 11 predicted proteins | sample MGYA00242771_ERZ504603 | MGnify/ENA primary metagenome ERZ504603 (study PRJEB26092, sample SAMD00036328) | human gut metagenome | host: Homo sapiens | study: EMG produced TPA metagenomics assembly of...
AGACCCAAACGGACTGGTGAACCATATCTCCCAATTCGTATCGGGTTTATGGCAAATCCATCCATTCGGTGAAGGAAACACCCGAACGACTGCCGTATTTACAATTCTCTATCTCCGTTCCATGGGTCTCAATGTAACGAACGACCTATTCGCCCACCACTCGTGGTATTTCCGTAATGCACTGGTAAGAGCCAACTACCAGAATATCCAGAAAGCATTATGCGTGATTCAGAGTATTTGAAACGCTTTTTCCGCAATTTGCTGCTGGGAGAAAACAATGAATTGCGAAATCGGTATATGATAGTCCATGCACCGGAAGAATGGGTTACGGAACAGACACAACACGAAACCCGAACAAGTACCGAACAACCTACCGTACAAGTAACCGAACAAGTTCGTGCCCTATTGCTCGCCCTGTCTGACGGACAGTTACCATTAAAAACCTTGATGGAAAAAGTCGGTTTGAAGCACCGTCCGACATTCTTGGGAAATTATATAGCTCCATCTTTGGAAGCCGGTATCCTCAAAGTACTTTACCCCGACAAGCCCAATCATCCAAGACAAAAATACTTGCTCACAGTTAAAGGTCTGGCTTTATATAACGACTTAAAAAAGCTTCCGCAATGAAAAGACATAATCCTATGAAAAAGGCATTTTACTTCTTCGCGGTCTTGCTCCTCCTGTCTTGCCACCACGCGTCCCAAAAAGGACATACGGTTTCCGTCCGCATCGACCCGGACGAAGCAGAAAACTCCATTGCCGCCGACGAGTGGCTAGACACAGCCGATTGCGCCCTCATCCCCTTGGCCGACACGGAAAAACCGATAACAAACGCCACCCAGCTCAAGACACACAGAGACAAGATATACATTCTGGACGAAGAGACGCATTGCCTGCATGTGTTCCACGCGGACGGGACACTCGACTTCTCCATAGACCGGCGCGGAAAGGCGGGCAACGAGTACTTGTGGCTCTCGGACTTCCATGTCACGGACGAACGCCTTTACCTGTTGGATCATATTGGGCAAAAGATTCTGGAATGTGACACACTGGGGCGGTTCATCTGTAAGAGGGACATAGACGGCTATTATGCCAGCGGCATTTTTGCCACGGACGAAGCTTTGTTCCTCGTCAACGAAGGCAGCACGCCCGAAGCCGGGGCTTTCCACGTTTTCCAGTTTGACCGCGAAGGCGCATTTAGGAACAAGTTCATCCCCTTCAATCCGGACAGGGGATTCGGCTCAAGCAAGGAATATGACACGGACGGGCAAGGCGGCCTCCTCTTCTGCCAAGCCCCGGACGACATCGTGTTCCTCGTCACGCCGGGAGGATGCACGCCCCTCGTGCACATCGACTTCGGTCGGCACGCCCTCCCGGAGGAATACCATCACCTGAACCTGTTGGAAATCATGCGCAAGGGACTCTACCGGCAATACGTGACGGGCATCGACAGGATTTTCGGGAACGGAAAACTTGTTTTCCTGCAATACCACTACGGTGACGACTGGAACTGGATAATCTACGACCGTGAACGGCGGAAAGTGGTGAAGCATGGGCGGACGTTGGATGTCAACCACACGTATCGCATCGAATTGTGTGAGTTTGCCATGGAAGACGGCTACGTATACGAAATCTGCCCGGCTTTCGACTTCCTCATGCACGTGGAGCATTTCATGCCACGCATATCCCCCGAACCACGCTACCGAAAAGAACTGGAAGAAACGGCCGCACGGCTGACGTACGCATCCAATCCCGTACTCGTCCGTTATAAATTCAAACACGCGGAATGAAAAGGGATTTTATCGTCTTTTTCACGAGTTTGAAACAAGAAACGGTTACCTTTGCCCTGACTAAAAATCATAAAGATTATGGATACACAGATTTCATTCGGCATTGAAGAAACAACTGACGGATTTTAGCTTATCAACTGCAAAATCCATCTTGTTATGCTTACGGTTCAACCGAAGAAGAAGCTTACGAAGCACTCTACACCCTGACGCACGAAGAAAGGGATATGTACACGTGGGAGGAGTGGAACTAAAAAGCGTATCAAACCATCCGTGCCCCGAAGACTTGGCATTGCAACCTGTCCTCGGGGCACGGATGTATAACAAAATAGGGAATCTCAGAACATTTTAGCCACCCGCTCTATCCCTTCCACCAGCGCGTCCACCTCGGAGCGGGTGTTGTAGAGGGCGAAGGAGGCGCGCACCGTGCCCTCCACGCCCAGGCGGCGCATCAGCGGCTCGGCGCAGTGGTGCCCCGTGCGCACGGCGATGCCCAGGCGGTCGAGCAACGTGCCCATGTCCAGGTGGTGGATGCCGCCCACCAGGAAGGAGATGACAGCATCCCGCTCCCCGGCCTCGCCCAATATGCGCATGCCGGGAATCCGGCGCATGCGCTCCAGTGCATAACGGGTCAGTTCCTGCTCGTGCGCATAGATGCTGTCCATGCCCAAGGCGGAAACGTAATCGAGGGCGCGCGCCAGCCCCGTGGTGGCCACATAGTCGGGCGTGCCGGCCTCGAACTTGAACGGCAGTCCGTTGAAGGTGGTATGCCCGAAAGTGACGTGCCGGATCATCTCGCCGCCTCCCATATAAGGCGGCAGGCGGTCGAGCCACGTCTCTTTGCCATAAAGCACGCCCACGCCCGTGGGGCCGTAAATCTTATGTCCGCTGAAGGCAAAGAAATCCGCATCGAGCGACTGCATGTCTACTGCAAAATGCGGAGTGCTCTGCGCACCGTCCACCAATACGGGCACGCCGTGGGCATGGGCGATGCCGATCATCCGGCGCACGGGGTTGACCGTGCCCAGCACGTTGCTCACGTGCGTCACGCTGACGATGCGCGTGCGGTCGTTGAAGAGCCGTTCGTATTCGTCCAGCATCAGTTCGCCACGGCCGTTTATCGGAACCACCCGCAGCTTGATGCCCCGCCGCGCCTGCAGGAGTTGCCAGCTCACGATGTTGGAGTGGTGCTCCATCTCGCTGAGGATGACTTCGTCGCCCTCGCGCATGAAGGCCTCGCCGAAGCAGGAAGCCACAAGGTTGATGCTCTCCGTCGTGCCGCGCGTGAACACTATCTCGGCCGGCGAGCGGGCATTCAGGAAGCGGCGCACCGTCTCGCGGGCCGCCTCGTGCAGTTCGGTGGCCTGCTGCGAAAGGAAGTGCACGCCCCGGTGCACGTTGGCGTTCACGTTGTAGTATTCGTCCGTCATGGCTTCCACCACGCAGCGGGGCTTCTGCGTCGTGGCCCCGCTTGTCCAGATAGACCAACGGACGACCGTAGACCTCGCGCCCCAGATCGGGAAGTCGATTCGTATTCTCTTGTATGTCGTACATCTTTCTCTTATTTACATAGTTTGCATCCCGAACAACGGCTCAGCTCGCCACGGAAACGCTTCTCCACCAAATGGTGCAGGCGGTCGCGCAAGGCCTCCAAGGAGATGGCGTCGATGACTTCGCCCGCAAAAGCGAACTTGAGCAACATCTGTGCCTCTTCGCGGCTGATGCCGCGCTGCTGCATGTAGAACAGGGCCTGTTCATTAAGCTGTCCCACCGTGGAACCGTGGCTGCACTTCACGTCGTCGGCATAAATCTCCAACATGGGTTGGCTGTACATGCGAGCTTCCTTGGTGGCACAGAGGTTGGCGTTGCGTTCGTTCGAAATCGTATGCTGCGCGCCCTGCCGTACCAGAATCCGTCCGGCAAAGGCGCCTACGGAACGTTCGTCCATCACATATTTATACAACTGGTTGCTGACACAATACTCGGCACGGTGGTCTATCAGGGTGTTGTTGTCCACGCGCTGCTCCTTGTCGGCTATCACGCAACCGTAGAGGTTCGACTCGGCTCCTTCGCCGTCCAACACCAAATCGGTACGGTTGCGCGTCTGGCCGTTGTGCAACGTAATGTTGTAGAGGTTCACCACGCTGCCGCGCTGCTGCCGCACATACATGTTGCTGAAACGCCGGTTCTTCACGTGTGTCTCCTCCAATTCATACAACTCCAGACGGGCGTTTTCTGCCGCAAAGACTTCCACCACCTGGGTGGTCAGGAAATTGCGGTCGTCCATCGCATGGTCGCAGAAAAGCAACCGCGCCTGCGCGTTTTCTTCCAATACGACCAATACGCGGCGGTTGGCCATCAGGTCCACGTCGGAACGCAGGATGTTCACCACCTGCAACGTACGTTCCACCACCACGCCACGCGGCACGTAAATGAAGAGTCCGTCTTGCGCCAACATCGTGTTCAGCGCATTAATCGCGTCTTTCTCCGTACGGGCCAGTTTGCCGTAGCAGGCCGACACCCGGTCGGGATAATCCTCGGCCGCCTGCTTCAGGGAGCATACCACCACGCCTTCGGGCAACGCAGCGGCCGGCAGCGACTTCCGGTAAAAAGCGTCGTTCACCACAAAATAAAGCGAAGTGCTCAGGTTCGGCACGTCGCACCGGAAGGCCTCGTAAGGATTGACGGGAAACTCCACCCGGTTCAGGTTCAGCCCGTAGTCCGGCGCAAAGGCCGCCGGCACGTCCGTATATTTATAGCGTTCCACTTTCTGCGTAGGGAAACCCTGGCGGGTGAAATCCTCAAAAGCCTTGTCGCGCAAGGCGTTCATCGCCCCTGCACTATGGCTGTCGAGCATTTCCCGGCATCCGGTGAAAATATCTATGTATTGTTGTTCGCTATTCATTGCCTCTCAAATTTTTAAACGGCCGAAGTTTCGGCCTTGATCCAATCGAAACCCTTGTTTTCTATCTCCACGGCCAGTTCCGGGCCTCCGCTTTTCACGATACGTCCGCCGAGCAGCACGTGCACCACATCCGGCTTGAGGTAGTCCAACAGGCGTTGGTAATGGGTGATGACCAAAGCCGAAGTTTCCGGCGTGCGCAATTTGTTGAAACCTTCGGCCACGATGCGCAAGGCATCCACATCCAGTCCGGAGTCCGTCTCGTCGAGGATGCTCAACTTGGGTTCGAGCATGGCCATCTGGAAGATCTCATTACGTTTCTTCTCCCCGCCGCTGAACCCTTCGTTGACGGAACGGTTGGCCAGCTTGCTGTCCAGTTCCACGACCTTTCGCTTCTCGCGCATCATCTTCAGGAAATCTCCCGCGCTCATCGGTTCCATCCCGTGATACTTGCGTTTGGCATTGATGGCCGCACGCATGAAGTTGACCATCGACACACCGGGAATCTCCACCGGCTGTTGGAAGGACAGGAAGAGTCCCTCGTGCGCCCGTTCTTCCGGTTTCATGGCCAACAAGTCCTTGCCGTTGAACGTCACGCTGCCACTCGTCACCTCGTATGAGGGATTTCCCACCAATACATTGCTCAACGTACTCTTTCCGGCTCCGTTCTGCCCCATCAGGGCATGTATCTCCCCCGGATTTACCGTCAGGTTGATACCCTTCAATATCTCTTTGCCATTGATACTGGCATGCAAATCTTTTATCTCTAACATAATGTCTGTCTTTTAAGTTTGTCTATCCTACCGTGCCTTCCAATGACACATTCAGGAGTTTCTGCGCCTCTACGGCAAACTCCATCGGCAGTTTGTTGATTACATCCTTGGCATAACCGTTCACAATCAGTCCCACGGCCTCCTCGGTGGGAATGCCGCGCTGGTTGCAATAGACAACTGTTCTTCCGAAATCTTCGACGTGGTGGCTTCATGCTCCACGATGGCCGTCTCGTTACGTACGTCCATATAGGGGAAAGTATGCGCGCCGCACTCGCTGCCTAACAACAGAGAGTCGCACGAGCTGTAATTGCGTGCCCCGTCGGCTTTCGGCGCCACACGCACCAGCCCACGATAGGAATTCTGGCTTTTGCCGGCCGATATTCCTTTACTGATAATCGTACTCTTCGTGTCGCGCCCCAAGTGAATCATCTTTGTGCCCGTATCGGCCTGTTGGTAATTGTTGGTCACAGCCACACTGTAGAACTCAGCTTGGGAATGGTCTCCGCTCAAGATGCAACTGGGATACTTCCACGTAATGGCAGAACCTGTCTCCACCTGCGTCCACGAAAGCTTGCTGTTCGCCCCACGCAGGTGCCCTCGCTTCGTCACCAAGTTCAGCACGCCGCCGCGCCCCTCGGCATCGCCCGGATACCAGTTTTGTACCGTACTGTACTTCACCTCTGCGTTTTCGTTCACCACGATTTCCACAATGGCCGCATGCAACTGGTTCTCGTCGCGCATCGGTGCCGTACAACCTTCCAGATAGGACACATAGCCCCCGTCGTCGCACACGATGAGCGTACGTTCGAATTGTCCCGTATTCCGCGCGTTGATTCGGAAATAGGTGGAAAGTTCCATCGGGCAACGCACGCCTTTGGGAATATAGACAAAGGACCCGTCACTGAACACTGCGGAATTCAACGCCGCGAAATAGTTGTCACGATAAGGGACTACCGAACCTAAATATTGCTTTACCAAATCCGGGTACTCACGCACGGCTTCGCTGATGGAACAGAATATGATGCCGCGCTCCGAAAGTTTTTCCTTAAAGGTGGTCTTCACGGACACAGAGTCCATCACGGCATCCACCGCCGTACCGCTCAGTGCCAGACGTTCCTCCAACGGGATTCCGAGCTTGTCGAAGGTTTTCATCAACTCGGGGTCTATCTCGTCCAGAGACTTCGGCCCGTCCTTCTTCATGCCTTTCGTCGGGTCGGCATAGTAGGAAATGGCCTGGTAATCTATCTCCGGCATCTTCAAGTGCGCCCACGACGGCTGTTTCTGCGTCTGCCAATAACGGAAAGCCTGCAAACGGAACTCAAGCAACCATTCCGGCTCTTCCTTTTTGGACGAAATGAGACGCACCACATCCTCGTTCAGGCCACGCTCTATGATTTCGGTCTGCACGTCGGTACTGAAACCGTACTCATATTTCTTATGCGCCACCTCACGGACAAACTGGTTTTTCCCTTCGTTCGGTCCTTGTCCGTCCTTAGGAACGTCCCCACTTCTCTTATCTTCTTCTTTTTTATACATTTCTTTCATATCTCTCACTTATAGCCAAAGAGAGGAATGCTCCATAAGTACACCTTATGACCGCATTCCTGCCCTTCATCGTATTATGTAATAAGGTAATAGCTACCTTAACTGCTTTTTCGGGTCTTGCCCGCAGGCCGGTGAAGCCGCATCTTCCACAACCCTGACCACATGGGTCTTGCACACGTCGAACAGCTTATCGGACATGGCACGGACCGGATGATACAGACGGGAATGCTCGCCCGTCGAGCCGGAAATCAGATGTATCCTGAACGCGACATTCAACGCACAACTCAGAAACACCATGTATTTCAATCCGCCCAACAAAGCTCCCCCCAAACGGTTCAACCCTCCTAATTTCACGGTTTCCACGGCTTTTGTCAGCATATACGCCAACAGCGACAGCCCGACCGGAACACCGATCCACAAAAGGATAAATGCCAACGCCCGTCCTACGGATACGTCGCTTCCTATATAGGGAGCTATCCAATCGCCCAACGCGGAATAAAGCATGAAGGCCACCCACAGCCCCGCTAAAAACCCCACAATGGAGACGACCTGACGAAAAAAACGACACATCAGTCCCTTGACAAAGCCCACTAAGACCACGGCCAGAATCAGGATATCCAGCGCATTCATCACCTTTTTACAGCTTGGCCTTGACCTCCACCTCTTGATAGGTTTCAATCATGTCGCCTTCGCGCAAATCGTTGTAGTTCACCAGGCTGATACCGCACTCGAAGTTCGTACCCACCTCTTTCACATCATCCTTGAAACGTTTCAGGGCATTGATTTGTCCGGTGTGTACCACGATACCGTCGCGAATCACACGAGCCTTGTTGCTACGCTGCACTTTGCCGTCGACCACGTATGCACCGGCTACCGTACCCACCTTGCTGATATGGTAAACCTGACGCACCTCCACCGTAGCCGTCACTTCTTCTTTTACTTCGGGAGCCAACATGCCTTCCATGGCAGACTTCACCTCCTCTATCGCGTCATAAATGATTGAATAAAGGCGAATGTCGACACCTTGCTGTTCGGCCATTTTGCGAGCCGAAGCCGAAGGACGCACCTGGAAACCGATGATAATGGCCTCTGAAGCCGCAGCCAGAGCCACGTCGCTCTCGGAAATCTGTCCCACGCCTTTGTGAATCACATTCACGGCTATCTTTTCCGTAGACAACTTGATCAAAGAATCGCTCAAGGCTTCGATGGAACCGTCCACGTCTCCCTTCACGATGACGTTCAACTCTTGGAAACCACCCAAGGCGATACGGCGGCCCACCTCGTCGAGGGTCAGAATCTTCTGCGTACGCAGACCTTGCTCACGCTGCAACTGCTCGCGCTTGTTCGTGATTTCGCGGGCCTCTTGTTCCGTATCCATCACATGAAACGTATCACCGGCTGTCGGTGCACCGTTCAGACCCAGAATCGTAGCTGCCTGAGCCGGGCCGATTTCTTTCACACGCTGGTTACGTTCATTGAACATGGCCTTCACACGACCGTAGTTCGTACCGGCCAACACGATGTCGCCTACACGCAACGTTCCGTTCGACACCAATACCGTAGCCACGTAACCGCGTCCCTTATCCAAAGAAGACTCGATGATGGAACCGGTTGCCTTACGGTTCGGATTGGCTTTCAAATCGAGCATTTCGGCCTCAAGCAATACCTTCTCCAACAACTCTTCCACACCGATGCCTTTCTTGGCTGATATGTCCTGGCTTTGGTATTTGCCGCCCCAGTCTTCCACCAGGAAGTTCATGGCCGCCAATCCTTCTTTGATCTTATCGGGATTGGCTGCCGGCTTATCCACCTTGTTGATGGCAAACACAATAGGCACGCCTGCTGCCATGGCATGATTGATAGCCTCCTTCGTCTGCGGCATGATGTCGTCGTCCGCCGCAATAATGATAATGGCAATATCCGTCACTTGTGCACCACGGGCACGCATGGCCGTAAACGCCTCGTGTCCCGGAGTATCCAAGAAGGTGATATGACGCCCGCTTTCCAGCGTCACGTTATAGGCACCGATATGTTGCGTGATACCTCCGGCTTCTCCGGCAATCACGTTCGTCTTGCGTATATAGTCGAGCAAAGAGGTCTTACCATGGTCGACATGCCCCATGACGGTCACAATCGGCGCGCGCGGTACCAAATCTTCCTCATCGTCTTCTTCCTCATTCACCGCTTCGGAAACTTCCGCACTGACATATTCCGTCTTGAAACCGAACTCTTCGGCCACCAGATTGATGGTCTCGGCATCCAGGCGTTGGTTGATAGAGACCATGATGCCGATACTCATACACGTACTGATAACCTGAGTGACCGGCACATCCATCATCACGGCCAATTCGTTCGCGGTAACGAATTCGGTAAGTTTCAACACCTTGCTTTCTGCTGCCTGTTCTTCGAGCTGCTCTTCCATGGAGGCACGGGCATTCTCCCGTTTTTCCTTACGATATTTGGCGCCCTTTCCGGCTTTGCTCTTGTTCGTCAGACGGGCCAACGTCTCTTTTACCTGCTTAGCTACGTCCTCGTCAGAAACCTCTGCCTTGATGACCGGCTGCTGGCGGTTCTTGTTCTTATTATGTTTACCGCCACCCTGCTGGTTGGCCCCGGGAGCATTATCCCGTTTCTTCCCATTCTGCTGGCCCGCTACGGCATTCACATCCACACGTTCCTTGCCGATACGGACACGTTTCTTCTTGCCTTCGGACGCATTCTGCCCCGTTCCGCCCTGGCGCGAGCGGTCTCCGCCTGCCTGGCGGTTCTTTTCTTCGCGCTCCTTGCGTTTCTCTTCCTTCGTCTTTTTCTTAGGACGGGTAGACTGGTTCAAAGCCGCCAAATCTATATGTCCCTTCACCTTGAGCTGGGGAGCAGCCTGCGCCGTATGGTTCAGACGGAACACACCGTTCCGTTTCCGTACCGATGGCTTTGCTCTTCTCCTGCAGGCGTACCTCCTTCTGGCTCACGGGGGTCTCCGTCTCTGCCTGAGGCTTCTCCTCCTGTTTCGGAGCCGGTTCCGCTACGGGAGCCTCCGCCTTCACCTCAGCCGGACGGGCGGGAGCCGGAGTCTCCTTTTTCTCCGGAGCCGCAACCGGTTTGCGTGCCCCCAGATTATCCAAGTCGATGCGTCCTACGACTTTCGGCCCCGTTTCCTGAGTTTGGCCTTCGGTCGCGGTCTTGATCTCCACCGGCTTCTCTTCGGGAAGCGCGATGGTCGCTTTCTTTTCTTTGTGTTGCCGCTTACGGCTGATGATAGCAGCGTCGTCCCTCAATCCCTTGTCCTTCTTGAACTCGGCCACCAACATCTGATACTGTTCGTCAGAGATTTTGGTGTTGGGATTGGCTTCCACGTCGCTGAAACCCTTTTTCTGCAGGAACTCGACGGCTGTCTGCAGCCCTACATTACATTCTTTGGTTACTTTATTTAGTCTTATACTCATACGTTACTTATTCTTCCTCAAATTCTTCTCCTAAGATTCTCAATACCTCGTCCACGGTCTCTTCCTCCAGATCGGCACGGGATACCAACATTTCACGCGGCGCATTCAATACGTCTTTTGCCGTTTCCATACCGATACTTTTCAGCGCGTCTATAATCCACTGGTCGATGTCGCCCACGAACTCGTCCAGATAGATGTCGTCACCTTCTCCTTCGGCTCCCTCTATTTCACGGAACACGTCTATGGTATATTCCGTCAGCATACTGGCCAGTTTGATGTTCAATCCGCTCTTTCCGATGGCCAGCGAAACCTGGTCGGGATTCAGGTAGACTTCCGCCTTGCGCTCCTCTTCGTGGATACGCACGCTGTTCACCGTGGCCGGACTCAACGCACGGGTAATGAACAGCGAGATGTTCTGCGTGTAGTTGATCACGTCGATGTTCTCACCGCGCAACTCACGCACGATGCCGTGCACACGGCTTCCCTTCACGCCCACGCAGGCTCCCACCGGGTCGATGCGGTCGTCATAGCTCTCCACAGCTATTTTGGCACGTTCTCCCGGCATGCGTGCAATCTTGCGCACCGTGATCAGGCCGTCATGTATTTCCGGCACCTCGGCTTCCAGCAAACGTTGCAGGAAGACGGGAGAGGTACGGCTCAGGATAATCTTGGGATTGTTGTTCGTATTGTCCACGCGGGCCACCACGGCACGCACGGCCTCGCCCTTGCGGTAAAAGTCGGAAGGTATCTGTTCCGTCTTGGGCAATATCAGTTCGTTGCCCTCGTCGTC
>ENA-OQDA01000913-OQDA01000913.1-human-gut-metagenome-genome-assembly--contig:-NODE-913-length-11239-cov-1.984431_pt1 | contig 11239 bp, 13 predicted proteins | sample MGYA00242771_ERZ504603 | MGnify/ENA primary metagenome ERZ504603 (study PRJEB26092, sample SAMD00036328) | human gut metagenome | host: Homo sapiens | study: EMG produced TPA metagenomics assembly of...
GATATAGCGACAGCTATGTCTATTTCAGTATGTCTATTTTTCGCATTTCAGATAATATTTACTTTTCAAAGTTCAACGACAGCGTCTGCTGGCTGTGATCACTCAGGATTCCGAGAGATCATTATTCCCCAAATCCATCTTCAATCAGCGCAACCAGCGTCTCCAGGGCCTTCTCCTCATCCTCGCCGTCACAGATCAGCTCGATGCAGTCCCCGGACTTGACGCAGGCTCCCAGGACACTCAGCACGCTCTTGGCGTTCGCTGTCCCGCTGTCCCCATAGCGAAATGTCACATGACACTGAAATTTCATTGCCTCCTCACAAAAAATCCCTGCAGGTCTCAGATGTAATCCCGTAGGATTGGTAATCTGTACCTTCTTGCTAACCATGCCTCTACCTCCTCTGATTTTCAGTCTCTCTATTCTGATGCTGTTATTGTAATCTGTATGGTTGCCTGCTCTACCTGATAGTCCTCATCCAGGTTCATCGTGATCGGCAGATTGTAAGTTCCCGGCACAAGGCCGCTCACATCCACATAGCCGGTTATGGAGTTTGCCGACAGTCTCGACAGCTCCGACTGCAGCGCGGTAATGCTGACTTTGACTGTGGAAGCACTGAAGCTGGTGGTATAGCCCCGTTCCAGGTTGCGCACGGAAATATTGTCCACCGGCACATCAAACTCCTGGGTTGTCTCCCCGGCGACACCGACTTCACGCTCACCTGCGCATCCTCGCGAATCCAGAAGCGTCACACCATCGGGCAGGTAAGATGTGATATCCACCGTCGTTGTCAGATCCTGTGTGATATCCGACAGGGAAATGACAGAGGCCGGAATTGTGATGTTCGTCACCCGGTTCAGTTCACTGCTCCTGCCCCTTGATCATGACAGTTGCCGGATCCGTGGTAATGCCGGTCAATTCCAGGCCGTCCGCCAGACTTCCGCTGGTTTCCACCACAATCGGCACCTCCTTGACGCTTACAATCTCCACGTAGACGTCCACGGTATCCACGCTGACCTGAAGCCGCGTAGTATCCACTTCCTTCCCGTCCGCGTCATAAAACACCGGTACCACCGTCTCGCTGGTATCCATATTTCTGCCTGTCACATCACAGTATGCCCGGACCGACTCTATCTTTGACACATACTCCGCCGGCCCCCGCACGGAAATCACATTCGGAACCACCGATACCTCATCCACCGCGAATCCATCCGCCGGATCGCCGGTGGTCTCTCCGCGAATGGAGAAACGGGCATCCATCTCGTCCCCCACCTCCACTTTCAGGTAGAGTCGCTGGGCGGAAATACGCACGGAACTGGCATAGCGGTTTACCGTGATATCCACCGGAATCCTCTCATCGTCTTCCAGATAATTCATGTCTGCGGTGGCGGTAAAATCCGAGCTGGACAGACGTTCCAGCACTGACCGCTGAGCCGTCACACGAAAGGAAACCGTATTGCCGTCCGTCAGCGTGTAATATTTTCCCTGATCCGTCAGCACATTTTCGTTGATGACCTGCACCGTGGCGGTAAAGGTCTTGGTCTGTTCCGGATCATCCACATTGACCACAATCATCCACAGCGCAATGGAGAAAACCAGGGCCAGGATCTTGAATCCGATATTAGCGGTCAGCGCTTTCTTTATCTTCATCCACATGTCCGGACCTCCTTCCCCAGAAAATCTTCCATGCTCCTGATCTGTTTTTACATCCTCCGCCTTCTGTATGCTGCGCAGCTGATCTTCCAGGACGTCCTCCGTGACATCCCGCATCAGCTTTCCCTCTCTGGCGATGGAAACCGCTCCGGTCTCCTCCGACACCACAATGGTCAGAGCATCGCAGACCTCGCTGATTCCCACGGCCGCCCTGTGCCGTGTACCGAGGTCCTTGCTCAGTTCCATATTGTCCGACAGAGGCAGATAGCAGGTAGCGGACACAATGCGGTTGCCCCGCACGAGGACAGCGCCGTCGTGGAGAGGCGTATTCTTCTCGAAAATATTGATCAGCAGCTGCCGGGATACCAGGGAATCCAGCGTAATCCCTGTCCTCTCGTACTCCGTCAGCTCATCGTTCAGCTCGATTACGATCAGCGCCCCTGTCTTTACAGCTCCCATCTCAAAGGAAGCCTTTACCATATCGGTAATCGTCTTTTCCGTAAAGCGGTCGCCGATATTTCTCGAAAAATTCATGGACAGCAGCGCATTGAAAAATTTATTTCTTCCCAGCTGCTCCAGCGCCTTCCGCAACTCCGGCTGAAACAGAATAATGATTAGCGAAAACCACCGCGCGCATGTACCGCTTTCGCTTTAACATCAATGTTGCGCCCGTCTAACTGGAAGCCTTTATCATTCTTCAGCCAGCTTAGCGTCGCCACGCCGTTCTCTATTTCCAGCGGCGCGCGGAAGACGGTTTCATACGGCATTTTTGCTTGTTTCATGGAGGCGGTGAGCGCCCATTTTCAACGCTTCCCGCAAGCGTACCGGAGAAATGTTCTGCCCCCGGCAGCAGCTTCCACTGTTTCCAGGCCAAATCGGTCCACGAGGACAGGAAGCGGGTTTTTTTCTGTCGCCTGTAACGGGATATCCAGCGCAAGCACATCTATTTTGCCGCTCGGCTGCGTGGCCCGCCAGATATCACCCAGCGCAGGCGATAGCCTGGACGCCATCGGACGCAGTCCTTCTAACCCGGCCAGTTCCAGATTACTGGCACGAATGCGTAGCTCATCACTGCGTTTGTTATTCTCGCCACCGACTTCCTGCTCAGGGACTGCCAGGCCAGCTGATTAACTGCCCGCTCGGCCAGGGTTTATCATCCATGGTGATACGGGTATCGGGAATAGAGAATTGCCAGCCCGCCTCTTCACGGCTGATGTGCGCCGTCAGATTATCGACGGAGAGCGTGTGCTTACGATTTTCACCCAGCCAACTTGCCCCGCCTTTTTTTAGCCAGACATCGCCACCAGAAACGACGCCTTTGCTGATCGTCATCCATGCTTCCAGGCTAAAACGCGCGGTTTGCAGCGCGACATTATCCTGCATCCATTTGCCCAACCACGGTTTGACGTCGATGTCGTCTGCCTGCAGCCAGACCCGACCGTTATTCAACAGCCCTTCGTCATCACGCAGATCCATACGCACCTGCATAACGCCGTGCTGTCCGGTCAGGCTGGAGAGGCTGACCTGACCCTCGGCGCGATGCCGATTTTTTCACCGTTCAGCCAGGTAAGCTGTGGGATCGCCAGTTCAGCACGTTGACCTGAGAGGGGTTTATAAATGCTGATATGGCTGTCGCGTAGATCGAAATGATCAAACTGACGCAGGAAGAGATCGCTGAGATGGCCGGTTTCAATCCCATCTCCGCCTTCGCTGCGCTGGATAGGAGTATTGGTGCGCAACTGAAGTTGCCAGAAGGTGAGATCGCGAAACTGCCAGCGCATGTGCAGCAAACTTTGCCAGACATCCAGCGCCAGCGTGACGCGTTTTACCGAAAATTCTCCCCCATCTTTCAGCTGCGCATGGATATTACGCGCTTCAAGCGTAGGACCGAAATTTTGCCAGCTGGCAGAAAGCTGGCTGGCGGAAACAGGCAGACCTGTGGCGGATTCAATCTTGCCAAGAATGGCCGGACGCCAGCTATCAAGATGAGGTAACGCAAGGCGCAGTCCACTGACCAACAGCGCTGCGATGACAACGAATGCGGCTCCAGTGAGCAGTAAAATCCCCGGCAATCGCCTCACGCGCCTCTCCTTGTCTACCAAAAAATATGACTCACACCCCTTGAGTGAATATTGCCGGATAATGGCGCTTGCGCCTTATCCGGCTTACATACGCGGGTGCCACTACACGATTTACATCATGACGACGTCGAACTGCTCCTGGTTATACAGCGGTTCGATTTGTACTTTGACCTGTTTGCCGACAAAGATCTCAACTTCCGCCAGCGCATGTGACTCTTCACCTTTCAGGGTTTCAGCCACTGCCGGAGAGGCATAAACCAGGAAACGGTCAGAGTCATATGCATGGTGTACGCGCACGATTTCGCGCATGATTTCATAGCATACGGTTTCCACCGTTTTCACCGTACCACGCCCATGGCAGGTCGGACACTCGTTGCACAGTACATGCTCCACGCTTTCACGTGTGCGCTTGCGTGTCATCTCCACCAGGCCCAGCTGTGAAAAACCGTTAATGCTGGTTTTTACGCGATCCTTGCTCAGAGCCTGCTCCAGGGAGTGCAGCACCCGGCGACGGTGATCTTCATTATTCATGTCGATAAAATCGATAATGATAATACCGCCGAGGTTACGCAGACGCAGCTGACGAGCAATGGCCTGCGTTGCTTCAATATTAGTATTAAAGATAGTGTCGTCGAGATTACGATGCCCAACAAACGCGCCGGTATTGATATCGACCGTGGTCATCGCTTCGGTTTGATCGATGATCAGATAACCGCCAGACTTCAGCTCAACTTTGCGTTCCAGCGCGCGCTGGATTTCATTCTCTACGTCAAAGAGATCAAAAATAGGCTGGCGCCCGCTGTAATGTTCCAGCTTGCTGGTCATCTCGGGGATATATTCCGCCGTAAATTCCAGTAACGCCTCATAGGTCAGACGGGAGTCGACGCGGATGCGGTCAAGCTGTGCATCGGCAAAGTCACGCAACACGCGCTGTGCCAGTGCCAGTTCACCGTACATCTGGTAGCGCGTTTGCGGGCGCTTTTTACGCTCCATGACTTTCGTCCAGACGCGCTTCAGGTAGGCAGCATCCGAGGCCAGATCCTCTTCGCATACGCCTTCCGCCGCCGTGCGAATGATGAAGCCGCCCTGCTCATCGCAGTAATCCGCCACCACTTTTTTCAGGCGTTCGCGTTCGGTTTCGCTTTCGATACGTTGGGATACGCCAACGTGCGAAGCACCCGGCATAAAGACGAGATAACGGGAAGGAAGCGTGATGTCCGTCGTCAGGCGTGCGCCTTTAGTTCCCAACGGATCTTTTACCACCTGCACCACCAGATCCTGACCCTGGCGCACCAGTTCAGAAATGTCGCGTACAGTGAACTGTTTTTGTTCTTCACCCGCCACGCATTCGGTGTGCGGCATGATGTCAGAAGCGTGAAGAAATGCGGCTTTATCCAGTCCAATATCTACAAAAGCCGCCTGCATACCCGGAAGTACACGACTTACACGACCCTTGTAGATATTGCCTACTATTCCGCGTCGCGCCTCACGTTCAATATGAATTTCCTGCAGAATACCGCCATCAATATACGCCACTCGCGTTTCCGAAGGCGTTACGTTTACTAACAATTCAGCCGTCATGTTTATCCCTTTTCTCACGCAGTGCGTTAAAATTACTTAATAATTCATACGTTTCAACCAGCGGTAAGCCGACTACGGCGTGATAGCTGCCATTAATCTTCCTGACGAAGCAACCACCCAACCCTTGAATACCGTATGCACCTGCTTTATCTAACGGTTCACCGCTGGCGACATAGCCCGCGATGTCTTCGTCTGTTAACGTTCTGAAAGTCACATCGGTGACCACCAGGCAATCGAGAATGTGCTGGCTGTCGGCCAACGCCACTGCCGTCATCACCTGATGGGTCTGACCCGATAATTTGCGCAACATCTGCGCCGCATGCTCTGCGTCGCGCGGTTTCTCCAGCACTTCTCCATTCAGGATAACGATAGTATCCGCACCCAGCACCGGGAGATCCTGCGCCGTTTGCGCGACACCCGCCTGTGCTTTCTCGCGCGCCAGACGCACAACATACTGCTGCGCGCTCTCCTGCGGCTGACGCTGCTCCTCAATGCCCGTAACAATACGTTCAAAGGTCACGCCAAGTTGCGCAAGTAACTCCTGACGACGCGGAGAACCGGAAGCTAAATACAGAGAAGTCATAGAAACCTTTATTGCACTGCAAACTGCTGACGGACTTTACGCATCAGCAAGAAAAATCCACGGCCAGAGCACCCCATTGACTACACTACTCCAGAACACTTCCGGTCTGAAAGAGACGTTAATCACTAAAAACTCTGCCCAGAAAACAATAATATCCACCACCAGCGAAAGCAACATGACGACCAGCGCCTGCTGCCATAATGCGAGGTTGCGGAAAAGCTGGTATTTCAGCGCCACCAGGTAAGCAATGATGCTCATCGCCAATACGCGTACGCCAAGCGTCGAGCCGCTGATCAGATCCAGTATGGCACCCATCACAAAACCTGTGCCCACATTTACGCGATGAGGCAAGGCCAGGATCCAATACAACAAGATGAGCAGCACCCAGTTTGGCCGGAAAACAATCAGGTTATCCGGCCAGGGCATGATTTGCAGCAACAGCGCAATGAGGAAAGAGAGCCAGATTACCCAACGTCCCTGGCTACGATAGCTTGCCACTTACTGTCCTCCCGGCTTACGCGAGGAGCTAGGTTGGTGGCGCGTGTATCTGCGGCGCTGGAGCCACGCCTGTTGCAGGTGCTGGCACTGGCGCAGGCGGCCCCATGGCATCTGGTGCCGGCAGAACTTGCGGCATCATTTGCATCAGACGTTCATTAGCAACGCGGTGTACTTCTTCCGGCGTCATCGGGTTTGCGCCATTACGATCGGCACCCCACAACAGCAGCAGATAGCGCAGACGCTGCAGACCCGCAGTCGGGCGAGCCTGAATCACAGTATAAGCGCGCTGAGTGTCCAGCTTAACGGAAGAAACAACAGCAACCGGATAACCTTCAGGGAAACGTCCACCCAGACCCGAGGTGACCAGCACATCGCCAACGCGAATGTCGGTGTTGGCCGGCAGGTGTTCGAGCTGAAGATCGTCGGTGCAGCCGTTACCCGCAGCGATTACGCGGATATCATTACGCAGTACCTGAATAGGCAGCGCATGCGTCGCATCGCAAATCAGCAGCACGCGGCTGGTTAATTTAGCCACCGCCACGACCTGACCTACTACGCCTTTGTCGCTAATAACCGGCTGGCCTTCGTAGACGCCGTTAACGCTCCCTTTGTCGATCACGACCTGATCGCTGTAAGGGTCATTAACCGTTGAGATGACCTGCGTCACCATCTTTTGTTCGTCCTGACGCAATGGCGATCCCAGCAGCTCACGCAAACGCGCGTTCTCCTGTTTGTATTGCCCCAACATCAGTAGTTCGCTGTTTTTCAGCAGCAGTTCCTGACGCAACGCACGGTTTTCAAGTTCGAGTTGGTCACGCGAAGCCAGCGTTTGCGACACGCCGTCGAGTAATTCACGAGGACCATTTGAGATAAAGTAGAAAGGACTGACGGCGGTATCCATGTACGTTCGGATTTGACTAAACGTACCCAGGCGGCTGTCGGCAATAATAACGCCGAGCGCCACCAACACCGCCAGAATAAGGCGAATCTGTAGCGACGGGCCACGGCTAAAAATTGGCTTCATAAGTTATGCGTATTCTCGTATCAGACCAGGCAGGGTAAACAGACATTTCCCCTGCCTGCATCCGATTACTCTTCGCTGAACAGGTCGCCGCCGTGCATGTCGATCATTTCCAGCGCTTTGCCGCCACCGCGCGCCACACAGGTCAGCGGGTCTTCAGCAACAACGACTGGAATGCCGGTTTCTTCCATTAACAAACGGTCAAGGTTACGCAGCAGTGCGCCACCACCGGTGAGCACCATGCCGCGCTCGGAGATGTCGGAAGCCAGTTCCGGCGGGCACTGTTCCAGTGCAACCATTACCGCGCTCACAATACCGGTCAGCGGTTCCTGCAGGGCTTCCAGAATCTCGTTGGAGTTCAGGGTAAAGCCGCGCGGAACGCCTTCAGCCAGGTTACGACCGCGAACTTCGATTTCGCGCACTTCGTCACCCGGATAAGCGGAACCGATCTCGTGTTTAATACGTTCTGCGGTCGCTTCACCGATCAGGGAACCGTAGTTACGACGAACATAATTAATGATGGCTTCATCGAAGCGGTCGCCGCCAATACGGACAGAAGAGGAGTAAACCACGCCATTCAGGGAGATAACGGCAACTTCAGTGGTACCGCCACCGATATCCACAACCATTGAACCGGTTGCTTCAGAAACTGGCAGACCCGCACCGATCGCGGCCGCCATCGGCTCTTCGATCAGGAAGACTTCACGAGCACCTGCGCCCTGAGCTGATTCACGGATCGCACGGCGTTCAACCTGAGTTGCTCCAACCGGTACACACACCAGTACGCGCGGGCTTGGGCGCATGAAGCTATTGCTGTGCACTTGCTTGATAAAGTGCTGGAGCATTTTTTCAGTCACGAAGAAGTCAGCGATAACGCCGTCTTTCATTGGGCGAATTGCAGCGATATTGCCCGGCGTACGACCCAGCATCTGCTTCGCATCATGACCTACTGCAGCCACGCTTTTCGGCGAACCGGCACGATCCTGACGAATGGCCACAACAGAAGGCTCATTCAATACGATGCCTTGTCCTTTTACATAAATAAGGGTATTCGCGGTACCCAGGTCAATGGACAGGTCATTGGAAAACATGCCACGAAATTTTTTCAACATACTAAGGGATAATCCTGAAAGCTGGGGCGGAAAACAAAATCCGCTTACTTTACCAACCACACGCAGCAGCGACAAGGCGCAAAAATCATCTGCTACGGTGAAAATTAGTGCAGTTCGTTTCCTTTGTTACAAAACCGGCCTGAGTCCATCAGGGCTGAATAAATCAGCAGCACTCCTCGCTTTTGTTTGCAACCTGTCAAAGGTCATTCACCTGCATGTTTGCTGTTACAACCTGGCGAGCAGGCAAGCACACCCCCAGAAGGCACAGCGCGCGTTATTCTACGTGAAAACAAATTAAACGGCAGGTTAAACCGAGTATCTTTGCGAATATTTTTTCACGTTAGTGTCAAGTGGTTGTGATGCGGCAAAAAAAATCCCCTTGCCCACCTGCAACTCCGCGTTCTGTCAGCGTATGCCACTCACTACGCGAACGTACGCCCGTGGCGTAAACCTGTGTGGGTGTTCCCGAACAGGCCTCCACCAGGCTTTGAACCAGAAGCTGATTTTCCGTTCGCTTATCAATGTTCCTCACCAGACTTGGATGCAGCTTCAATAACTCAACGTTAAGCTCTTTGATCCAACTGGTGCTCACCAGCGTTAACCCCGCCTGCGTAACGGCAATACGCACGCCCAGCGCATTCATCAATCTGATGACGGGCTGTAACCGGCTGATATGTTGACAGACATCTGCCTCAGCAAGTTCAATAATTATGCGTTTGCGTAATGATTTTTCGCACTGCATCAGCGTATCACGCAGCCAGCGCTGAAAACGTGGACGAATAAGCGATTCAACCGTTGTCTGCATCGCCAGATTTTCCTGCGGCCAGTAGCCCAAAAGCAGGATCAGACGGCTTATCTGCAAACGGTCATATTCTTCTGCCAGACCAAATTGCAGGACCATCGGCATATATTCCGCCGAAATGACCTCTTCGTTGCCATCAAAAATACGGCACATCAACTCCCGATGGTGCACCCGGCCTTCACGCGTTACGGCAGGCTTTTGATAAATTCTCGGCCCGCCCCGGCTAAGCATCTGTTCGATAAGCGTTCGCCAGCGTACGTTGCCCCGACCTTTTTCCGGCAGCGAGTCATCATAGACCGACCAGCTATTTCCGCCCTGCAATACCGAATTCCGGGTGGCGGCTTCAGCATGATCCATCACTTGCTCCGGCGACTGACCGCTGCGGCAAACGCAAATGCCAATATGAACCATATCGGCACGATCGATCATTTTATTAGCCGGAAGTGCATCTACCGCTTTTAATAATTGCCCGGCGATGCTTTCCGCCTCTTTCAACGTGCGGTGTGGCAGCAGGATAGCAAAATCGCTACGGTGGTAGCGCGCCAGCAACGCGCCCGGATATCGCGTCATAAAAGTCGACAACAAATTGATCAGCGTCGAGATTTGTTCTTCTGCGAGGGTGATTCCCCAGCTATCGCGCAGCAGCGTAAAATCCGGCAGGCGCACCATCATCACGACGCCATGCGAGCCTACTTTTTCCTGATCTTCCAGCAGCGTGGCCAGTTGGTTATCAAAGAACAAGCGGTTGCTTAGCCCGGTTTTTGTATCCTGCGCGACATAGGAACGAATCAGCGTATCCAGGCGGCTGCGTTGCTCGCGGGCATTTTGAATTTCAGTCAGCAGCATATCGAGCGCACTGCTGGTACGCGCAGGCCATTCATAGACCGTTCCCCGCACGTTCGGTCCACGCTCGCCGTTCAGAATACGTGTGGAACGAATCTCCAGCAGTTCCTGACCTGAAAGCTGGCGCTGAAGCCAGCGCACGGACAAAAAGAGCATCAGAATAATGAAAGCAATGGCTATCGTGAGCGGTGCGGTGGTCAGTAGCGAATGGAAATAGTTACCCATTGGATCCTGATAAACCAGACGCAATGACATACCCGGATGCTTGACCAACGGTACGGTAATCTCGCGGTAGAGATTGTTCGTCCCTGCCGGTCGGTAGCTGCTGGTGCGTGAGTGGTCATACACCACATTTCCGCCCTGCAACAGTTCGATGCGCACGATATCAACAGAAACCATCAGCTCATCGATTTGCGGGGTTAACGCAACGACATCTCTGGAGACCAGATGCGTATCAATCGCCGTCGCGACCGCATGAACGCGCGTGGTGAACTTATATTGAATAGCGTTGTAGAAACTCAGCGAACAGCCGATCAGAGTCACGAAGATCGTTAACCCAGTAAGCAGCGTGACAAAAGCTGAAAATTTCGTCGTTAATCGCATCCTTGTGTTAACTCCGACAGTTATGAAACAGGCCTGAAAGTAATAAATCGACTCTAAAATGCAAAACTGAAGGCAAAATCCGTCAATTTATACAAACTGTGAGGGCATACTACCAAATCAGGTATATCTGGCAATTTATTGCGCAGAATCGGCATCATGTTTTGATTAGCGAGTATAGTCTTCATTATTAATTTTCCAATCCACTATACGAATTGAGGACAGGTTATGCAGGCTTTGATCTTAGAACAGCAGGACGGAAAAACCCTCGCATCCGTTCAACCCCTCGACGAAAATCAGCTACCGGAAGGCGATGTGACGGTGGATGTCCACTGGTCAAGCCTGAACTATAAAGACGCCCTGGCTATCACCGGCAAGGGAAAAACTCATTACGTAATTTTTCCCGATGATTCCTGGTATCGATTTCGCCGGTACCGTGCGCGCAAGCGAAGATCCCCGTTTTCATG